>Ga0256404_1002207_pt1 | contig 43899 bp, 35 predicted proteins | sample RumenRJG_01DNA_FD_185990 | JGI IMG/M metagenome (GOLD analysis project Ga0256404, IMG submission 185990) | Bovine rumen microbial communities from Lethbridge, Alberta, Canada - RJG_01 | ecosystem: Host-associated > Mammals > Digestive system > Stomach > Rumen | place: Canada: Alberta | collected... | reverse complement strand
AGGACCAAGCTGCGTGCATCTTCGATGCACTTGCATGGTCTTTCGAACAAAATCGGGTCTCCGACCCGCTCTGCATCTTCGATGCACAGGGGTGTAAAAGGACATTTTCTGAATCGGTGAATAGTTAAAACTTAAGAGAGTGGGTCTGATTATTCACAATCAGACCCATTGTTTTGTCCATGCGCACTCGTCTTGTTTAGAATCGGCCAAAATTTGTCCTTTCGTTTATTATTTGTGCTACTGCCCGGGCGGCAGCGTGCGCCACTGGCTCAGGGTGCGTGTGGCACGGTCCATGACAATACCCACCTTGACCACCGGGCGCGGGTCATCCCAGTAGGGTATCATGTAGTTCTTGCGGTCGATCTGCGCCAAGGCATCGTCGACAGTGCCACCGCCGTCGGTCTTCAGCTCCATGACAAAGATGCGGCGCGGGGTCTTCATCACCACGTCACAGCGGCCCACAGCGCTCTGCACCTCGGTGTCGACCTCGATGCCGATGGCATCGAACAGCACGCGCAGTATCGTCTCGAAGTCCTGCTCGGTCTTGTTGCTCAGGTGGTGAGGCAGCGCGGCCATGTAGCGCTGCACGGCGGTGAGCGCCGCGTCGATGTCGTCGTTACGCATGGCGCGCCTCACTGCCAGCAGCAGGCCGGAGTTGGACACCGGGTCGCTATTGACATAGTGCTCGAGCAGCGTGTTGTAGAGGCCCCGGTAGACCTCGCCATTGGGGATGCCCAGGGTGTAGACCTGGTCCAGCCGGTCATAGTCCTTGATGGTGAGATAGCCGCTCTGGTAGAGGATGGGCAGGGCGGAGCTGAAGTTGTCAAAGGGCTGGTTGAAGTCGCGCTCGAACACCTCCGAGCCCTCGATGTTGCTCAGGCTGAAAGGATAGTGTCTGAGCACCTTGAGTAGGGCCGACGGCGTGCCGGGAGCAAACCAGTATTCACCCAATGTGAGCGAAGTGAACGCGTTGAGCAGACTGTAAGGATTGTAAATCTCGGTCAAACCTGGTCCAAACCGATATCCGTCGTATTGGGCCCGCAGTCGCGCCATCGTCTCATCATGGGTCCAGCCGTTTTCGCCAGCCAGTGCCTCAATCTCGGGCTGGAAGTTCTGCTCCAGTTCCTGAGCCGTGATGCCGCAGATGCCCTCAAACCGCTTATTCAAGCTAATGATGGACAGGTGGTTGATGGTCGAGAAGATGCTCATCTGCGAGAACTTGGTGATGCCGGTGAGGAAAACGAAACGCAGGTGCTCGGCCATCGACTTGACCGGGCCATAGAACTCGGTGAAGATGTCACGCACCGCGCTCATCTTGGCCGGGTCGTCAATGACCTCAAGCACGGGCGAGTCATACTCGTCAAAGAGCAGCACCGTGCGGTTGCCCGTCTGGCGATGCGCCTCCTCGACAAGAAACTGCAGCCGGTTGCCCAATTCCTTGCTAAAAGGGCTGCTGCCATAGATTTGCTCATAGCATGAGAGCTGATAGTCAAGATTCTCGCGAACGACATCGAGATTGGCACTCTTGGCCCGTGACATGTCGAAGTGCAGCACGGGATAGACCGTCCACTTCTGCTCCAACCGGTCGATGGCGAGCCCCTCGAACAGGTCGCGACGGCCCTGGAAATAATACTTCAGCGTCGAGCACAGCAACGTTTTGCCGAACCGCCGCGGCCGGCTCAAGAAGATGGCGTCGCCATACTTGTTGGCCAGGTCATAGACATACTGCGTCTTGTCGACATAGACAAAACCATCCTGCCTCAATTTCTCGAAGTCCTGCACCCCGGCAGGCAAACGTCTGAAATCGCCCATACCTTGGAGTATTGTGTTTAGGTTCTGTTGAGTTTATTCGGCAAAATTAAAAAAAATTGTTCAATCCGAACGCAAACGACTTGATTATTTGCTAAAACACCGCCGAATTTATCAAAGTCTCTTGTTTCGCCGGGTTGTTTTTTAATGCGCTTATTTCGGATTACAAATCCCTAGTTCTGCTGGATTTGCAATCCAGCAGGATTGAGTATAAGCATTTAGATAAATTTGGCTGCGCCTCAGCAATGTTCAAGCAAGCTTGACATTGCATTCGGCTTGCGCAAATTTTATAATGCGCTTATTTCGGATTACAAATCCTTATACTCAAATGCGGTCGGATTACAAATCCGACCGAACTAGAGTTAAAAGTTAAGAGAGTGGGTCTGATTATTCACAATCAGACCCATTGCTTTGTCCTGGATTCTTTGTAAATTTGCAGGCCAAGTTATCAACTATAAACTTTTAACTATAAACTCTCAACTGTGATGACGGTCACTTGCATCGGACATAGCGGAATGGCTGTCGAGGTGGGCGATGTGACGCTCATCTTCGACTACTACATCGACCCGGCAGGGGTGCTTGACGACATCCTGGCGCGAGCGCGACGGCTGTATGTGCTAGTGTCGCACAGCCATCGCGACCACCTGTGCATGGACATCTTCGACTGGCGCGACCGTTGCCCCGAGGTGCAATATGTGCTGGCCAATGAGTGCCGTCGCAAGCTCAAGCGCGCCATCGACCTGAATGCCTATCGCATCGCCTGGCTGCATCACGACGAGGACTGGAGCGATGACCGCCTCGCCATCCATGCCTATGACTCGACCGACGTGGGCGTGGGCTTTCTGGTCGATGTCGACGGGCGGCGCATCTATCATGCCGGCGACTACACCTGCTGGCACTTCAGCGAAGAGCAGGACACGCAGGCCGTGCGCAAGGCCCGGGGCGACTTCCACGCCATCCTCAACCGCATCGTCGCCCACTCACCCCACATCGACCTTGCCATGATGCCTGTGGTGCCCAACATCGGTGGTGACTGGGCCTACGGGCCGCGCGAGTTTTTGCGGGCCATTTCCGTCGACACCTTCATCCCCATCCATACGTGGGGCCGCGACCGCGAGGCCACGCAGTTTGCGCTCTACCAGAACCCCGCCCACGGCCAGTGCATCCACCTGCAGCCCGGCCAGACGCTCAAAAAATCAGAATTGCCATGAATGATTGAGAAAAAACAGTATCTTGCTTTCGGTTGTTGTTGAAAACTGAAAACCGATAACAAAGAACAGGCAATTTAATAATCTATTTTTATACAGCATTTTTCACTTAGAATGCATGGGCGACCTGGGTGTCTCCCATGCATTTTAGGTTTTGTTGGCATTTTCAACCTACTGAAACCCATAATTCTAGGCAGTTTACTATAATTTTTAACACTTTTAATGAAACATTTGGCTCCTATGTCGTTTTTAAGCATTAAATTTGCAATCTCTTTCAATACTAAGTGATAACTAATTTTTTTACAAATCAAATTACCTACACAATGAAGAAAGTACTATCCCTTCTGGCCGCCAGCGGCATCGCCATTGCCGCCATGGCTCAAGCCAACGTGACTTACAGCCTGACGACGCACGTCGACGGCCGCACCATCACTGCTACGGCCAATGTGACCCCTGACGGCGAACTGCTTGACCAGATGCCGCAGGCATTGTGGCGCGGTTTCTGCGACTACAAGTTCTACAGCGACGCCGACCTGACCGAGGAGATCACGACTGTTCCTGCCGATGGCGGCACAGTCTATGTCGACTATACGTTCGATCCTCCTTTCCAGGTGTCGACCGATGACAATGTGGTGTGGAACTATTTCAAAGGTTTCACCTCATCGGCCACTCGCCCCAGCGACGACCGCTATGTGTACTACAGCCAGTATCACCAGAGCATCTACAATCAGGGAAACCTGAGCACCGGCTCGATGACACTCAAGGCCCGCACCGACGCCCAGTGGGCATTTGAGGGCGATGCTTACTGCATGAACATCCGCTACAACGATGTCAACAACCTCACCGCCAACGACTACCTGATTCCTGGCAACACGCGTAGCGGCAGTGTGGTCAAGTTGGGTGCTAAGCTAGCTCTGGGCTGGCAGGTGCACTACAACACCGCCTCGGGACGTTTATTGGGTTCGGGCTTCGCCTCGTTTGTGCGCCCCGACAACAAGCACCTTCTCACCATTGAGGACGTTGGTTCGGAGGCGTTAACTCGCCAGGCCTCGGATGACAACCTGCTGTTTGACGCCCACAACCGCGTGGTGGCCTACAACAGCTACTATGCCAGCGACCTGTTCTGGTCGGCCTTCATCGCCACTCCAGTGAGCGACGGCAACACCTCGGTCGACATCTGGCACGTGACCTACAAGATCATCATGCCCTACCAGAACTATGAGCAGCGCGGCGACGACATCGTCGAGACCAAGCCCCAAGGCACCACGATGATGCCCGAGCTCAAGGAGCAGTACCGTCTGCCGGGCTACACCTACAGCTACTACATGGATGCCGAGCTGACTGAGGAGTGGACAGAGGAAATGCCCGCTGACTGCAACTCGGTGGTCTATGTCAAGGAAATGCCCGAGCAGCAGACCGCCATCAGCGATGTCAAGGCCGAGAACGTGACTGGCGACAATGCCTGGTACACCATCATGGGCCAGCGCGTGAGCCAGCCCACTCAGGGCCTGTACATCCACCAGGGCAAGAAGGTGATCGTGCGATAATTTGCACTCGCAGCCAAAACTTAAGAGAGCGCCAGCCGCAATATTGCGGCTGGCGTTCTTTGTTGTCTGGTCAGTTTCAGCGCCAGTTGTGGAATGAATTTAAGTTTCGAATGTAGTATTGTAGTAACGTAGTAAGGCCGTTACTCTCGCCTAATGGCATCATGGCACACTGTGTCTTTACTACCCAAAACCAGCGCGGTCTGCCAGCGAAGCGGCCTGAATATGAGGTCACGGCCCTACTTCCATACCTCTCTACTACTCATACTACTTGAATAGAGTAGCGCCGGCAAGTTGGAGTCGTTAGGATGACGGACGTAGCCCAGCGACAGCAACCAGTCGGGACAGTCGTTCTGCTTGAGCACGAACACAAAATCGGGGCGCCGCTGCTCGACAGCCTGCCGCTGGTCGGCATCCATGGCTGGTGTGGCCCCGCTCTGCGACACCCAGTAGCGGCAAGCGGGCAAGCTCTGCACGGCTGTGCCAAATGCCATGCCATGCATGCCCAGATAGACGACCCGTGGCCGCTGCACCTGCGACATCATGTCGACATAGCTGTCGAATGTGCGCTGCTCTGGAGTGTCGCTCCATGCCCATGCCGCCCCATGTGCCATGTGCATGCCCATGACAACGACGACGCACCCTGCGCCGATGGCCAGGCATGACGGCATCGATAAAGCCCGGTGCCGCTCGACAGAACGCAGCAAGGCAACTGCTCCAAAGACCACGAACGGTGCGCAGAGGGCATAGTAGTAGAGCCAGAAAGCATTGGTGACGGTGAGCAGCAGCGTGGCGGCAAACACGGTGGCGACAAAGGCCCGATAGCGGGTGACACAGCGGGCGATGGCAATGGCCGACACGCCTCCAGCCAGCAAGTAGGGCATCATGGCACCCCAATGGCCGATGAGCATGAACAGTGGATGCCGCATGTGCTGATGCTGACGTGCCACGACTTGCATATTGCCGACAAAATACTCGGCTATGAAGTCGTCAAAACACCCCACGGCCAACATATAGATGACAAACGGTGCCAAGAACAGGACAAACGACACCACCATTGTTCGCCCAGCCTGCCACAACTTGCCACTCTGCCAGGCAACGTGCAACACAAACAGCGCCATCACGCCGATGATGGCCGTGACATTATACTTGATGAGCAGCGTCGCCGCCATGCCGATGCCCATGACCCCTGCGGCCCACCTCACCGCTCTGCCCCCATCATCGGGTCTGCCATGCAACAACCGGCAGGCATGATAGAGCGCCCAGAGCATAAACAAGAGTGCAAAATCTTCGGCCCTGGTCTCATAGCGCACCCAGGGGTAGAAGATGAACAAGGCTGTGAGCATGGCTGCCAACATGGCTGTACGCTCGCCGCTGACATAGATGCGGGCAATCTTGTAGAGCCAAGCAAAGACAAAGGCATAGTTGATGCAAGTGAGCCAAAAGACCCCGGCCACCGACTGTGGCGAGATGATGTAGGCCACAGCATAGATGAGCCACAACAACGGTCCCTTGCTGTCGCTGAAGTCGACGTATGGCACCATGCCGCTGGCCCACGCCTTGCCGCTGGCAAAGAATGTGGCACTGTCGTGGTGGTCATAGAGCGCATGCGTCCAGCTGTCGGTCGAGACAAGCAGCAACAGCACGAAGGCATACACAATGCACAATGCGCAATGCTTAATTGTCAATAGGTTGTTGGGTGTCAGTTGTCGGTTGCTGAGTGTCAGTTGTGTTATGAATTTAAGTTTCTAATGTAGTAATGTAGTTAAGACGATAGCCCTTATTGCTCTTAATGTAGAAGAGTAGTAAAACTGTCGCATGGTTGTGGCGGGGATGCGTGCTGCCGCAATTAAGTATCGGCTCCACTACCTTACTACCCTACTTCTCTACTACTAAAAAGTGACGTCTACCATACTTCTCTACTACTCATACTACTTTAGAAAGTTGCCTCATTTCAAGCCTGCCTCGTGCAGGATGTCGAGAGCCATGTCGAGGATTTTTGAATCCTCGAGCGTGACATATCCGCCATCGGGCCCAGGCTGGATGTGGATGCCCATTGTGTGGCCATCGTCGTAGTCGGTGCCGCCAAAGTAGTTGCGCACAGTCTGCACGTCGAGGTTCAACTTATCGGCAATCTGATGCGTTGAACCCTCAGGTAAAAGATTTTTGATTTCTCGCAGTTGGTTAAAAGTGATAATACGCATTAGTTTAATTCATAATTTATAATTCATAATCTATAATTCGTTACCCCTGACCGCGCGCCAGCGCCCTGACTCCTGACTCCTGACTAGATGAAAGCAGCGAGAATGGCCAGGAAGATGATGGTGGCATAGACGCTCGAGGCGACCAGTGTGGCATCGCTGCGGTTGAAGATGGGGTCATAGCAGTGCATCCAGCGCCGTTCGGTCCACAGCCATAGGCGATAGACGAGCCATCCGACCAGCAGTCCGACGATTGTGCCCCCGATGATGTCACCCGGATAGTGCACGCCGAGATACATGCGGCTGTAGCACTGCAATGCAGCCCACATCATCAAGGCGAAGGTGACCCGACGGTAACCGAACATCAAGCTCAGCAGCATCACCACACTGAACGAGTTGGCGGCATGGCTCGAAGTGAAGCCAAACATGCCCCCTGTGTAGCCATTGACCAGATGCAGCGATGACGCGATGTCGGGATTGTGCGACGGGCGCAATCGCTCGACGGTGTGCTTGATCAGCCCCGACGAGATTTGGTCAGAGATGAGAATGGTGAGCAGCAATGTGGCGATGACCAGCAGTGCCTGCTTTCGGTCGTGCCGCAATGCCACAATCACGGCTACCAGGATAAGCAACCACGATAGTTTGCTAGTGATGCACCACATCAGATTGTCGAAGAATGGCGCATGCCAGCTGTTGATGGCAATGAGTGCCTGCTGGTCGATGGTGTCGAGATATTCAATCATGATGGCATTAATTTTGTCCGAGACTGCGTCTCGGAATACGCTGACTGGTTTTACACTTGGCTCTTGCTAGATGACTGCCAGGTCGCGAGCATTGATCCATGCCTGCCGACGGCTGGGAGTCTCGATTTGATACCACACAGTTGCAGCCGTTGTGACCTTGTCGATGATGCTGACCTTGAATCCAGCCGGCAGTGCAAATGGCACCTCGGTCTTGTCCTTGGGCGCACGGGGCGATGTGCTCAGCTGGGCACTGGTGGCCACGACGATGGCTCCTCGATGGTCGACTGCGCGGTCGTGCATATTCACCGCGCACAAGAGCGCTCCGACTGCAACCACCAGCGCCACAATTGCCCCAAAGAAACCCATCTTGCGCCATGCCACCGCGTCGAGCCAGATGTAGGCCGCCACCGCGGCGAGCATGGTGATGAACGCGACCAATGCGATGACCGCCCAAGCATTGCTAGACAGCCGTCCCACGGCCGATTGCAACCACACGCCGAAGATGTTGCTGCCCAGGTCCTCGTCGATGCCTGCTCGCGTGCGCACAAAGTCGACATTATATCGTGCGTCGCTGTGCCCCGGGTCGAGCAGCAATGCCCGCTCATAATATAGTATGGCTCGTGCATTGTCCTTGAGACGATAGTAGGTATTGCCGATGTTGTAATACAGGTCGGCCGACACCTCTCCGGTTTTCTCCTGTGCCAGATAGGCATTGAGCGCCTTGTTATAGAACTCCTGTTTATAATCTTGCGCAGCCTTCTGCATTGTGTCTGCAGCCATGAGTGTTGTCGCACTCATGACCAGCAGAGCAATTGCTGCTATGATCGTTCGTTTCATGCCTGTTGTGTTTTAGCGCGTTTCACATTCTCGAGCCTGTCGATGAGGCTTGCCGCCTCGTCAAGGACTGGTGCCATGTCGGCTTGTGCCAGCTCAGGCGCATATTGTGCAAACTCACACTTGTCGAGCATCTGGAGCGTGTCTTGCTGCAACTGTTCATCGACGCCATAGAGGTTCAACTCGTTCTGTATGTTCTGCTTGTCGAGTTCCGACACCGGAATCGAGAGTTTGTCGCTCAAGTATCCCCACAGTGCGGTGAGCAGGTCGGCATAGAATGCCGTGCGGTCGGCACGCGCCATCGATGCTCTGGCCTGCTTGAGTCGCCGCGCGGCCACCTTGCTGGCACGCTTGTTGCGCATGAGCCTGACATCGGCGCGTTCGCGCAGCTGCTTGCGATAATAGATCAGGAGTGCGACCATGAGCAGTGCCGGCACGACATATCCCAACCAGTAGGCCCAGCTGTCGATCAGGAATGTGCGTGTGCGGCTCAAGTTGAGGTCGCCCTGGTGCAGTTGCCTGATGTCCATGTTCTGCAAGCGATAGTGGTTGCTGGGCGCTCCCTCGCCCTTGGCCACCTTGAGCGGCTGCTCGGGCACAGGTATAGACTCATATTTCTCGGTCTCGGGATTGAAGAAGGTGAACTTGCTGGCCGGGATGGTAAAGTCTCCTGCAAACTGCGGGATGAAGGGATAGTCGATTTGCACCGATCCGCTCATGTCGCCTGCTCCGGGATTTGCCCTGACATTGGTCTTTGGGTCATAGACATCCATCTGCTTGGGGAAAGCGATGTCGGGTGCCTTGATATACTTGAGGTTTCCGGTTCCGGTGATGACATAGCTGTAGGTAGCTGCCTGATAGGTTTTGAGCGGTGTGGGGTTGATGCTGGTTGCGACGGTGAAGCGACCGACAGCGCCAGTGAAGTCGGCCGGGCGCGGTTCGGGCAGCGGCAGGATGTTGACCGTTGCCGTGTTTGACTTGACGACCAGTTTCTTTTCGACTGGCTGCGAGAGAGTGCCGAAGATGGTGCGATAGTTCTCATACTGCACCACATTGACATCATAGTTTCCTGAAGTGATGGTGAGTTTTCCCGACTGCTGCGGATAGAGGATGCACTTTTTGAGCACCGCCACCATGTATTGCTGCCCATTGTGTGTCTCGACATTGTTCAGGCTGGGCTGCATCGGAATCTCCTCGATGAGGAATCCGTCGAACGACGGCTGCAGTGTGGGTATGAACTGCGACACCTGATACTTGGTGTAGAGTTTGATGGTGCACACGACCGCTTGCTGCTCAAACACGCGTGGCTTGGACATCTCGATGCGGACAAAGATGTCGTTGCCTGTGACGGCCTTGTCGGCGCTCTGCGTGATGGGGTCGTCATACTGCACGCCGCGCCGCTCGTGTTGCCGCTGTTCTTCTTGCAGCGAGCGCTGCTGGCTGGCGGCCGCTCGGTCTGGCGGCAGGACATCGATGGTGAACGGCTTGGTGGTCATGCGCCGGCCGCCCACATCGACCGATGCCGCCCCCACGCTGAGCCGCCCCTGCCGCGTTGCCTTATAGATCATCGTGTATTCTTGTGACGACGAGCTCGACGACTTGCCGTTGACCCACGACTGGCTGTAGCTGGTGGATAGTGCCGGCCCATAGATCTTTGTGGCTCCCGGAATGTCGGGTGCAACAAATCCGCTACCCTCGGCATTCTTGAGCACAAAGGTGATGTTGAACTTGCAGCCCTCGTTGACCTGCCTTGGTGCCTGCACAGTGAACGACACCGCCGCCAAGGTGGCCATGTGGGTCATTAACATGACCACAAGTGGGATTATTTTTGTGAATTTTGTCATTTCTGTTACCATTTGCGGTTAGTGCGTGCGCGCTCGCGCCGCTCTTGCTGTGCTCGCGCCGCATTGATGCGCTGCCCAGTGGCATTTTCCTGGTTCTGCATGGTCTTGAGCACCTGTTCGGCATTCTGCTGGCTCATGCCTCCCTGGTCCTGTTTCTGCTGATCCTGCTTCTGCTGGTCCTGCTTCTGCTGATCCTGCTTTTGCTGGTCTTGCTTCTGCTGATCCTGCTTCTGCTGGTCTTGCTTCTGCTGGTCCTTGTCCTTATCTTTGTCCTTGTCTTTGTTCTTGTCCTTGTTCTTGTCCTTGTTTTGGTTCTGCTGTTGCTGCTGTTTGAGCTTCAGTTGCGCCAGCCGCAAGTTGTATCGCGCCTGGTCGTCGGCAGGGTCCTCGCGCAGAGCCTGCTTGTACAGTTCGACGGCTTGCGCATATTGCTCGCTGGAGTATGCCAGATTGCCCAAGTCATAGTTTGCCTTTGAACGCAACGAGTGTGTGGGCGCATGCTTTGCCAGGTCGGCAAGGATGTCGGCAGCCTGCTTGACGGGGTTGTTTTTGTCGTCTTGTCCGGCCGCTCCCCCACCCTGCATGAGCAGTGCTGTGGCGAGGTTGAACTGGGCCACTGCCGACTGTGGTGCCACCTGCAGTGCCTTGCGATATTCGACCTCGGCCTCGGCATAACGTTTGTTATGGAACAGGTTGTTGCCCGCGCGTATGTGGTTTCGTTCCTTCTTGACCGTCGCCGGCTGGTCACCGTCCGCCCACATGGTGGCGGTCACGGTCAAGCTCATGATGAAGATAATGAGAAGTCGTTTTATCATGGTTGTGACTGTTTGCGTGTGAAAAAGTTGTACTTCTGCAACCATGGGCTTTGCCGCTCGGTGTAGAGCAGCAGCCCCAGCAACAAGCATATTGCCAGTGCTGCGAAGACCGGGAACTGCTCGTCGTGCTTGGTATAGGTGACCGACTCGAGGTCGGTGCGTGCCAGCTTGTCGAGTGTCTCGTGCAGTGTCTCAACGGCATCGCTTGCAGCCCCGTTGATATACACGCCCTTTCCAGCCTTGGCGATGTCCTGTGCCATCTTCTCGTTGAGGAAGGTTGTGACAGTCTGTCCCGCGTCATCGGTCAGGAATCCGCCCTCAGGCATGGGGATTGGTGCCCCGTTCTGGCTGCCGACTCCGATGACGTTGACCTGAATGCCCTGCTTCTGCGCCTGGTGAGCCGCGCTGGCTGCATCGTCCTCAAAGTTCTCGCCATCGGTAATGACGACAATGGTCTTTTGCGCCTTCTTGCTGGGCGAGAACGACTGAGCCGCCAGTGTGACGGCTGCTCCGATGGCCGTTCCCTGCGTTGGCGCCAGGTTGGTGCTGATGTTGTCGAGGAACAACTTTGCCGAGCTCACGTCGCTGGTCATGGGCATCTGCATATAGGCATTGCCGGCGAAGACGATGAGCCCCACCTTGTCGTTGTCAAACGAGTCCATCATCTTCTGCACGATGAGTTTGGCCCGCTGCAGTCGACTGATGTCCTGCGGGTTGTCGGTGCTGCTTGCATTCATCGAGTTGGAGATGTCCAGCGCGACCATGACCTCGATGCCGTGCACCTTGTCGGTGGTCTTGCTGGCTCCTGCTCGTGGCCGAGCCACGATGACGATGACCACCGCCAGCAACAGGAGTTCAAGGGTGAGCTTTACCCATGGCTTGATGGCCGACACGTCGGGCATGAGTTCTTGCACGACGGTCTGCCGCCCGAATGCGTTCAATTGTTTTCTGCGTCTGTTCCTAGCCCACCAGAACAGTGCTGCCACGGCTGGCAGGAGGGCCAACAGATAGAGGTATTGTGGATTAGCAAAGCTGAACATTCTTTTTTACAATTTAGAATTGTGCATTGTGATTGCATCAGGGGATATGCCGCAAGACAGTGTAGTCGAGCACTGTGGCCAGCAGTAGCAGCAACAGCAATGCGATGGCCCATGGCATGTAGTGGTCCTCGGTGTGGGTGAACCGCTGCACATCCATGTGTGTCTTCTCAAGCGAATCGATTTCGCTGAACACCTGCGAGAGCACACTGCCGCTGGTGGCGCGGAAATACTTGCCCCCGGTGGCAGCGGCGATTTTGCGTAATGTCGCCTCGTCGATGACCACCGGCATCGTCTGGTACTGGATGTTTCCGGCATAGTCGATGGCCACCGGATAGGGGGCCGTTCCGTTGCTGCCCACACCGATGGTGTAGATTTTGATGCCATACTTCTGTGCAATCTGTGCAGCTGTGAGCGGTGCCACAACACCGGTGTTGTTTGATCCGTCGGTGAGCAGGATGATGCTCTTGCTCTTGGCCTTTCCGTCCTTGATGCGGTTGATGCTTGTGGCAATGCCGTCGCCGATGGCCGTTCCATCGACTAGCAGTCCCATCTTGATTTGCCCGATGGCATTGACCAGCGTGGCATTGTCCATGGTCATGGGCACCTGTGTGAAACTCTCACCGGCAAAAAGCACAAGCCCGATGTTGTCGTGCTGCCGCGCAGCGACAAACTGTGTCGCCACCTTCTTGGCCGACTCCATGCGGTTGGGCGAGAAGTCCTTGGCCAGCATCGATGTCGAGACATCCATGGCCACAATGATGTCGGTGCCCTCGACATCGCTGGTCGACCACGAGTCATGCGTCTGCGGGCGGCACAGGATGATGATGAGGCAGCCTAGTGCAGCCATGCGCAGCACAAACGGCAGATGCGTGAGCCAAGCGCGTGCTCCCCTGGGCAGCGCATCGAATGGCTGTGTGGTGCTCACGCGCAACGTGGGGTAAGCCTTGCGGTGGTTGTAGACATACCATGCGATGAGCGGCAGGTAGAGCAAGAACAGCCACAACCAGTTGGGATGCAACATCTGTGTCATGGTTTCACCTCCTTCTCTTCAAGATTCTCGGCCACAGGCTTTGTCTGTTCGACAAAGTTGACCGCTCGCTGATAGGCCATCTCGTTATCATCGGCCAGGGGTCTCACGGCCGCAAACTTGACGATGTCGGCCATCTCGAGGATCATCGTCAGCTGCTCGTTGACCGCGCGTGTCTCGTTGCGTTGCTTGAGTGTGCGCACGATTTCTGAGCTTGTCATCTCGACCGCATTGATGCCAAAGCGGCGGTCAATGTACACGCGCAAGATGTCGGTCAGTCCGGTGAAGTATTCCTTCTCTTGGCCGTTCTGCCACAGTTGTCGCTGCTTGAGCGCCTCAAGGTTGATGATTGCCTCTTCGTAGGGTGGCAACCGTTTCTTCTCGGGCTTCAACGGGTTGCGTCCGTGACGGTACCACTTGAAGTAGTAGTAGAGAGACCCCGCAATGAGCAAGAGTGCCAGCAACCACGCCCACCAGTAGTCGGCCATCCAGTCGGGCACCCAGTCAAAGAGTTTGAACGGCACGGTCTCAACGGGCTTGATGCCGATGATGTCCCGCGTGGTGTCGACCGGCACCGGCAGCACCTTAAGGCTGAGCGGGTTGCTCTCAAACGTGTCACGTCCCACGATATATGCCACAGGCGGCAACACATACAGTCCCGAGTCGAATGCCTGTAGAATAAGGTCACGGTTGATCTGTTCGCGGTTGTTGCCCAGCGACGTGGTGTCGGGCTTGGGCTTGTCGGCAATCTCGACCATCGATGTGAGTGTGTCACTCTTTTCCAACGCCAAAAAGCCGCGTGTGCCCTGGTCCTGAACAATCTCAAGGTGCAAGGCGGTTACACGGCCCATGAGCAGATGGGTCGAGTCGAGTTTAGCCTTGACGGTCACATTGCCGGCACTGATGCTGAAGCACATCATGGCCGCAACCCATAGCAAAATGTTTTTCTTCATCCTCATTATGCATTGTGAATTATGCATTGTGAATTGAAAGTTATCCTCGCTGCTTGAACAGGGCCATGAGTGCCCGCACATAGTCCTCGTCGGTAGCGACCGTTGCCAGGTCGACACTGCATCGTTGCACGGTGTCGGCCAGCACCTGCTGGCGGTCATACCACCACCGGCTGTAGGCCTGGCGGACACGCTTGCTGCTGGTGTCGACCCATCGCATGGCCCCCCTCTCGGCATCAAGCACGCGCATCAGCCCGACATCGGGCAATTGCGCCTCGCGTTTGTCATAGACCTGTATGGCGATGAGGTCGTGCTTGTGGTTGGCGATTGACATGGCCTTGTAGTAGTCGTGCGTGTCGATAAAGTCGCTCACCAGAAAGGTGGTGCATCGCTTCTTCAGTGCTCCGGTCATATACTCCAGCGCCTGGTTGATGTCGGTGCCGCTGCTCTGTGGAGTGAAGTCAAGCAGCTCGCGTATGACCAGCAAGATGTGCTTGCGTCCCTTCTTGGGCGGGATGAATTTCTCGATGCGGTCGGTGAAGAAGATGACCCCCACCTTGTCGTTGTTCTGTATGGCTGAAAACGCCAGCGTGGCTGCGACCTCGGCCATGACTTCCCGCTTAATCTCACCGACGGCGCCGAAGTCCCGACTACCGCTGACGTCGACCAGCAGCATCACGGTGAGTTCGCGCTCCTCTTCATAGACCTTGACGTAGGGTTTGTTGTATCGCGCCGTGACGTTCCAGTCGATGTCACGGATATCGTCGCCATACTGATACTCTCGCACCTCGCTGAATGTCATGCCTCGCCCCTTGAAGGCCGAGTGATACTCTCCGGCAAAGATGTTCTGCGAGAGTCCCTTGGCCTTGATTTCGATCTTTCGCACCTTTTTCAGCAGTTCGTTCTGCTCCATAAATTATTCAGTAGTTAAAGGGAGTCAAGTAGTTAAAGGGAGTCAAGTAGTTAAAGGGAGTCAAGTTTCGCAATTGGCTACTTTTCGGCAGTTAAAGGAGTTAAGTAGTTCTGTAGTTAAGTCGACAGCTCTTATTGCTCTTAACGTAGTAGAGTAGTAAAGCCGTCGCATGGTTGTGGCGGGGATGCGTGCTGCCACTATTAGGTATCGGCCCCACCACCTTACTACCCTACTTCTCTACTACTAAAAAATGACATCTTAGCTCCCACTTCTTAACTAATTCAGAAACTTGAATTAGGGCACAGCAATCTTGTCAAGGATGTTGCTGATGATCTCATCGGCATTGATGTTGTTGGCCTCGGCCTCGTAGCTCAGCCCCAGTCGGTGACGCATCACATCGTGGCACACAGCCCGCACGTCCTCGGGGATGACATACCCCCGCCCCTTGAGGAACGCGTACGCCCTGGCGGCCAGCGCCATGCTGATGCTGGCTCGCGGCGATGCTCCGAACGAGATCATGCTCTGCAAGTCTTTGAGCCCGAAGTCGGTCGGGAATCTTGTGGCGAACACGATGTCGACGATATATCGCTCAATCTTCTCGTCGATATAGATTTTCTGGACCACGCGACGAGTGTCGACGATGTCGGCCGGCGTGACCAGCGCATTAACTTGCTTTGCCTCGGGTGCGATGTTCATTTTGATGATCTGTGCCTCCTCGGCTTTGCTGGGATATCCGATGACCACCTTCATCAAGAAACGGTCGACCTGTGCCTCGGGCAGCGGATAGGTTCCCTCTTGCTCGATGGGGTTCTGCGTTGCCAGCACCAAGAATGGCTCATCGAGCGCGAAGGTCTGTTCGCCGATGGTCACTTGTCGCTCCTGCATGGCCTCGAGCAGCGCACTCTGCACCTTGGCCGGGGCGCGGTTAATCTCGTCGGCGAGGATAAAGTTGGCAAATACCGGGCCTTTCTTGACCTCAAAGCGTTCCTTCTGCATGCTGTAGACCATTGTGCCCACCACATCGGCCGGCAGGAGGTCGGGAGTGAACTGGATGCGGCTGAAGCGGGCGTCAATGAGGCCAGCCAGCGTCTTGATGGCCAGCGTCTTGGCCAGTCCTGGCACACCCTCAAGCAGCACATGCCCATTGGCCAGCAGTGCAATCAGCAGCGAGTCGACCAGATGTTTCTGCCCGACGATAGTGGTGTCCATGCCCTGCTTGATCATGTTGACAAAGTTGCTGCGACTGGCAATCAGGTCGTTCAGCTCACGGATATTTACTGTTTCGCTCATGTTCTGTTGTTGTCAAAATGTTGCCTGCGTGAACCATTCACGCAAACTTGTTGCAAAGGTATCACATTCGGGCCGAAAGCGCCAAGAAAATCCACGTTAAATAAACAAATATTAAGTTAGAAATGTTAAAACCACAGCAAACAACAAATCAGGAACCCAGGGGAGGGGAAAAGAGGAATCGGTGAATAGATACGCTTGTCTGTAACTCTTCACCGATTCTTCTTTCCCCCCTGGCAGGGCAACAAACCAGTGAACAAGGTACTAAATAGGCTGGTCGAAGACCAGCACGACCCCTGAAGGGGGTCGAACTGAATTGAACCCCACGTCGCGCTCGTCGAAGACGTGTGCGACGTGGGGTGAATAGCGTATTCCAGTATTGGTCCTCGAAGAGGGCCAACATCGTCATGTGGGCACTGCGTGGGTGTTGTTGGCCCTCTTCGAGGACCGGAGTTGCTCTTGATGTTTAGCCCCACGTCTCGCATGTGTTGGGTCGAGTAGCAATGTCCTTCGGCCACCGCGCGCTGCACAATGTTGGGTCGAGTAACAATGGCCTTCGGCCACCGCGCGCTGCACTTCGTGCAACTCGCGCTTTGTTATCTCCCCGAGCCCTTCGGGGTTCGTGCAACACGCGCTTTGCTATCTCCCCGAGCCCTTCGGGGTTCGACGAGCGAGACGTGGGGTTAGCTTAGTTCGACCCCGTCGGGGTCGCGCTGGTCTTCGACCAGCATTCACAATTATGATACACCTTCAGGGGAAAGAGGAATCGGTGAATAGATACGCTTGTCTCTGCAAAAATTAAAGAATGTTAAAATAGAGCAAATTTAGTCTTATATATTTGTCAGAATGTAAAGTTTACTTTACCTTTGTTGCGCTAAACTTTACATCACATTTAAAAAGCATGAAATTATGAACAGCAATTATCTATTTCCGACAGTGTGCAAGCGGGTGGGCTGGGTGCTCTTTGTGCCGTTTGCTATCATGGGTCTGATTCTGATGTTCGGCCACGAAGATTGGCTCCCCGCTTTGCCTTGCAAGGCCATTGCCCTGTTTAATGGCCCCGAGTGGATCACCGAGAAGGCGGTCGGTCCCTCGCCCGTGGTGCAGATCATCACCGAAAACATGATAGAAGAGGTGATTATCATTGGCTTGGTCATTGCTCTGGGACTAATCGCCTTCTCGCGCGAGAAAGACGAGGATGAGTTTGTCGAGCATCTGCGCGCCAAGTCACTGGTGTGGTCGCTCAAGGTCAACATGGTACTCATCTTGATAGCGACATTATTCCTCTATGACAGCAATTTCTTGGTCTTCACCTGGACTTATTTGTTCGGCGTACCCCTACTATTCGCCATCAAGTTCGAGATTGAGTTGTACCATTTCAGACACCAGAGCAATGAAGAATAACATCAGAGTAGAGCGAGCCATCGTGCGCATGACACAGCAGCAGCTGGCCGAAGCCGTGGGCGTTAGCCGCCAGACCATCAACGCCATCGAGTCGTGCAAGTATGTGCCCTCGGCAGTGCTGGCCATGAAGATTGCCCGCACATTCGGTAAGCCCATTGAGAGCATTTTCAGCCTCGAAGAAGGAGACTGAGGGAATTGAGAATTAAGAATTGAGACCGCTGCGCTGGTAGTAGACGAAAGTATTGGCTGAACTACTGAACTGGCAAGCTACTAAAGAAGCATTAAATAAACCTGACTATGGAATTTGTAGCACTTCTATTACTGGCTGCGTTAATCTATGTGATTAGCGTGGTGCGAGATACAAACTCGAAGGTTGACCACTTGAGCCAACGCGTCGAGGAACTAGCCTATTGGCAACAGGTTGCCGCAAACGAGGTGTTACCCCCCACCCTTGGAACACCAATGGCCGAGACAGGAGCACCCAACGTGCCAGAACCCGAGCCTGAGCCCGTTCCTGTGCCCGAACCTGTGCTCGAACCTGTTCAGCCTATGCCCACCCCGCCACCGCTTGAGCAATGGGAGCCTGAGGCTGTTGTCCAGCCCATTGCAGAAGCAGAGGTTGAACCACAGCAAGTTGCTGAAGAGGAAGTTCAGGAGCCTGTGGTCCACGAAGGCCGCAACTTCGAGAAGTTTATTGGCGAGAATCTGTTTGGCAAGATTGGTGTCATCGTGTTCATCATCGGCATCGGATTCTTTGTCAAGTATGCCATCGACAACAACTGGATCAACGAGGTGGCGCGCACCATCCTAGGCTATGCGGTGAGCGTGGCGATGCTGGGCATCGGCGCCCGACTGCATCGGCAGTACCGCACCTACAGTTCGCTCATCATGGGTGGCGCCTTCGGCGTGGCCTATGTGACCACTGCTGTGGCCTATCACTACTATCATCTATTCGGTTCGACGGCGGCATTTGGCATCCTGGTGGTCGTGACCATCCTGATGGCCGTCCTAGCCTATATCACCGACAAGCGCGAATTGGCCATCATTGCCCTGGTCGGCGGCTTTATCGCGCCATTCATCGCCAGCAATGAGAATGGCAGTGTGGTGGTCCTATTCGCCTACATCCTTGTGCTGAATCTGGGCATGACCGCATTGTCGCTGATCAAACGCTGGAGCGAACTGCCCATCATCGCTTGCGCCGCCACCTGGGCGTTGCTCACCATGTTTGGCAAAGACTATGATGAGAACTATAACCACACGCAACGCATCTTGTTGGCACTGAGCACATGCTATCTGCTGCTCTTCATGGCCTCGGCCACCCATACGCTGCACCGTGACGCGAGTCGCTGGCAGGGTCGCATCCTGGCCGCGATGCTGGTTTTCAATAGTTTCGTCTATCTGCTCTTCAACATCGATTGTAGCCACTATTTCAGCCACTGGAATGACGGCCTGTTCTGCGCATTCATCGCCCTGTGCCATGTGGCATCTATCGCGCTCATCTGGCGCAAACGCAGCGACAGCCCACTGGCCTTCCACACCCATCTGGCACTGGCTATCGCATTCCTTGCCATCGCAGTGCCTATAGAGTTTAGCAACTTCCACATTGTTACGCTCGTGTGGGCCGTTCAGACGGCTATTGTATTCTATCTGTATGCCCGCTCGCATACGCGCACATTTGCTTGGAGCAGTTTTGCACTGGCGGCACTCACCCTCATCAGTTATCTGAGCCACAGCCTCTTCGCTGCGCCATCGGGGGCGCACATGTTTGCCAACAGCGACTTCGCCTGCAGCATCGTCTATGCCGGCAGCGCACTGGCCGTGGCACTGATGTGCGACCGCAATCTGGGGCAGTTGCGCCAGGCATGGGAGATTGAGTGGGACCCCATCACCATTATCTCCTATCTGGTCGCCATCGGCGTGTTCTACAAAGCATTTGTCACCGAGTTCTACTGCCGGTTGTCCGCACCGCTGGCGGGAGCCATGATCGGGTTGTTCACCGCCGCGCTGGTGCTGGGATTGTGCCTCACATTCTACAAGCGCGTGACCATCGACAAGAATCTGGCGCCACACCTGCTGATGTGCTTTGTGAGCACGATGACCCTTGCCATGCAGGCAGTTGTGATAACCACCCCCATCCACGGCATCGCGACCATCGCTGTGCAGTGGCTCAACGTGATGGCTATTGCCGCCACCCTGGCATTCACAGCACGGCTGTATTACCAGGCAAACTGGCCTGGCGAGCGCTGGGTGACGATTATCCTCAATGTGCTGGCAACGGTCGCGATTGTGTCTTGTGCCCGATTGCTGTTGTTGCAAAGTGGAGTCACCGACTTCAGCGCAGGCCTATCACTATCGCTGGCAGTGGCCGGATTTGCCCAAATGTTGCTGGGCATGCGGTTGCATCACAAGGACTTGCGCATCGTCAGCCTGTTCACCCTCGGGCTGGTGCTGGTCAAACTCGTGCTGAACGACCTGTGGAGCATGCCGGCCGTGGGCAAGATCATCACCTTCATTGTGCTGGGCTTGCTGCTGCTTGTGCTGTCGTTCCTCTACCAGCGGCTCAAGAACGTCCTCTTCGACGACGACACAACCCAATAGTTCACAAGTGCTTAAGTCATTCACAGTGTTGTGCTACACAAACTTGTGTAACACAACACTGTGCGATAAAATCCACACAAAGTTGTGTATTTCAAAAAAAAGCATTATCTTTGCCACATCAACTGAGCATGATATGGAAAAGAGAAGTTTTATGTTTGGCACCGCCGTGACCGATTATAATTTTATCGGTCGCGAGTCGGAGATACGCCGGTTGGTGGCCAATTTTACCGAAGGCATCAACACCATCCTCATTTCGCCTCGACGCATCGGCAAGACATCACTGGTCAAGCAAGTTAAGCAACATTTTGAAAAGATCGAGAGCGACATCATCATCGTTTACCTCGACATGTTTGCCTGCAAGACCGAATATGAGTTTTACAATGCCCTGTCATCGGCGGTGCTTAAACAAACTGCCTCTCATGCCGAAAAATGGATGGAGCATGCCAAAGATTTTCTGGTGCGGCTAACTCCTAAAATAACAATCTCGCCCGAGGCCAACACAGACTTCACGCTTTCGCTTGGCATCACCCCCAAGACCCACACGCCCGAACAAGTGCTGTCGCTGGCCGAAGACATTGCCCGTAAGCGAGGCAAACGCATCGTTGTGTGCATCGACGAGTTTCAGCAATTGGGTGAGTTGCCCGACTCACTGACTGTGCAGAAACGCCTGCGTGGCGCATGGCAGCACCAACAGATGGTTTCTTATTGCCTGTTTGGCAGCAAGATGCACTTGATGAACACCATATTTCAACGCCGCAACATGCCATTCTACCAGTTTGGCGACACGATATTCCTGGGCAAGATTCCAACCGCACTTTGGACCGACTACATCGTCCAGCACTTTGAGGACCGCAATCGACACATATCTCGCGACTTGGCCCAACGACTCAGCGCGATCGTTGACCAATACTCATCATACGTGCAACAGTTGGCATGGCTGCTCTTCAGCAGAGTCGGTGTCGGCGAGGCTGCAACCGAGGAACGATTCAGACAGGCAGTCAACGACCTGCTGGATGCCAACGAGGGATTGTTCATGCAGCAAATTGAGCCTCTAACGGCATATCAAATGAACTTTATCCGAGCCATTGTCCATGGCATACACTCTGACTTCGGGGAGAAAAACATCCGCGAGGAGTTTGAGCTGGGCAGCGCCTCGAACATCGCTCGACTAAAAACCGCCCTAATCAACAAAGACTTGGTAGAATCACGCAACCGCGGCCAACTGTTCCTCACCGACCCCGTGTTTGAGCTCTGGTTCCGCCACCGCATCCTGTGAGTGCGTGACAAAAGTCACGCCTCCTGCCAGGAGGCGAGCAATGTTGAAGAGAGACAGTATTACAAGTTTAGCAATCGTGACAAATGACTATGATTTAGTGACCGCTCAGCGATTGCACCCTTCTGCTCTCCTCCCCTTTCCACCTCAAGGCGATGGTGACTCAGCATGGCGGTTGGCATACCCCCCCGACCGCACTCCTATCTCAGGAGGGGAACTAGCTAGTTACCTGCTCTGACGTTCAACCCCTCACCTAACCTCTCCCCTGCCAGGGGAGAGGGACTTGATTGCTCCATTCTTTTCCTCTCCCCTGCCAGGAGAGAGGGACTTGATTGCTCCATTCCTAGCGAGAAAACTGTCCTCTCACCTTCGCAATGTGCGAAAGTGAGGGGATATTTTTGAATCATCTTAATAAAAAAGCAGAAAAAAGATCGCGCGATGAGTGTTGTTTGCGCAAAAAGCAGTAACTTTGCCGATTATTTTTAAGACACGTGTTGAAATATGAAGAAATACAACGAATATAACCGATTTAACCTCTCGGACATCAACAAGGAGGTTTTGGAGATGTGGGACCGCGAAGGCGTGTTCCATGCTAGCGTCGACGAGCGCGAGGGTGCGCCGTCGTTTGTGTTCTATGAGGGTCCCCCCAGTGCCAATGGCATGCCGGGCATCCACCATGTGATGGCGCGCACACTCAAGGACATCGTGTGCCGCTACAAGACCATGCGTGGCTACCAGGTGCTGCGCAAGGCCGGCTGGGACACCCACGGTCTGCCAGTGGAGCTGGGCGTGGAGAAGTCGCTGGGCATCACCAAGGAGGACATCGGCAAGAAAATCAGCGTCGATGACTACAATGACAGTTGCCGCCGCGAGGTGATGAAGTACACCCGCGAGTGGGAAGACCTGACCCACCGCATGGGCTACTGGGTGGACATGAAAGACCCGTACATCACCTACAAGAACAGTTACATCGAGACCCTGTGGTGGTTGCTCAAGCAGCTCTACAACAAGGGACTGCTCTACAAGGGCTACACCATCCAGCCCTACTCGCCCGCCGCCGGCACCGGGCTCAGCTCGCACGAGCTGAACATGCCGGGCTGCTACCGCGATGTCAAGGATCAGACCGTAACGGCCCAGTTCACCGTTGTCAAGGACGACCACCCTGTGGTGCAGGCCGTCCTGGCCCGTGCCGATGCCGGGTTTGACCACCTGACCATCCTGGCATGGACCACCACACCGTGGACGCTGCCCAGCAACACCGCACTGTGCGTCGGACCGAAGATTGACTATGTGGCCATTGAGAGCTACAACCCCTACAACGGACAGCCCGCCATCTACCTGCTGGCCGAGGCTAGGCTGAACGCCTACTTCAAGCCCGAGGGACAGGAAAAAGCCATGAGTGACTATCAGCCGGGCGACAAGGTGATTCCGTGGAAGCTGCTTGGCAAGTTTAACGGCAACGCCCTGCTCGACATGCGCTATGAGCAACTCTTCCCCTGGGTGAAACCCGTCGACAAAGTGGGCGATCAGATTGTGGGCAACGACAATGGCTTCCGCGTCATCCCCGGCGACTATGTCACCACCGAGGACGGAACGGGCATCGTGCACATCGCACCCACCTTTGGTGCCGACGACGCCGCCGTGGCAAAGGCTGCCGGCATCCCTTCGCTCTACATGATCAACAAAAAGCTGGAGACCCGCCCCATGGTGGACTTCAGCGGCAAGTATTACACCATCGATGACCTGGATGACGACTTCGTGGCTCGGTTTGTCGATGTCGACCTCTACAAGGAGTACGCCGGTGCATGGGTCAAGAATGCCTACGACCCGCAGTACACCGTCAATGGCAAGTATGACGAGGAGGCAGCCACCAAGGCCGAGGACCTGAACGTCTACATCTGCGTGCGCATGAAGCAGGCCGGCACCGCGTTCAAGATCGAGAAGCATGTGCACAACTACCCGCACTGCTGGCGCACCGACAAGCCCGTGCTCTACTACCCGCTGGACAGCTGGTTTATCCGCGCCACGGCCGCCCGCGACCGCATGGTCGAGCTGAACAAGACCATCAACTGGAAGCCCGAGTCGACCGGCACTGGCCGCTTCGGCAAGTGGCTTGAAAACCTCAACGACTGGAACCTGAGCCGCTCGCGCTACTGGGGCACTCCGCTGCCCATCTGGCGCAGCGAGGACGGCGAGGAACTGTGCATCGGCAGCATCCAGGAGCTGTTCGACGAGATAGACAAGGCTGTGGCCGCCGGCATCATGCCGAGCAATCCCTATCGCGACAAGGGCTTTGTGCCAGGCGACTACAGCGAGGAAAACTACAACAAGATTGACATCCACCGCCCATACGTCGACGACATCGTGCTGGTGAGCCCCACAGGCAAGCCGATGAAGCGCGAGTTGGACCTGATTGACGTGTGGTTTGACAGCGGTGCAATGCCTTACGCCCAGCAACACTATCCGTTCGAGAACAAGGAGTTGGTGGACAGTGGCCGTGCCTTCCCGGCCGACTTCATCGCCGAGGGCGTCGACCAGACGCGAGGTTGGTTCTACACACTGCATGCCATCGCCACGATGGTGTTCGACAGTGTGTCGTACAAGAGCGTCATCAGCAACGGCCTGGTGCTGGACAAGAACGGAGCCAAGATGAGCAAGCGACTGGGCAACGCCGTCGACCCGTTCAAGACCATCGAGGACTATGGCAGCGACCCTGTGCGCTGGTACATGATCAGCAACTCGTCGCCGTGGGACAACCTGAAGTTTGACACCGACGGTGTGCAGGAGGTGAGCCGCAAATTCTTCGGCACCCTCTACAATACCTACTCGTTCTTTGCCCTGTATGCCAATGTCGATGGCTTCGACCGTGACGCTGCACAGGTGCCCATGAACGAGCGTCCCGAGATTGACCGCTGGATCATCTCGCTGCTCAACACGCTGGTCAAGACTGTGCGTGCCGAACTTGACGACTATGAGCCGACTCGCGCCGCCCGCGCTATCAGCACCTTTGTGGGCGACCATCTGAGCAACTGGTATGTGCGCCTTAACCGCAAGCGCTTCTGGGGAGGTGAGATGACCACCGACAAGCTGGCGGCCTATCAGACGCTGCATGAGTGCCTGACCACGGTGTCGATGCTCATGGCTCCGGTGTCGCCCTTCTTTGCCGACCGGCTGTACCGCGACCTCACTGGCAGCGAGAAGTCGGTGCATCTGGCCCTTTATCCCGAGGCCAACGAGGCACTCATCGACCGCCAGCTCGAAAGCCGCATGCAGGTGGCTCAAGACACCACGTCGATGGTGCTGGCGCTGCGCCGCAAGCAGAACATCAAGGTGCGCCAGCCGCTGATGAGCATCATGATTCCCGTGGCCGACGACAAACAACGCAGCGACATCGAGGCCGTTGCCGAACTCATCAAGGGCGAGGTCAACGTCAAGGACATCAAGCTGGTGGCAAGCGATGCCGGCATCCTTGTCAAGCGGGTCAAGCCCGACTTCAAGGTGCTGGGCAAGAAACTGGGCAAGAACATGAAGGCTGTTGCCGCCGCACTGTCACAGATGTCGCAACCCGACATCATCGCCATGGAGAAGGCTGGCCAGGCAACCTTTGACATCGCCGGAACGCCCGTCACGGTCGACCTGGCCGATGTCGAGGTCATCAGCGAGGACATCCCGGGTTGGCTGGTGGCCAACGAGGGCAACCTGACCGTGGCCCTTGACATCACCCTTACCGACGAGTTGGTCAATGAGGGCATGGCCCGCGAACTGGTCAACCGCATCCAGAACATCCGCAAAGCCAAGAACTTTGACATCACCGACAAGGTGGTGGTGCGGCTGCAACCCGACGAGCGCGTCAGTGCCGCTGTCGAGAGCTATGGCGACTACATCGCCCAGCAGGTGCAGGCGGTGAGCGTGACCGTCCAGGCAGTCGACCACGATGACACCGTCGATGCCGAGAAGGACGACCTGAATGTGCGCATGACTGTCGACAAGGCTTAATCAATGCATTATTCATAATTCGCAATTCATAATAAGAAATCATGGCAGAAGAGAAAGTGAGATATAGCGACGAGGAACTGCAGGAGTTCAAGCAGATCATCCTCGAGAAGCTGGAGCAGGCCGAGGCAAACTATGAGCTGCTCAAAGCCAATATCATGGTTGATGAGTCAGACCCCACCTTCAAGGTGATGGAAGAAGGCGCCAACACGCTGAGCAAGGAAGAAGCCAGCCAGCGAGCACAGCGCCAGCTGGAGTTCATCAACAAGCTGCAGGCAGCGTTGCGGCGCATCGAGAACGGCACCTACGGCATCTGCCGCGTGACAGGAAAGCTCATCCCCAAGGGGCGCCTGTTGGCCGTCCCACATGCCACGACCTCGATTGAGGGCAAGGAAATCGAGCAACAACGCAAGATGCGCCGATGAGACGCCTGTCACATGGATGGCTCGCCGCGATCATCATCGTGGCGGTCATCATCATCGACCAATGTGTGAAGGTCTGGGTCAAGACCCACTTCTACTATGGCGAGGAGCTGGTGATCACGTCCTGGTTCCGGTTGCTGTTTATCGAGAACAATGGCATGGCATTCGGCATGGAACTGGGCAGCAAGATGCTGCTCACCTGGTTCCGCATCATCGCTGTCATCGGCTTTGCCTACTATCTGCTAAAGATCCGCCGACGCACCGACCTGCCCCGTGGCTACATTGTGTGCATCTCATTGATTACAGCCGGTGCCGCCGGCAACGTGATTGACTGCATCCTCTATGGTGTGCTGTTCAACGCCCCACCCTTCCCCGAGGTCGCCCAGTTCCTGCCGGCTGACGGCGGCTACAGCTCCTTGTTCAACGGGCGCGTTGTCGACATGTTCTACTTCCCGCTGTGCGAGTGGGACTGGCCATCATGGATGCCGATGGTCGCTGGCGACCATTTTGTGTTTTTCCAGCCTATCTTCAACGTCGCCGATGCCGCGTTGAGCGTGAGTGTGATTGTGCTCATCATCTTCTATGCCAAGCATCTGTCAGGCCAGGAGACCAAGCATGACCAGGCAGACGGCGAGGCACAGGACCCGGCGACCACAACCGACACCACCGCATGAGCCTGCGCCGCGCGACATACTGCCTGTCATTGCTTTTGCTGCTGGCCGCATGCAACAAGGCTCCCGACGGTGTCATCAGCGAGAACAAGATGGCACGCCTCATTGTCGACCTGAACAAGGCGGAATACTACATCGAGACGCACGGCAGCGAGTTTGCCAACGACTCGACACGCATGGCCCTGAAGCAGTCCATCTATGCCAAGCATGGCATCGACCAAGAGCTCTATGACCACTCGCTCGAGTGGTATGCCCACAACATGGATGTCTATATCGAGGTGTGCGATCGTGCCATGCGCCAACTCGAGGACGAGAAACGCCAGCTCAACAAGCAACTTGCTCACCAGCCCGAGGGGCTGACGCGCACCGAGGCCTCGCCGATGACGACCTACGCAAGCCATGGCGACACCGCCGACGTGTGGACCGGCCAACGCTCGTGGTTGCTGACAGCGGGCATGCATCAAGGCTACATCCGCTGGGACCTTGATCCCGACAGCGAGCACTTGCCAGGCGACAAATATATGCTGCGCATCAAGGTCAAGTCCTGCGGCCACGGCATGACAGCGACAATGGCCGCCGACTACAGCGACGGCAGCACAACCACTGTCACCCGCCCCCTGTCGCCCAGCGACTGGAACATCCTCACCCTGCAGACCGACACCCTGCGCACCCTGCGCCGTGTCTATGGCTACATCCGTTACGACATGCGCCCGCTGACGGTGGCGCTGGTCGACAGCGTCTCGCTGCTGCGCACCCACCTTGACCGCAACAGCTATCTGTTGATTGGGTCGCAAACCACTGTCAGCCGACAGGGGGGCAACGAGCCTGCCGCCGCACGACCGGCACATGCTGTCATCGACTCGCACGAGCTGCGCGACCGGGCCGACGACCGGGCCCGAGGCGCATTCCGCCCCAAGCCCGGCGTGCACAAATCCAGCCATGAGCGCCACATCACCACCAGCCCCAACGCACGGCACCTGCCGAAGTAGCCACCAGCTCGCTCTATCAGCCCAAACCACAACATACCCCACCCATCACGACAAACAACTATGAGCAGATTTCACGATATCATCGCACAAGACAAGCCGACACTGGTCGACGTTTTCGCCACCTGGTGTGGCCCGTGCAAGACCATGCATCCCATCCTCGAGGACATCAAGCGCCGCGTTGGCGACCGCGCCACCATCATCAAGGTCGACATCGACCAGAACGAAGCGCTGGCCCGACAATATGGCATCCAGTCGGTTCCCACCCTGATGATATTCAAGCAGGGCGAGCTGGTGTGGCGCGAGGCTGGTGTGCACAGCGCCGACACAATGGTGCAGACGCTTGAGCGCCTGATGTAGCCGCAACAAGGCCGTGATTTGGAGAAAATTTGGAGAAAACCGGGCAAAAACAAAAATTTTCAGCCCATCATCACCGATTTTCAATTAAAAAGCATTATCTTTGCACCGCTTTTTTCATTTTGTACAGGTTCCGTAGCTCAGTTGGATTAGAGCAACAGCCTTCTAAGCTGTGGGTCCTGGGTTCGAATCCCAGCGGAATCACCACTGAAAACCAACCATTTAAGGATTATTGACCGCAAAAATGCAGTTAATAATCCTTAATCTTTTGTACCACCACGCCGCGGCTGTCCTGGCGCCGCGCGCGCTTCACTCTGCCCAATACCGACAGATTCGTGCTCCTCGTCACCTTGGCTGGCTCGGCGATGTCCGCCACAAACCGCTCAGCGCATCACGCAGGTCACGCGCCCGCACAGCCTTATCCTTGGCATCGACGGCCAGCGGGTCGACAACATCACGCAACCTGCGCGAGCTTTTTCGGCTGGATAGACGAGAAGAACGGCAGCTACCCCGAGTCGGTTGCCGAGGGTCTGTATGCCAACATGCCCGACTGGATGCGTGAGCGATATGACACGATGGAGGTGCTCGACGCAGTGCTGAGCGTGGTGGGTAGCAACCCCCGTCCTCGCGACATGGTCGTGGACTATGTCAAGCGACTGCACGAGCAGAACCGTGACATGGACGAGTACTATGCCGACGAGGCGGCCGGGGTGCGCGGATTCCATGACGCAGGCGAGATGGACGCCTACGACAACATGCGCGAGCGCGAGGCGGCAGGCTTTCACGACGTTGCGGCCGCCGGCCGTGAGGCCGATGGTGCCCGCGCCGACCTGCTGGCCGACGCACAGGCGCGGCTGAACGACCCGAACGCCAGCGAGTATGAGAAGCAGGCGGCACGGACGGTGCTGCGGTTCAGACAGCGTGGTGAAGAGGCTGGTGGCGGCATTATCATGTTTCGTGTTCGTGATATTGACAAGTTATCGCAAGATGAGCGCAGAAAGATTCGCAAATCGCTGGAAGAGACAAAACCGATAGTTGCGCAACGTAACTCAATCGTAGCGCGTGATGGGGTCTCAGCTCGTAACGTGGCAATGGAATGGGCGGCAGCAAATCTGTCAAATCCACTTGTTGTAAATACAGAGATTGGCGATTTGGTCATCAACAAAAAGAGTATATCCGATTCATTGGCACATGGTTTTGGGCAAGCCAAGCTAGATGCGATTCCGACCATTCTACCTGCTTTCAAGGAGAAACATGCAGTCTATATTGGAAGTGCGGAGGATATTAATGGAGACCCGATTACTGATCATTATTTTGCATATCCGATAGATTATAACGGTGATAAGAATTATGTATTCTGTCGGACGCGCGAAGACCAGAACACACATCGTTTGTATATACATGAGGTGATTACTGAGGATGATATAGCAAAAGGGCAGACCCTTCAAAGTACTGCTCTCGAAAAGCCTCGTACAGGTCTACCCTTGTATAGGAAGATAATGTTGACTATCTTCGGTGACAAAGGTAGTGATAATATTTCATCTACACAAGAAAATGTTGCAAAAACTACCGAAAGTGGTGGGGTTTCTCAAGGGTTTGGCAGTGCTGCGACCAGCTTGAACCAGGTTGCTAGCGCGATGCGGAAGATAGACTGGAAGCCTGGCACAGTGAATGTGGACATCGGCGGCGGCAGGTTTGACAAGGCTACTGAATATCTGCGTGAGCAGGGTGTGGAGTCGATGGTGTTCGACCCGTTCAACCGCGACGCGGAGCATAACCGCCAAGTGGCCGAGCGTGTCCGTGACGAGAAAGTCGACACGGTGACTTGCAACAATGTGCTGAATGTGATTGACAGCGCGTCGAGCCGCGCCAATGTGATACTGCAAGCGGCCAAGGCGTTGAAGCCGGGTGGCACCGCATATTTCTCGGTCTATGAGGGCGACAAGAGCGGTGTGGGCCGTCAGACCAAATCGGACAGCTGGCAGAACAACCGCGTCACCAAGGACTATGTGAGTGAGATAGAGCGTTACTTTGACGACGTGACGGTCAAGGACAAGGTCATCATCGCCAAGAACCCGAAGGCGACCACCGAGCAGAGCGTGTGGGACTTTGACGGGAAGTATTCAGGCAACGATGTGCGTTTCCGTCACCGTGCTCCGAACGGCAAGGAGAGCCGTCTGGACGAGCGTCAGTATGACGAGGTGCGGACGGGCAACTTCAAGCGGTGGTTCGGCGACTGGGAAAATGACCAAGAGAATGCCAGCAAGGTTGTTGACGCGAACGGCGAGCCGCTGGTGGTGTATCATCAGACGAACAGCAAGCAGTACATCAACCGCGAGACCGGGCAGAACTGGGATGACTCGGCTTGCGCAAATTTTATAATGCGCTTATTTCGGATTGCAAATCCTTATACTCAAATGCGGTCGGATTACAAATCCGACCGAACGGGGACATCTGGCCGTGAACGCCTGTCTTCGATACAAAAAATGCCATTGCTTTGGGAGAAGAGCGCGGAACCTTCTGCTACAGATGCCGTATCTGCAAATGTTACCTCCGAATTACCCAACGAAAACGGCAGGGCAAACGGCAGCGCATCAAACCAAAGCAATGGTATCGGGGGCAAAGGTAGTGAAAATTCTGCGGACGGCCAAATGGATGGCGGAGAAACTACTAATTTCCGTGTGCGGGATGGCCGTCACGGGAGTGCCGGCATAGAGGAACCGCATGGGGAGCACAGTGGGCATGAGGCTGCTGGCAGGGTGCGTTTCAGGGTGCGCGAGGCTGGAGAGCCGCTGACTGGGGAGGCCGGCCTTTTGGGTCTGACGTGCGGTTGCGAACACTGCATCGTTGCCCAAATGTTATTTCGGGGGGAGGATGTCGTCGCTGGATGGAGTGGAGAGAACAACATGGCGCAAGGGCCGCGCAGCTGCGCTCCTTGCGCCATAGTCTGTCTGTATCTCATCGGGTTTCGGTTGCCGGGACGGTCAGGAATATGCTGCCGTGATAACGACATCATTTGTGGCTCTGCCTGACGATTGTGGCGATGACCGGAAAGTGATCGCTCACCGCAACCGGGATGACTTGTGACTCGACGGCCTGCCAGCACTGCTTCGGGCGAGCCAGGATGTAGTCAATCTTTTGGCTGGGCTGCTTGACACTGAACGTGGGCGAATCACCCGTGCAGTCGAGCCACTGCCCTGTGAGCCGCTGAATGACGGCATCGGTGGGCGAGGCATTGAAGTCACCCGCCAGAATGACGGGATAGGGAACATGAGCATAATGCTCCTCGACAAACTGCCCCTGAGCCTGCCGACTGACCGCATCGAAAGCCTCAAAATGGGTGCAAGCCACCATGATGGTGTCGCCGTCGGGCAAGATAAATCGGCCCTCAAGCAGTCCACGTTGCTCCATGCTGGGCTCAGGATGCGGCAACTTGATGTTGCGCACATCGACAAATTGGTGCCTTGTGAGCAAACCTATGCCATAGTGCCCACCGCTGAACTCAATGGTGGGGCCAAACAAGCCCTGCATACCACTGAAATAAGCCAGCTCGGTGATGAAGTCACGATTGTTCTGATGCCGGCTGTTGGCACGATGGGTGTACTGGTCTACCTCTTGCAAGGCGACGAAATCGGGCTGATACTGCTTGATCAACAGCCCTATCTGTGTCAAACTGGCGTCATGCCCTGCATGCAAGTTGAACGTCATGACCGTGAGCGTGTCGCACTGGTTGCCAGCATTGGCCAACAATGCCATCAACACCAGTGCTAATGAGCAGAAAAGTTTGAATCTCATCGGTCTATCTTTTTCAGTCATGCCAGTCAAAATTGTTGTCGGCGATGAGACGGAGCATGACAGCAAACATTTGCTGTCCACCAACAGCCGGGTTGGCATTGAGCTGCTGGATGTAGCTGAACGAGGCATCACGGTCCAGCACCTGCCCATTGTCGAGATGCAGCGTGCAGTTATGGAACAGGATGAGGTTCTTCATCGTGAAGTAGGCTCCGGCACCCTTGTAGGCATCCATCCACGCCGCACTTTTCTGTCTGCCCGGCACATCGACGTCTTTCATGGGTTTGACAGCCTCGAAGAGGGCTGCCGGGTCCATGGCTCTCTGCCAGCGGTCAAGCTCAAAAAAATGCCGCGTTATTTCATCTGCCGACTGCATATCATTGTGGTTGTAATGTGCAAAGTTAGACAATTAATTTTAATTTAGCAAATATTTTGGGATAAAAATGCCAATGTAACTGTTCATGCGATTCCTCTTTCCCCTCCCCCGTTCGGTCGGATTTGTAATCCGACCGCATTTGAGTATAAGGATTTGCAATCCGAAATAAGCGCATTATAAAATTTGCGCAAGCCGAATGCAATATCAAGCTTGCTTGAAATTGCTGAGGCGCAGCCAAATTTATCTAAATGCTTATACTCAATCCTGCTGGATTGCAAATCCAGCAGAACTAGGCAACCGCCATGGCGGAGTAAAGTTGGCTGACACACTCCCCCGGCCCCGTGACACACTCCCCCCAGCCCCGTGACACACTCCCCCCGGCCCCCTCTAACTTAGAGGGGGAGCTGCTCAACTTAGAGGGGGAGCTGCTCAACTTAGAGGGGGAGCTGCTCAACTTAGAGGGGGAACAGCCGCTATCACAATCGGTGAATAGTTACATGCCAATTTGCGTGAATATCCGGGAATACTCCACCCACATCGCACAGTATCGCCCTAGCATGACTGATTTTGAGACAGAATGGCATCGGGGTCGGCGCGTGTGGGGGGCACGGCGATGAAATCGGGCGTTTGGTCGATTGGTCAGTGGCCGGGCATTAAACGCGACGCAGCGCCGCAAGTCAAAGGTGCAACAACCAACAAAAACAGCAATCATGATGAGACGTACGATTATCCTGATGATTACGGCAGTGGTGGCCCTGGGCGCATGGGCACAGGGCCACCGCGGCTACCCGCCCCGCACGCGCGTGGTGGTGATGCGCGACAGCCGTCCGCCCCGCGACATCGGGTGGTACAACCCGTGGGAGTGGCACCGCACCTACTATGGCCTGCGTCTGGGTCTGAACGCCAGCCAGGTGCGCAGCGAGGCCACAGCACTGAACGGCACCGGAGTGAAAGCCGGCCTGAACGTGGGCTTTGTCATCGGCACGCAGCTGAGCCACCGCACTCCGCTATTTGTCGAGACGGGCCTGTACTACACGCAGAAAGGCGGCAAGAGCGACAATGTCTCGACCACGAGCGGTCGCAGCAAGTTCACCTACGACTTGAACTATCTGGAGTTGCCAGTGTTGCTCAAGTACCGGCACTTCACCTCGCGTGGCGTGTCGATCGAGCCCTACGCCGGCGGCTATCTGGCTTGCGGCATCGCCGGCGACATCAAGGACTATGGCGACCGCAAAGCCTTTGGCAGCTACAGCGACGGCTACTTCAAGCGGTTTGACGGCGGGCTTAAGCTGGGCATCGGTGTGGGGTATGGCATCGGTTATGCCGACGTGAGCTACGACATCGGCCTTGCCAACATCGGGCAGGACACGTTTGACGACACGCACACGGGCACGTTCACGTTCAACATCGGCGTGAACTTCTGACAATCCTTCTCAGCACCCGAGTTGGGCTGATTCTACTGACTGAATCCGCCCAACTCGGGTGCTGCATTGTATGCCTGCACATTCGGTTATTCGCCACACTAAACACAACCAAAAAACAACGTTGCAATCTACCTTTTTTGCAAACTTCTGTTAATTATATCAAGCTTTTGGTTAATATTTCCAAACAAGGGGGGTAATCTTAATTAAGTTTAAAGGAATTGTAGTAATTTTATTGACCAAAACAAAACTATCTCGAATATATTTCCATTTTTCACCACAAATATCAGATAATTGAGGTGGTATTGTTACAATTTTATCTCAACCTGCTTAAGCCATTTCTTAAAGCGTAAATTATAACAATTCAAACTAATATTAACTTTAAACCAAAAGCGTATGAAAAGATTCTCTTTACTGCTGCTGAGTGTTGTGCTGCTGTGCACGACAGCTCTGGCGCAGGTCTCGATCACCGGCACAGTTGTGCAGGCGAGCGACAATGAGCCCATCATCGGCGCGACAGTGACCGTTGTGGGCACGAAGACAGGTACGGCAACTGACTTGGACGGCAAGTTCACGATCAGTGTGCCCAACAGCAACAGTATGCTCAACATCACCTACATCGGCATGACTCCGGTGACTGTGAAGGCCCAGAACGGCATGACCGTTGAGCTGACGAGCAACGCCCAGGACCTTGACGAGGTCGTGGTCGTGGCCTACGGTACGGCCAAGAAGAGCGAATTGACCGGTGCCGTGTCTCAGGTTACGAGCCAACAGATTGAGGCTCGCCCGGTGACCAGCGTGACCAGCGCCCTGGAGGGCACCACGACCGGTCTTGTCGTGAACAGCACTTACGGCCAGCCTGGCAAAGACGCAGCCATCCGTATCCGTGGTTTCGCCTCGATTAACGGTAGCAACGAACCGCTGTATGTGATTGACGGTGTTCCCTACGGCGGCTACATCAGCGACTTGAACAGCGCCGACATCGAGAGCATCACCGTGCTGAAGGACGCAACCTCGGCCGCTCTGTATGGCAGCCGCGCCGGTAACGGTGTGATCTTGATCAACACCAAGAAGGGCCGCAACGACAAGGTTCGCATCAACGCATCGGTTCAGTTGGGAACCTACAACCGTGGTATACCCGAGTATGACCGAATGAATCCGACCCAGTGGATGAATGCCATGATGCAGAGTTATGCCCGTGAGCAGTATGTTGCCGGTAACAGTGGCGATGGTGTGATGAGCATGGAAGAAGCCATCGCAGCCGCAAACAAGGGCATCATTACCGACTATTTGCACTACAACATCTTCAACAAGGCCGATGATGCATTGTTCAATGGCTACAAGATGGTTGCAGATGCCCAGATTAAGAGTGACATCGCCGGTGACCTTGACTGGTTTGACCAGGCCACCCGCAGCGGTTTCCGTCAGGAATATGTGCTGAGTGGTGACGGTGGTAACCAGAAAGCCAACTACTATTTCAGTGCCAGTTACATGAAAGAGGATGGTTACACCAAGGAGTCGGGCTTCGAGCGATTGACTGGCCGCGCCAAGGTGAATCTGGAGCCGGTGAAGTGGTTCAAGACTGGTCTAACCATTGCAGGATCTCACCAATTGACCAAGTTCCATAGTGACAACGAGGACAGCTACAAGAACGCCTTCGGCTATTGCCGTAATATCGCTCCCATCTACCCCGTTCACCTGCATGACTTCAGCACACCCAACGGTGCATATGTGTTGGATGAGTTTGGCAACAAGGTCTACGACAAGGGCGACCTCCAGACCTACAATGGAGTGGACTATGAGATGCAACGTACGCAATACCCCAGCCGCCACTACCTGTGGGAGACAGAGTTGGACAAAGATCAGACCTATCGTAATACACTGAATGGCCAGTTATTTACGACATTTGTTCTGCCTTACGGGTTCGACGTGACTCTGAAGGGTGACATGAATGTGCGTAACACCGAGAATCGCGAGTATAACAATGCCACGATTGGTGACGGTATGGGCAACAATGGTCGTACAAGCCGCACCATCTATCGCTACAAGAACTGGACGCTGCAAGAGTTGATCAACTGGAACTACACCTTCGCTGACCGTCACGCCTTTGAGGTTCTGCTCGGTCACGAGGCTTACTACTACAAGTACAACTACTTGTATGCTTACAAGGCCAATGAGAGTATCCCCGGAATGATCGACATGATCAACTTCACCGACATCCAGCAATTGCGCGACTATGAGAACAACGAGCGCAAGGAGAGTTACTTGGGCCGCGTTCGCTACGTCCTTGATGACAAGTATGCCTTCGAGGCTTCGGTTCGTCGTGACGGCTCGTCGCGTTTCCATCCCGACCACCGCTGGGGTAACTTCTACAGCCTCGGTTTCAGTTGGATCATGAGCCGCGAGAATTTCATCCGTCAGTATGACTGGATCAACAACCTGAAGTTCCGTGCTGCATACGGTGAGGTTGGTAATGACCGCAGCGCAGGCATGTATGCCTACATGCCTCTGTATGATATCACCGTCAATGGTGGCATCGGTGCTCTGGTGAAGAGCCAGAATGATGCCGAGTTCCTGTCTTGGGAGTCGGTTCGCAACCTGAGTATCGGTCTTGAGGGCCGTTTATTCAACCGCTTGAACTTCAGCATCGAGTTCTTCAACAAGGCTTCACATGACCTGATTTTCGACATGAACCAGGCACTTTCTGTAGGTGCAACCGAGACGAGCACCGCTCAATCGATTCTGACTGTGAACTTGGGCAACATGGTGAACCGCGGTCTTGAGTTCTCGGCCGACTATGACATCGTCAAGACCAAAGACTTCCGCTTCAACATGGGCTTGAACCTGACCTACTTGAAGAACAAGATCACCAAGATGCCGGACATCTACAATGTCTCGGATGAGAAGGACGAGTATGAGGCCGGTTATCAGAGCGGTCAGTACAACTACCGCGAGGGCAGACCGATGTTCTCTTACTACACCTATAGTTATAAGGGAGTTGACGACATGACTGGCCAAGCATTGTACACGTTCAACGACCACGACTACTATGTGCCCGGCATGACCGCCGAGGACGAGGTGGGCGACCGCTCTGCCATCCCCGCCGGCGAGTATGTTGTGATCAATGGCGTTCCCTATGTTTACAAGCCCGGCAACTACGGCAAACGTGAGTGGCATGGCAGTGCCGTTCCCAAGCTGTATGGTAGCTTCAACCCGGTCATCGACTACAAGAACTTCACCTTGAGTGCCATCTTCTCTTATCAGTTGGGTGGCAAGTGCATCGACTGGTCTTATCAGGGCCTGACCTCGATGGGTGGTTCGCCCAGCGCTCTTCACAGCGACTTGGTGAATGCATGGACCAAAGACCTGGACGGCACCGTGCCTGTGTACGATGCCACGACTCTGGTTGTGAAGGGTGCCAATGACACCGAGTATGTCAACTATCCCGCCAGCCGCCTGAACACTGGTGTTGTTCCCGCCGTCTACTCGGCAGACAACAGTTACAACAGTGCCACCAGCGACCGCTATATCACTAGTTCGAACTACTTCATTGTGAAGAACATTGGTCTTACCTATCGTCTGCCCAACTCACTGCTGAGCAAGATTGGTTTCACCAACATTGCTGTCAATGCAACCGTTGAGAACTTGTTCACCAAGAGTGCTCGCAAGGGTATGAACCCGCAGCAGAACTGGAGCGGTTATGTAGGTGACTATATGGTTACTCCGCGCGTGTTCTCGTTCGGTGTGAAGGCCAGTTTCTAGTCTGTTATCATATCAATAACATTATTTAATAAGAAATCATATTATGAAGAAGATTAAATATATCCTGCTGGCCGGTATAGCCGCCTTGGCGATGAGTTCGTGCTCGAGCGACTTCCTGGACACCGCTCCTACAGCCGAGACCGGTTCGGCAACAGCATTTGCCAACACTGACAATGCCAAGTTGGCACTTAATGGCTGCGCTCGCGTGATGATGAACCAGTACTTGAGCACACAAGGTATGTGTGGCGAGGGTTGCATCCAGATGTGGTATGGCAACTATCCCGGTCAGGACTTCTATGTGAACCTGAACGGCTGGGCACTGCTCATCAACCACAATAACCACGAGAACACTTCGAGCCTGTACCTGTACTACCCCTGGTTCTACTACTACAAACTGATTGGTAACGCCAACACTATCATCATGCGTATCATGGAAACCCCCGGTGATGAAAGTGAGAAGCAGTTCATCTATGCGCAAGCGTTGACTTTCCGCGCCTACGCTTACTTCATGCTGTCGCAGCTGTACTGCAAGCGCTGGGCTGACTCGAACAATGGTGATGCTCCAGGTCTGGTACTTCGCGTCGATGAGAGTTCAGATGATATTGGTCTGAGTTCACTGGCCGATGTATACAGTCTTGTCTATAGCGATCTGGATCATGCCATCGACATGTACAAAAAGTCTGGCAAAACACGCCCCGACAGTGAATTCTTCTTGCCCGACCTCAGCGTAGCCTACGCTACCTACGCTCGCGCAGCACTTACTAAACAAGACTGGGCAAACGCTTCGAAGTATGCAAAACTGGCACGCGAGGGTCACGCCCTGATGGGCAACACCGCCCTGCTGAGCAATGGCTTCTGCACGCACAACAGCGAGTGGATCTGGGGCGGCTACAGTGCCACCGACCAGACGCTGTACTACTACAGTTACCATGCTTACATTGCTTACAACTCTAACGCCGGCAACGTGCGCAACTATCCCAAGTGCATCAGCAAGGAGTTGTTCCAGAAGATTCCGGCTACCGATGTGCGCAAGCAGTGGTGGCTCGACCCGACCTACGTTGACGAAGATGGCAATGTTCAGACTTATCCTTACACCACTTCAACCGGTCTGGCTGCAAACAGCACCCAGTTGGCCAAGAACGCCCGTGCCGCCAAGCCCGACCTGCTGAGCAACGCCAGCGTGTATGCTTACATGCAGTGGAAGGTCCGTTGCAACGACACTCCCGGAGTGGGTGAGTTGTGTATCTTCCGTTCATCGGAGATGTATCTGATTGAGGCTGAGGCTGAGTACATGCAGAATAACACCAGTGCCGCCCAGGCTGCCCTGGTGGCTCTGAACAAGACCAGCGGCCGCGACCCGCAGTACTCGTGCGCCAAGACCGGCAGCGACCTGCTGACCGAGATCAAGCTGTATCGCCGCATCGAGCTGTGGGGCGAGGGCTTCGACTGGTTTGACATGAAGCGCTGGAAAGACACCATGGTTCGTCACAATCCTAATGAGGGTGGCAACTTCCTGGCAACTCTGGCCATCACTGTTGGCCCGATGGAACGCAACGAGTGGACGTTTATGATTCCGACCCGCGAGACCGATTATAACAAGGCTGTAAAGAACGGTCAGATCTCTACCTCATTCACTCTGCCAGATTATAATAATTAAACACATTTTTTAATCATAAGCACAACCTTGAGTGAGAGTGCCGGTGCCCGCAAGGGGCATCGGCACTCTTTCGGTTGGTGGAACAATAAGTGTCAGGAGATTTCAGGGCAGTGCCGCGGCGAGCTAGAAATCATATCCAACTCGCAATCCCACAGAACTGACGAAGTCGGGGTAAGTTTCGAAGGAATAAAAACCATGCCCCTTGGCGCGCTGCATGGCGTAGGAAGCCATGATGTTGACGTGCTTGATGCGACACCCGATGCTGGCCTGCATGAACAACCCCTTGTAGTGTTTGCCGATGAAGTTGTCACCGACCTTCAGCTCAACGAACGGTGTCACCTGCTCATATCGTTTCTCGACACGTGCCATGGCATAAACGGGCATCAAGAACACACCCTTGGGCTTGTAGCCATCGGTGAAGTGCGAGATCCGCGAATGATGCACATAGATCGGTTGCACACCGCCACCGACAAACAGCATCCTGTTGAGCTGATAGCCCGCCGTGGCCGACGCCGAAAAATTCCATGTGCCGCGCGAGTCGGAAAAAGCGTACGCCACGCCGGCATCGGCCATGGCTCTGAATCCGCGGCACTGCTGATTGCCTGCCGCCTGGTCATGGTCCTCCTCGTGACGGATGCTCTTGACAATTGCCGCCGCGTAGGTAATGGACATTCCGTCTTTGCCCTCAATTGTGATTGATTGTCCGTCAACTTGCGAGACGATGTGTCCGCGTATCACCCTGCCGTCGTTGAGTGTAATGATATCAGTCGCATTGGTCAGCGACACCCCTCCAACAGCTAGAATCAGTAATAAAGCCAATTTTTTCATAGTCGCTAATTTTTTTTTGCAAAGATAGGCAATTTTAGTTAAAGCAGCAATATGCATCAGGAAAAAATGATTTTCACCCGTTTTCGGCGCAATGCGATTATCTGTATCTATTCACCGATTGCGTCGGAGACGCTAAAATGCTTCGAAGAAGCTATCTTCGAGTAACTGTTCACCGATTCTTCTTTTCTCCCCCTGGCAGGGCAACAAACCAGTGAACAAGGTACTAAATAGGCTGGTCGAAGGCCAGCACGACCCCTGAAGGGGGTCGAACTGAATTGAACCCCACGTCGCGCTCGTCGAAGACGTGTGCGACGTGGGGTGAATAGCGTATTCCAGTATTGGTCCTCGAAGAGGGCCAACATCGTCATATGGGCACTGCGTGGGTGTTGTTGGCCCTCTTCGAGGACCGGAGTTGCTCTTGATGTTTGGCCCCACGTCTCGTTCGTCTTCGACGAGCGAGACGTGGGGTTAGCTTAGTTCGACCCCGTCGGGGTCGCGCTGGTCTTCGACCAGCATTCACAATTATGATACACCTTCAGGGGAAAAGAGGAATCGCTGAATAGTTACCTCTTCGATGCACAGGGGTGTAAAAGGACATTTTCTAAATCGGTGAATAGATGCGATTATCTAGACGTTCTAGACAATCTAGAAAAAAATAAGCCCCGTTGCCGGGGCTTATTTTTATTCATGCGGTGAGTGTCACTTGATGAGGCTTGCGCCCTTGTTCAGTGCCTGCTCGTTGAGCGGGATGAGGTGGTGGTGACGCTCGGGCAGCGTCTTCTTGAGTGCCTTGAGGACGCTCTCGATGGTGACCATGGGACGCACATGCAGCAGAGCACCCAGGACGATCATGTTGAACGTCTTGCTGTTGTTCATCTCGATCGTTGCCTCGGTGGCATCGATGGGATAGACAGTGATGTCGGTGCGCGTGGGCTTCTTGTGGATGCCGTATGTGTCATACATCAGGATTCCGCCTGGCTTGACCTTGCTCTCAAACTTGTCGAGGCTCTGCTGGTTGAGCACGACCACGACATCATAGGTGTTGAGCACGGGCGAGCTGATGCGCTCGTCGCTGACAATCACGGTTACGTTAGCCGTTCCGCCTCGCTGTTCGGGCCCGTATGATGGCAGCCAGCAAACCTCCTTGTCTTCCATCAGTCCAGAGTATGCCAGGATTTTGCCCATTGACAACACACCCTGTCCGCCGAATCCGGCAATAACTATTTCGTTAATCATAGTGTTTCAAATGTTTTTTAGCGTTGAATACCATCTTCTAAGTTCTTCAAGTCACCCAGAGGATACTTGGCGAACATGTTCTCTTCCATCCACTTGTTGGCCTTCTCGGGCGAGAGTTTCCAGCCTGTGTTGCAAGCGCTGACGATCTCGACGACCGACGTACCCTTGCAGTTGATGCTGTTCTCGAACGCCTTGCGCAGCGCAGCCTTAGCCTTGCGGACGTTGGCCGGTGTGTGCACACTCTGGCGCGTGACGTAGCATGTTCCATCGAGCTGTGCCAGCAGCGGTGTGATGGCCAGAGGATAGCCATTGAGGTCGGGACGACGACCGTAGGGGCAGGTAGCGGTCTTCTGTCCCAGCAGTGTTGTGGGAGCCATCTGTCCGCCGGTCATGCCGTAGATTGCGTTGTTGATAAAGATGATAGCGATGTTCTCGCCGCGATTGCAAGCGTGAATCGACTCGCATGTTCCGATAGCCGAGAAGTCACCGTCGCCCTGGTAGGTGAACACCAGGTTTTCGGGCCAGAGGCGCTTGACAGCAGTTGCCAGCGCTGTTGCGCGTCCGTGAGGAGCCTCCTCCCAGTCGATGTCGATATAGTTGTAGGCGAAAACGGCGCATCCGACGGGCGAGATGCCGACAGCCTTCTCAGTCACACCCATTTCCTCGATGACCTGTGCCACGAGTTTGTGTACAACGCCATGGCTGCAACCAGGGCAATAATGCATGTGAACTTGGTTCAGCAGCGCGGGTGCAGAATAAACTTTATTCTCAGGTTTAATGATATCGTTCTGTTCCATTGCGTTATTACTTATTAATGAGTTTCTCTTTCAGTACGTTCAACAGCTCATCGGGTGTGGGCACATTGCCACCGAAACGTCCGTAGTGCTCGACGGGCATCTTGCACTCGACAGCGAGCTTGACATCCTCGATCATCTGACCGGCGTTGAGCTCGACACAGAGGATGCCCTTGACATTCTTGGCAGCCTCACGCAGTTGCTTCTCGGGGAAGGGCCACAGAGTGATGGGGCGGAACAGACCGACCTTGATGCCCTCTTTGCGTGCCAGCTCCATGGTCTTCATGGCGATGCGCGCTGTGGTTCCGAAGGCCGTGATCAGATAGTCGCAATCGTCGACATTGACGAGCTCGCACCGCGTCTCGTTCTTCTCGATCTCGCGATAGGTGGCCTGGAAGCGCCAGTTGTTCTCCTCCATCTTGTCATCGTCGAGCTCGAGGCTGGTGACGACATTGCTGGGTCGCATGCCCTTGCGTCCGTTGACGGCCCACGGGCACTGCTGACGAATCTGCTCGTCGGTGCGGCGCGGGCGCTGCTCCGGCAGGACGACCTTCTCCATGAGCTGTCCGATGGTGCCGTCGGCCAGGATCATCGACACGCAGCGATATTTGAATGCCAGGTCAAATCCGAGTGCGACCATGTCGGCCATCTCCTGCACGCTGCTGGGTGCGAGGACAATCATGCGATAGTCGCCGTGTCCGCCACCCTTGCAAGCCTGGAAATAGTCGGCCTGCGATGCGTGGATGGTTCCCAGACCGGGTCCTCCGCGCTGCACGTTGATCAGCAGTGCGGGCACCTCGCTGGCAGCGAGATATGAGACACCCTCCTGCATGAGGCTGAAGCCCGGGCTGGAGGTAGAAGTGAGTACGGCCTTACCCGTCATGGCACCGCCATAGACCATATTGATTGCAGCCACTTCGCTCTCGGCTTGCAGCACGACCATACCTGTGGTATCCCAGGGCATTTCTTCCTCTAGCTTCTCGAGCACCTCGCTCTGCGGGGTAATGGGATAGCCAAAATAGGCATCAGCGCCATAGCGGATAGCAGCCATGGCCAGGGCCTCATTACCTTTCATCAAGGTTACTTCATCTTTCATTATTGCGATAGTTTAATGTTAATTTAGTTACTAGTTAAGGATTATTTTGAGCTATGCTCACTTCTCCACGACCTTGTAGACCTCGATGCACGCGTCGGGGCACACGAGCGCACAGCTAGCGCATCCGATGCACTTGTCGGGATTTGCCATGTAGGCAAAATGGTATCCGCGATCGTTCACTTCCTTGGGTTGCAACCCGAGCACATCGCACGGACAAGCGACCACGCAAAGGTTACAGCCTTTGCAACGCTCGGTGTTGACAGTTACAGCACCTCTAATTTTAGCCATTTGTTATTAGTTTTTATGTTATGGTTTACGTAGTGGTGCACGCCGGTCGGACGGCCTGACGGACACCGTTAATTTCTCAATCGGCAAAATTACAAAATTCTTCTCAATGAGCAATAATATTTTTTATTTTTTTGCCACTTAACAAAAAAGCCGCAACTCCTCAGCGATTGTGATAGCGGCTGTTCCCCCTCCTCTAAGTTGAGCAGCTCTCGCTCTAAGTTAGAGGGGGTTGGGGGGAGTGTGTCACAGGGTTAGGGGGAGTGTGTCAGCCCTAGTTCTGCTGGATTTGCTGCGCTTCGCAATGTTGGGTCGAGTGATGATGCCTGTGGCACCGCGAGCTGCACTTCGTGCAACACTCGCTTCATCATCTCCCCGAGCCCTTCGGGGTTGCCCTTCGGGCTCCCGTTCGGTCGCGAGCACTTCGTGGTTGCAATCCAGCAGGATTGAGTATTAGCATTTAGATAAATTTGGCTGCGCCTCAGCAATGTTCAAGCAAGCTTGATATTGCATTCGGCTTGCACAAATTTTATAATGCGCTTATCCACCCAGTTCTGCTGGATTTGCAATCCAGCAGGATTGAGTATTAGCATTTATAATGCGCTTATTTCGGATTACAAATCCTTATACTCAAATGCGGCCGGATTACAAATCCGACCGAACGGGTAATGCGCTTATTGCGGATTGCAAATCCTTATACTCAAATGCGGTCGGATTACAAATCCGACCGAAC
>Ga0256404_1002206_pt1 | contig 43909 bp, 42 predicted proteins | sample RumenRJG_01DNA_FD_185990 | JGI IMG/M metagenome (GOLD analysis project Ga0256404, IMG submission 185990) | Bovine rumen microbial communities from Lethbridge, Alberta, Canada - RJG_01 | ecosystem: Host-associated > Mammals > Digestive system > Stomach > Rumen | place: Canada: Alberta | collected... | reverse complement strand
ATTTCGACGCGGTCTCCTTTGGACCGGACATGTCCGGTCCAAAGGAGACCGCGTCGAAATCATCTCCCATTTTTCCGGCAAAGAGCCCGCATTCCAGTCCTGCGTGTATCGCGTCGATTTCCGGAGCCTTCCCATACAGTTTTGTGTACGCCTCGATACAGGTATCCCGAAGCACCGAATCCTCCCTGTATTCCCAGCCGGGATACGCGCCCGAATACTGCACCGATCCTCCCAGCAGTGCGGAAAGACTTTCCAGCTTATCGCACAGATAATCCTTTCTCGTTGCCACGGAGCTGCGCACCGCATACACCGCAACCATTTCCGCTTCATCCATACTCAGCGCGCCCAGATTCAGACTCGTTTCCACAAGACCTTCAATCTCCGTACTCATATTCTGAATCCCGTTCGGCGTCTGCATCAGATATGCGATGACGCGGCGGGTGCTGTCTCTGTCCAGCGCCTCTGCAGAGACTTCAGGCGTCTCTGCGGTGAATGTCACACAGACTTCCGGATCCGAAGAGCGAAGCTCGTGGGCGAAGGTTTTGTTCATCTCATCGCAAAGCTCTCTCAGGGCGTCAATGTCTGCGGATTCCGTCAGAATCTCCGCCTCAGAGAGTTTGCAGATCGCATTGTCCTTTGTTCCTCCCGCGAGCTTTACAAGCGAGAAATCCACATGTTCCGACAGCGCATACAGCAGCCGTCCCATCATGATATTGGCGTTTCCGTGCTCCTTGTCAATCTCAATTCCCGAATGACCGCCCAGGAGTCCGTCGATCCGGATATGGCAGAGAACGCCCCTTCCGGTCTGCCGTCTCACCGGAAGATGAACGGATGCGGTCACGCCGCCCGCGCAGCTGACTGTAATGATCCCCTCCTCTTCCGAGTCAATGTTGATCATCTTGCGGGCGCTGATCCGGGAAACATCGATAGCTTCCGCGCCCAGCATGCCTATTTCTTCGTCCACGGTAAAAACCGCATCTATCCCGGGGTGCTGCAGCTCGTCGGAATCCATTGCGGCAAGCGCCATGGCAACGGCAATTCCGTCATCTCCGCCGAGGGTCGTATTCTCTGCATAGAGCCAGTCCCCGTCCACGGCCAGCGTCAGGCCGTTCTTTTCCATGTCAATTGCACTGTCAGGAGTTTTTTCACAGACCATATCCATGTGTCCCTGAATCATCACCCGGGGAGCATCCTCATAACCCGGTGAAGCTGGTTTGAAAATCACGACATTATTGGCTTCATCCTGATAATATTCCAGTCCCCGGTCCTTCGCGAACTTTACGAGATAATCGCTGATCTGTCCGGTATTTCCGGAGCCGTGCGGGATAGCCGCAATCTCCCTGAAGAAATCAAATACCGCCTCAGGCTGCAGGTTTTTAAGCTCGTCCATTGTTATCTCTCCTTTTTTGGCAGGGTGTACAAAGTCTCACCCTTTTCATCCTTTATCCTGCTGATATAATCATGTCTCATCATATATTCGATCAGCTGCTTCTGAAAATCCGCCCCCCGGGCGATTACCGCCGTTTTCTTGGAATGAAATTCCCGGGCGTGGACATCTTCGATGATATAACCGATTCCGTCCTCAGTGACGGTTTCATGCTGCTTAAGATATTTTCTGACGCGCAGCGCGCCGTTGTTCAGGAGCATCTCTGTGAGACGTTCCTCTTCATTCATCTTCTTGCGAAGCCCGATGGCGTAGAGCACTGCGGTTGCCAGGGCAAACAAAATCACGCCGATCACGATGATCACTGTCTGATTCATTCCTTCTTCCCCGCCTCTACATATTCCACATATTTCACATTCTCCAGCGTATAGAAATAAGTACAGAGTCTCTCGTACAGGGGCTCCGCTCTATCACCGAATTCTTCCCGGATCCGCTGCCCGATCTCATAGATCGTCCGCGTTCCGTCAATCTGACACCATACAAAACTGCCGAACTCATCTAGATCGATGTTGCTGACAGCCGGCGTCCCGAACAGCTTTTGCGCGATACGGTTGTACGCGCCGGTATTCTGCTGTTTCACCGTCACAAAGCCGTTATTTTCCACCCAATCAAGACCCCCGCGGATTGCGGGGATCTTGTCCAAGTAGTTCGTTAATTCGGCATTCTGTTTTTTTCTAAGCCGCTTCGTCATACGTTGTATATACCTTCTTGTTCCAGATGGACCATTTCAGCAGAGTCAGAACCAGTATCGCGAAGCAAATCAGCGCGCCGATGTTGCCGAAACTGATTCCCTTTGCAGAAATATCGATAACAGTTCCGACAGTGCCTCCCTGAACCGGAATGATTGCGAAGAGCGCCAGCAGGATTCCGACGATTCCTTCACCGGCAATCATACCGGAAGAATAGAGAACGCCGCTTGTGATGACGTTGTTTCTGTCCTGCTCGTTCTTGAACGACCGTTTCTCAAACCACAGTTTGACCAGACCGCCGACCATTAGCGGAGTGGACAGATGAATCGGGAGATACAGTCCGATCGCTACCGGCAGAACCGGAATTCCCAAAATTTCAATGATGACCGCAAAGAATACTCCGACGAAGACCAGGGTCCACGGCAGATTCGCGTTCATAACGCCTTCGATAACCATCTTCATCAGTGACGCCTGTGGCGCGGGCAGTTCTTTGCTTCCGTATCCCCAGGCCGCATTCAGCAGATAAAGCACTCCCGCGATAGCCAGACCGGAAGAGATCGTGCCGATAATTTCACCGATCTGCTGTCTGTAAGGCGTAGCGCCTACGATATATCCCGTCTTCAAGTCCTGAGACATGTCGCCCGCCATAGCTGCGATGATGCAGATGACTGTACCGATCATAATGGCGGTTACCATTCCGCTGGGACCGGTGGTTCCGGTCGCCTTCAGCAGGATCGTCGCGATCAGCAGCGTGGCGATCGCCATTCCGGATACCGGATTGTTGGAGCTTCCGACAAGTCCTACCATTCTGGAGGATACCGTCGCGAAGAAGAAACCGAAAATTATAATGATAATTGCGCTTCCGAAGCTCATCGGGATCGACGGAACAAAGATCAGAATCGCCAGTACGATCAGAAGAATCAGCCCGAGCCATTTCATATCCAGGTCCTTGTTCGTTCTGTTCAGATCGAGAACCACTCCGTCTTTGTTTCTCAGGCTTCCCATGGATTCGCGGAATGTGCGGATAATAATCGGCAGCGACTTGATCAGGGACATGATTCCACCCGCGGCGACCGCGCCGGCTCCGATGTATCTGACGTAGCTGCTCCAGATTGCCCAGGTGTCCATCTCGCTGATCGGAACTGTTGATGGGAACATCACCATGTTTCCGCCGAACGCCTTGATCATCGGCATAATGATGAACCACGCCGTGACGCCGCCTGCCAGCATGTAGGAGGAAATCACCGGTCCGCAGATGAAACCTACTCCTGCCAGTGCCGGGAGAACGTCCATTCCGATTCCGGAGCCGTCATATTTCTTGAAGGCCCAGTCTGCCTCGCTCGGGAAAAGCTTGATGCCATCCGCAATAAACTTGTAGATAGCCGCAATGCCCAGACCCCAGAACACTGTACTTGCAGCAGTACCGCCTTCTTCACCTGCCATCAGGACCTCTGCGCAGGCGGTGCCTTCCGGATACGGAAGAACTCCGTGTTCCTTCACGATCAGCGCGCTTCTCAGCGGAACCATGAATACTACGCCCAGCAGACCGCCGCTGATGCAGACCAGTGCGATGGTGAGGAAGTTCGGAGCGGTTCCGGTTCCCTCTGCGACCCACATGAACACAGCAGGAAGCGTAAAGATTGCGCCTGCCGCAAGAGATTCTCCGGCAGATCCGATGGTCTGAACCATGTTGTTCTCAAGGATGGAATCCTTCTTCATGATGAGACGGATCACACCCATGGAAATGACCGCCGCCGGAATTGATGCGGAAACCGTCATGCCGACACGCAATCCCAGGTATGCATTTGCTGCGCCGAAGACGACAGCCAAAAGGATACCCATGATGATGGATGTGGCCGTGAATTCCGGCATAATCTTGTCCGCCGGAACATACGGTTTAAATCCACTTCCTGGATTCTTGTTTTCCATTGTTATAACTCCTTTCAAAACATAACTTTCCAATAAGAAAAAACTATAGTACCTAAGTATACCATTTTTGTTTTTTTGGCACAAGTTTTCGTCAATTCTGGAAAAGAAATTTTAGTCGTGTCATAAAACCTACATTGAAATTGATATTTTTGTTTAATAATTCATCTTTCTGTGATTTTAAAATCGCATTATTCAGATTGCACCGTTTTTTTATGAATTATCAATGTATAAGTATTAACAGCAATATTCACCGACATTTCTCGCCTGACGGCAGGACGCAAAATCTGTCAAAAAGTATACAATTTTATTTTGGGCAACGCGACCATTCTTTCAAACATTCGTTGTTGGAATTTAACAAAATATATAATTCGTGTCCGTTCATCAGCACGCATTAATTTCATTTGTCTGTCGTGCACCCGTCGGGCGCACAAAAAAAGGCTGTCTCCCTGCGAACGAACCATGCAGTTCTTTGTCCGTTCCGGAAGACAGCCCTTCTTATTCAGTTGTCTTCAGTTGTCAGCGCTTCTTCAAGTCCGACGGGAACTTAATGAGCATCCACTGATTACTTCTGCTCCTGCTTAATCGCCGCCTGCGCAGCCGCCAGTCTGGCGACCGGTACACGATACGGTGAGCAAGAGACGTACTGCAGCCCGACTCTGTTGCAGAATTCAATAGATTTCGGATCGCCGCCGTGCTCGCCGCAGATTCCCAGATGGATGTTCGGACGAGTCTTCTTGCCCAGTTTCACAGCATTCTCAACCAGCTTGCCGACGCCGTTCTGGTCGATGGTCTTGAACGGATCGGACTCCAGAATTCCTTTGTCCACATAGGAGCGAATCAGCTCGGCAGTGTCGTCTCTGGAGAAGCCGAAGGTCATCTGCGTAAGGTCATTTGTACCGAAGGAGAAGAACTCCGCTTCCTCTGCGATCTCATCTGCGGTCAGTGCCGCTCTCGGAATCTCGATCATGGTTCCGACGAGATAATCAATCTTCTTTCCGGCCTTCTCGAAGCATCTGTTAATCGTATCAACAACAGTCTTCTTGACATTCGCAAGTTCGTTCTTTGAGCCGACCAGCGGAATCATGATTTCCGGAACGATCTCGATGCCTTCTTCATCGATGACTTCCAGTGCCGCCGTGATGATCGCTTCGGTCTGCATTTCAGCGATCTCCGGATAGGATACCGCAAGTCTGCAGCCTCTGTGTCCCAGCATCGGGTTGAATTCCTTCAGTTTGGCCGCTTCGGCCTCAATCTTCTCGACGGACACACCGCTGCTCTCAGACAGCTGCTTCACTTCCTCAGGAGTCTTCGGCAGGAACTCGTGAAGAGGCGGATCCAGCAGACGGACAGTCATCGGACGGTCACCCATCGTCTTATACATCGCCTTGAAGTCGCTCTTCTGGAAAGGCAGCAGTTTCGCCAGCGCCTTTCTTCTGGCCTCCTCAGTATCTGCGATGATCATTTCGCGAATTGCCGGAATTCTCTCTTCCTCGAAGAACATATGCTCTGTACGGCAGAGTCCGATTCCCTCTGCACCGAATTCGATTGCCTGTTTCGCGTCTCTCGGAGTATCTGCGTTGGTTCTTACCTTCATGGTGCGCAGTTCGTCGGCCCAGCTCATGATCGTATCGAAGTTTCCGGAAATGTCCGGCGGAACCAGCTTCAGCAGACCGCTGTAAACGTCACCCGTCGTGCCGTCTACCGAAATGTAGTCATCCGGTCCATAGACTTTGCCGCCGACTTCCAGGGTTTTCTCCTCTTCGCTGATCTTCAGTGCGGAGCAACCGGTAACGCAGCATTTCCCCATGCCGCGGGCAACGACCGCAGCGTGAGAGGTTGCGCCGCCGTGTGCGGTCAGGATTCCCTGTGCGGCGACCATGCCGGCCAGGTCTTCCGGTGAAGTTTCCGTCCGAACCAGAATCGCCTTTTCGCCGGCTTCCGCAACGGCAGCCGCCTCATCAGCAGAAAAGCAGATCTTTCCGCAGGCTGCCCCCGGGGAAGCATTCAGTCCATGTGCGATCGGTGTTGCCGCCGCCTCTTCATCCGCATCGAATCTCGGGTGAAGAAGGTGCTCCACAAAGTCGGGTTCAATTCTCAGAACCGCGGTTTTCTTGTCAATCAGACCTTCATTTACCATATCCACCGCAATATTGACTGCGGCTTCAGCAGTTCTCTTTCCGTTTCTGGTCTGCAGCATGAACAGTTTCCCGTTCTCAACGGTGAACTCCATGTCCTGCATATCTGTATAGTGCTGCTCCAGCTTGGAAGCAATCTCTTTGAACTGTGCATACACTTCCGGGAAGGTCTCTGCCATCTCGGAAATCTTCTTCGGCGTCCTGATGCCGGCTACCACGTCTTCGCCCTGTGCATTGACCAGGAATTCACCGTAGAGGACATTTTCTCCCGTCGCCGGGTTTCTGGTGAAGGCAACGCCGGTGCCGGAATCATTCCCTTTGTTTCCGAACACCATGGACTGTACGTTGACAGCAGTTCCCAGATCCTCCGGGATGTCGTTCAGTTTTCTGTACAGGATCGCCCGGTCATTTCCCCAGGAACGGAAGACCGCTTTGATGGCTTCCATCAGCTGCTCCTGCGGATCCTGCGGGAATTCGCGTCCGAGAACCTTTACGTACAGTTTTTTGTATCCCTCAATAATATCCTTCAGATCTTCAGTCTTCAGGTCAACGTCGAACTCTGCGCCGACTTCTGCCTTCTTGCCGTCAAAAATCTCGTTGAACTGCTTCATCGGGACTTCCATTACAACATCGCCGAACATCTGCAGAAATCTTCTGTAGCTGTCATAGGCAAATCTCTCATTATCTGTCTGCTTCGCCAGCGCGACGACAGTCTCGTCATTCAAACCGAGGTTCAGAACCGTATCCATCATGCCCGGCATGGAGATAGGCGCTCCGGAACGAACGGAAACCAGCAGGGGATCCTCAGGATCTCCGAGCTTCTTTCCCATGACCGATTCCAGCTCATCCTGATGCGCTTTGATCTCTTCAATGATGCTGTCGTCGATTTTTCCACCGTCTGCATAATACTGTTTGCAGGCGTCGGTCGTAACGGTGAATCCAAACGGCACCGGCATGCCGGATTTTGTCATCTCAGCCAGATTCGCTCCCTTTCCGCCGAGCAGGGCTCTCATATCCTTGGAACCCTCGTTGAATGAGTAAACAAATTTTTTCTCCATTGGTACTACCTCACTTTTTGATTCTTTAGAACTGCAAGCGTTCTTCAATATAACCCTTCACGTCCTCGATCGGAATACGGATCTGTTCCATCGTATCACGATCTCGGATCGTTACGCATCTGTCCGTCTCCGTATCGAAGTCAACACAGATGCAATACGGCGTACCTATCTCATCTTCTCTGCGGTATCGCTTTCCAATCGAACCTGTAACATCGTAGTCCACATTAAAATATCTGGACAACTCTTCATATATGGGCTCCGCCTGATCCGCCAGCTTTTTTGCCAGCGGAAGCACAGCCGCTTTATACGGCGCAAGCGCAGGATGGAAATGCATGATTACACGGGTATCCTCCTTGCCCTTTGCGTCGGTTACAGTCTCCTCCTCATATGCGTCAATCAGGAACGCCAGGGCGACACGATCCGCACCCAGCGACGGTTCGATGCAGTATGGGATATATGTTTCTCTGTCCTTGCCCTCACCTTCTGTGAAGGTCAGCTGTTCACCCGAGTATTCACTGTGTCTGCTCAGGTCGAAGTCGGTTCTGTCCGCAATGCCCCACAGCTCGCCCCATCCGAAGGGAAAACGATATTCAATATCGGTGGTCGCGTTGCTGTAGTGAGAGAGCTCCTCCTTCTCATGATCTCTGAGGCGAACATTCTCCATGTTCATATTAAGGCTCTTCAGGAAGTTTTCGCAATAATCCTTCCAGTAGGCGAACCATTCCAGATCGGTTCCGGGCTTGCAGAAGAATTCACACTCCATCTGCTCGAACTCTCTGGTTCGGAACGTGAAGTTTCCCGGCGTGATTTCGTTGCGGAAGGATTTTCCGATCTGACAGATTCCAAACGGAATCTTCTTTCTGGAAGTTCTGGCAACATTTTTAAAGTTTACAAAGATTCCCTGTGCCGTCTCCGGCCGCAGATAAATCTGTGATTTGCTGTCTTCCGTTACTCCCTGGAAGGTTTTAAACATCAGGTTGAACTGTCGAATATTCGTAAAATCACTTTTGCCGCAGTCCGGGCACTGAACCTTATGCTCGCGGATATACGCCTCCATCTTCTCATTGGGCCATCCGTCGATAACAGGCTGTTCCTGTCCGTTCGCCATCATGTGATCTTCGATCAGCTTATCCGCACGGAAGCGGGAATGGCAGTTCTTGCAGTCGATCAGCGGATCCGAAAATCCGCCGACATGACCCGACGCCTCCCAGGTTCTGGGATTCATCAGAATCGCCGCATCTAGTCCAACGTTATATTTGTTCTCCTGAACAAATTTCTTCCACCACGCTTTCTTGATGTTGTTCTTGAACTCGACTCCCAGCGGGCCGTAATCCCATGTGTTTGCAAGTCCTCCGTAAATCTCTGACCCAGGGTAAACGAACCCTCTGCCCTTGGCCAGAGCTACGATTTTTTCCATAGTAACTTCATTCATTAATCTGTCTACCAACTTTCTTAGAAAAATTTAAAACGATTCAGCTCGTCTTCTGTCTCTTCGGGTTTTTCCGCCTTCTCGGATTCATTCTGAATTTCTTCCCGGGCCTTCTCGGCTTTTTCCATCGCCTCGCCTAGAGTATCCTTGACCTCCGGAATATTGTCATCTACCGCCGCAGCGACGTCGATTTCGCCGGTATTGTCAAGCACCGAGCCGCCTGTCTTCTCCAATCCGGGGAAATCCACCGGTTCGGCAGGAGTCTTCCCGTCAACGGCTTCGGCTGCTTCAGGAGCTGCCACCGGCGCGGTTTCCGGTGCCGTCTCAGGCGCAGTTTCCGGCGTGACTTCAGTCGCTGTTTCGGGTGCGGCTTCCGGCATCGTCTCCGGCGCAGCTTCGGGCGCGGTTTTCGACGCGGCCTCAGATACGTTCTCCGGTACTTCTGCGGCTGCTGCGTCCTCCGCAACCGTGTCCTCTGTCCCGACAGGTTCCTCCGGTTCTTTCTCCGGCGCAGCAGCTGCCTCCGGATGCACTTTGCCGAACCCGCAGTCGTCGCAGGGTTCTTCACAGGGTTCCTCACAGCTTTCGCAGTCTTTGTCGCATACATCAATATCGACAAAGTCATCTCCGCCTCCGAACCCGCGGATGCGCTGAGCCATATCTTTCGCTGCATCCGTGGCATCTCTTGCCATATCTCTGGCTCTTCCGGCCACATCTCCGCTCTTTTCTTTCACAGTCTCATAGACGTCGGGCGCCTTTCCCCTTATATCCTCGTACAGCCCGGTTCCCCGGCTGACTGCCTCGTCATACAGATTTCCGGCTTTATCGGAAATGTCAACGACTTCGCCGTTGTCTTTGACCATCTCCACCTGGCACTTGAAACTGAACGCCGCGAGCACGCCGATCACGATTCCCCAGGGCGCGACGATCGCCCCAAGCACGCCCGCGTTCAGCGGAATGTTCAGGATCGTTTCGCCCCTGCGCTTTACCACAATTCTGGCAATGTTGCCCTTATGCACAACTTCCTTCATTTTGGAAAGGAATTCCTCACCCTGAGCGCCGATCTTCCTGGAGGACGATGTCTCGTCAATATTGTCCTCAATGGCTATGATCGCCTCTACAACATTGCCGTCCGCCTTTTCCAGCGCTTCCTTTGCTTCCTTATAGGTTACCCCCGTTCTGTCCTTCACCAGTTCGATCTTTTCCAATGTAATCTCCATAACTGCCCTCCAAATCCGGTGGTTCTCTCAATTCAGCCCACCCGTCAGTATACTCTCGCTTTTCAAGTCTCCCACATCCAGATGATAGGATATGTAACTGCGGAGAATCGACCGCAGTGCAGCCGCATCCTCCTCATTCAGCGCAATATTCCGAAAAGACTTTAACGGATTCGACGCAAAATAATTAATTACATTTACTATATCAAATTTTGTACGGTAAATCAATGTTTCATCGCCTGAAGACAGGATTTTTTCAGCGCATTTTTCGCATATCATACCGCCTCGGGTCACACTGAAATGCGTAAGGTTCTGCTTTGTCCCACAGACCGCGCATTCCCCCAGCTCCGGAAATGTCCCGAGCAGACGGAGTAGGCGGATCTCATACGCCAGCACCAGCGTCAGGTGCTGCTTTTTTCTCTGCTCCAGCTCCTCCAGGAAACCGATCAGCAGATGAAACACCCCCGGCTGCGCCGCCTCCTCCGGAACGACCTTCTCCGTCAGTTCCAGAATATAGGCCGCCGCCATATATTTATCGATATCCTCGCCGATACCGTAATAACTCCGAATGGTTTCCGCACGGTCGAGATTGTAGTAATTCCGTCCCTGAAAGATCTGATAATTCCCATAGGTAAACGGGCGCAACGCAAGAGAGGACCGGCTTTTCCCCTTTTCCGTCATGCTCGTTCCCACGCTCAGTTTCCCGTATTTCGCTGTAAAAAGAAGGATCATCCTTCGACCGGACGCGGTTTTCGTCTGCCGGAAAATGATCCCTTCCGAGTTCAGATACATCAGTCTTTTTCCTTATAGCCGAAATTGCTCAAATCAAAATCACTGTCACGCCAGTTTTCTCTGACTTTGACAAAAAGCTCCAGATATATTTTTGTGCCCAGCAGCGCCTCCAGTTCCAGACGGGCCGCTTTTCCGACGCCCTTGATCTTTTTTCCGCCGCTGCCGATGATGATGCCCTTGTGGCTCTTCTTCTCGCAGTAGATCACCGCACTTATCCGGGTGATCTTCGGTTCCTCCCGGAACGATTCGATCTCCACCGCCACGCCGTGGGGCACCTCCTCCTGCAAGTATAGAAGAAGTTTCTCACGGATCACCTCACTGACCAGGAACCGTTCCGGATAATCAGTGATCATATCCTCCGGGAAATACATAGGGCCTTCCTCCAGAAAGTCCTCGATCCTCTCCACGAGTTCCGGAACATTGGTCCCGTTCTTTGCAGAAGTTCCGTAAATATCGTCAAACAGTCCCAGTTCCTCGTATTCGTTATAAATCTGCAGGTACTTTTCAGGCTGCATGGTATCCGTTTTGTTCACCACAAGAATTTTCGGCGTATCCACCGTCCGCATCATCTCCACAATGTAGCGGTCTCCGGGACCCGCCGACAGCGGTCCGTCGATCAGGAACAGAATCAGATCCACCTCGCGCAGTGTTCCGGCAGCCATGTCGGTCATCGCGGTCCCCAGCTTGTTTTTTCCCTTGTGAATACCGGGTGTATCGATGAACACCATCTGAACGCCTTCCCTGTCTTCCGTCTCACTCCTGGTATAAATCCCGCGGATAGTATTTCTCGTGGTCTGCGGTTTGTCGCTGGTAATGGCGATCTTCTCTCCCATGATCTGGTTCAGCAGTGTGGATTTTCCCACATTCGGCCGCCCCACGATCCCGATAAATCCAGATTTCATCCTTCCTCCATTCCGTTACAGCGTAAAATTCTCCGGCAGCAGTTCTGCCAGAGTCTTCACTTCCAGATGCTCCTCGTCGTCGCCTGTGATCACCTTCATCTCCGTCGAAAACTCCGACAGAAACTGGCGGCAGATCCCGCACATCGGTGCAGCTCCCCGGTCGGAGACCGTTGCGATCGCCGCGAAATCCCGTTCTCCCTCCGACACCGCCTTAACGCAGGCGGTACGCTCCGCGCATATCGCAGCCCCGTAAGATGCGTTCTCCACATTGACGCCGGTGAACACTCTGCCTGTCCTTGTCAACAGAGCAGCACCCACCCGAAACCTCGAGTAAGGTGCATAGGCGTTTTCCCGCGCTTCCCGGGCAATCCTGTATAATTCTTTGTACTCTAAAGCCATGATTACCTCTCAACTCCAAGATATTTCATGATTTCTTCCTCTCTTATGCGCATAATGCTCTTCTCCTCCGGCTCCATATGATCGTATCCGAGGAGATGGAGAACACTGTGAACAAACAGATAGAGAAGTTCTCTTTCCACCGGATGTCCGAACTCCTCCGCCTGTTCCTCAGCCCGTTCCCGGCAGATCACCACATCGCCGAGCGCCACGGGCTCATCCCCTGTCCGGCGCTGTGCCTCCAGAATCGCCCCGGGGCTCTCATACTGCGGAAACGAAAGCACATCGGTCACCCTGTCAATCCCGCGGTAATCCCGGTTCAGCTCCCTGATCTCCTCAGGAGGAACAACACTTACGCTGACTTCGCACCGAGACGCGTCGAGTCCCTCCAGCACGGAGCACCTCTCTGCCGCTTTCTGCATCGCTGCAGAAATTCCCTGCGAAACACCTGCGCCCGCGCCGTCATCCTCTGTGAAATAAACCCTCATCGCCGTTCTCCTTTTCTGTAATAGGCATCGTAAGCCTTGATGATTCGCTTAACCATCTCATGGCGCACCACATCCACATCCTTCAGATAACAGAAGTCAATTCCCTTTACATTCTTCAGAATCTTCGCCGCCTCCGTCAGACCGCTTTTCTTTCCCTTGGGCAGATCAATCTGGGTCACGTCCCCGGTCACAACCACCTTGGAACCGAAGCCCATACGAGTCAGAAACATTTTCATCTGTTCCTGCGTCGTGTTCTGTGCTTCATCCAGAATAATGAACGCATCGTCCAGAGTCCGTCCGCGCATGTATGCCAGCGGCACAACCTCAATAGCTTCTTTCTCCTTCAGACGCAGGGCGCTCTCACGCCCCAGAATATCATACAGACCGTCATAAAGCGGACGCAGATACGGATCCACCTTCTCCTGCAGATCACCCGGCAGAAATCCCAGGTTTTCACCTGCCTCCACCGCCGGACGCGCCAGGATAATCTTCTGGACCTCTTTGTTCTTAAACGCACTGACCGCCATCGCCACCGCTATATAAGTCTTGCCGGTCCCCGCAGGGCCGATGGCGAAAACCACATCCTTCTGGCGGATGCTGTTCACATATTCCTTCTGTCCGATCGTTTTCGCCTTAATTGGTTTCCCGCGGCTCGTAAAGCAGATCACGTCCCTGCTGACATTCTGCTCTGCATAGGACATCCCGCTCTCCTGCAGAGAGATGATATAGTTCACTTTCTGTTCGTCTACCCGCTCTCCGCTCCTCACCAGAGCAATCAGTTCCTCCAGGATCCTCTCCGCGGCATCCGGCTGTTCTCCCCGGATCAGCAGGTAATCCTCCCGCTGGATGATCTCCGCTCCCGTCGCTTCTTTGATCAGCCTCAGATTCGCGTCAAGGTTCCCGAAAATATCCTCTACATCGATTGTATCATCGATTTTTATTTTCCTGAATTCCGTTTCCGTCAATCGCTTCTCCTCATCATTTTATTTTTCTCCGACAAAGCCGGTTTTGCTTCTATTATAGCGCAAACCCGCCGGTTTGACCATTCATTTCATGACAATCAGCGCGATGATGTTGTTCGCCGCGTGAACAAGAACAGGGACGATAAGATGACCTGTTTTTTCGTAGACATAACAAAGCACAATTCCCGTGACCAGCGCCGCGGCTGCCGCCAGACCGATCCCGTGCATCAGGGCGAACAGGACGCTCGACAGCAGAGCGGCTGTAACAAAACTGTACCGGCAGCGTATTCCAATGAAAAAAACGCCGCGAAATACAAGTTCCTCCGTTACCGGCACACACACCGCATAAACTGCAAACATCAGCACCGGAGAACCGGCCGTCGCGGCTGCACTCATGCCGGATGCATCGCCGAATCCGGCAGCCGCGCCTCCTCCCCAAAGCCGGGCAAGAAGCGATATCAGAGAATCCGCCGCCAAAATAACCGCCAGCGCAGTTATGAAAAAAAATACCATTTCTCCTGTATTTCTTCTGTCCCGCAGCAGCATATCCCTGCGGATCAGCGTTGTAAGTGTATAGGGAATCATCACAGCAGCCGTGCAGAGATGAATCACTGCCGTATCCACAGTGCCACTCCACTGCGGACAAATGGAAATCAGCATTTTCCCTGCTCCCCTCCCTGCGAAAAACAGCAGCACCGTCAGAACGAACAGCGATTCCGGTCTTTTATTTTCTGTCGGAGGATCTCCGAGTCTGACTGTTTTGTTCTTTGCCATCATCTCTCTGCTTTCTGTGACAAACCGTTCCTGCATGTCGGGTTCCTGCCGACCAGTCGTTGAATGTCGACGGACACCGACGCGCAGCAGCAGCCGGCAGGTTGCCGAATAACCCCGGTCACCGTACAGCAGCCGCACGATTATCAAAAAGGGCTGTCACCAGCGGGACAGCCCTTTGCAATTTACTCATTTTTTCCGTCTCCGGAAAGAAACTCCATAACGACAGCTTTAACATCATTTCCGTCCGCAAGTCCTCTGACTTTGCCCATGACGGGTCCCATGAGTTTCCCCATGCTTTTCTTTGTTCTCTCAATGTTAAGAGCAGTCGCCGTTTCCTCAACGATTTCTCGGATCTTTTCCTTCGACAGCTGCTCGGGAATGTACTTCTTCAGAACCTCGATCTCTTTGTTATATGCCTCTGCCAGATCGCTCCTTCCGGCCTTTTCAAAATCAGCGAGGGCATCCTTGCGCATTTTGATCTGCTTCTGCAGGATTGCTACGACACCATTGTCATCCAGTTCTTCCCTCTCGTCTATCTCGTGCTGCTTGATCGCAGCCCGCGCCAGACTGATCGTGTTCTTCCGAACCTCATCGTGAGCCTTCATCGCTTCCTTGAAGTCGTTCATGAGTTCTTCTTTTAAGCCCATTTATTTCACCTCGATTCGTTGATAAACCGGCCTAAAAACTAATATCTCTTACTCTTAGCCTTTTTTCTCGCGGCTTCAGACTTTTTCTTTCTCTTGACACTTGGCTTTTCATAATGCTCTCTTTTTCTGACTTCCGCCATGACGCCGTCTCTTGCGCAGGATCTCTTGAATCTCTTCAGAGCGCTTTCCAAGGTCTCGTTATCTCTGACGATAACCTGTGCCATATTCCATTCACCTCCTGACCTGTTGAAATATTCGCCGTGGGCGATCAAAGCCTATAACAGATTGATTATACTATTTTTGCGATTGTTAGGCAAGTTTTTTTTAACGCCTGCTGAACCGCCTTTTCCGGCACCGGCAGAACCGCCTGTGCAGTCTTTCCGCGCAGCGCCTTCCGTTCCCTCTATTTCTGTTTCCCGAAGGTCATTTCCGGTCCCCGGTAGTCCTCCAGGCCTTTAAAGCTGTAGCCTCTGGCTTTGTAGTACTTCAGAATTCCCTCCAGTGCCGCCGGTGTTTTCTTCATCGATGCGGAATCATGAAGCTCCACTACCGGTACCTTGAAGGACTTGATCGCCTCATCGATAGTCTTGATCCCGTATTTTGTCATCTCGGCGGAGGTGTATTTCACTCCCACCGCATCGTTAATCATAGCATTATAATCCATCTCTGTGTAGTCCCTCCGGTGCAGACGCTTCATAATCTCTTTTTCATCGGACGCAGAGAGGAAATCATTGTTGCCGCCTCCGGGAAATCTCCAGTAGGACGGTTTCTTTCCCGAAATTTTCTTCAGCAGCTTCTCTTCTTTATTAAAATCCTTTATGTAAGAGTCCACGCTCTTATATAATATGTTATAGTCTTTTTCATAGCAGAGGATCCCCACCGTGTGGCCCTCCGCGATTTCCCGACGGATCACATCCTGCTGGATTTCTGCGTTCTTTCCGACGACAAAGAACGTTGCCTTTGCATTATACTTCTTCAGGATCTCCAGAATGCTTCCTGTAACAGTCTCATCCGGCCCGTCCTCAAAGGTCAGATAGATGGTTTTAGTATGTTCCGGCGCTTTTACCTGCACCTTTGCGGAAACGTCCTGCCCGCCCCGCGTCTTACAGTGGATTCTGCAGGTCCCGGCCCGCTTCGCTGTAATCGTTCCGTTCTCACTGACCTCCGCCACTGTTTTGTTGCTGGTGGAGTAGGCGACCTTCACCGCTCTGCCCTTTTCTTTGTCGAATACGGTCTGCAGCGTTGCAGTATCGCCGATTTCAAGAGAATACGAGGTTGTCTTCAGCGAAAGCGTCCCCTCCCTGAGGAAAATCATACCAAAAACAGCTCCCGTCAGGATAACGATCAGAAGGACGATCCCAAAGAACAGGACCCGCTGTTTTCTTACCGTATTATGTTTTTTTTCACCCATTTAATCCTCCACATCGATGCGGAACACGTTGATCACATCCGCATCCGGACAGCAGAACCGGATATCCCCGTCCTTTCCTCTGGGCAGTTCGCCGCCGTATCTCAAAATGTCAATATAGGGGAAAGCCACGTGCATGACCATCGGACACAGTTTTCCCCGATCTGTATCAAAGTCAAACCGGTCGCCGATCTTATGGCCGTGATGGCACCCCATCGGACCTTTTTTGTCAATTAATGTCATTGTCACTTTTTTTCTGGACATGAAACCCTTCCTTTCCGCACAGACCGCCAGATCAACCCGGTGGCCAGGTCATTTTGCGCTTTCCAAGGATATGGAAATGCAGGTGCTTTACTGTCTGAAAAGCGTCTTCACCGTTGTTGATGACTACGCGATATCCGTTTTCCAGTCCCAGGTCTGCGGCGATTTCCGGGATCTTCAGCATGATATCCGCAATCAGACCGCGATCCTCCTCCTTCAGATCATCCAGACACGCGATATGTTTTTTCGGAACCACCAGAACATGAACCGGCGCCTGCGGCTCCAGATCGTGGAAGCAGATGATGTTGTCATCTTCGTATGCCGTATTCGACGGAATCTCATGATTCGCGATTCCGCAGAAAATGCAGTCAGCCATTATTCTCTCCTTTCCTCTCCTGCCCGGCGATCTCGCCAAGCATTCCATCTTTATATTTTCTACAAAGCTTTACTTCGTAAAACCTGTCGAACGAAATATTCTGCGCCGGCGCATACACCTTGATATAGTTATCTGTGTACCCGCTGACCATGCCGTCCTCCTCCTGCTCGAACAAAGTCTGCCTCGACTCGCCTGCGCTCCTCTCGAAGAACCGCTCCGCCTGCCGCTCCGCCGCTTCTGTCAGCAGACGGCTGCGACGGGCACGCACCTCTCCCGGAACCTGAGCGTCCATCCGAGCGGCCTTTGTTCCCTCACGGGCAGAGTATTTGAAAACATGAACGCGGCTGAACCCCGCTTCCTGCACCATACGCACGCTGTCCAGGAAATCCTCCTCTGTCTCCGACGGAAATCCCGTGATGATATCCGTGGTAATTCCGTAGTTGGGATCAAACTCCCGAAGGACCTTTACAATATCAAGATAATCGCTCCGGCTGTACCCCCGGTTCATCGCAGTCAGAACGTGATCCGACCCGCTCTGAACAGAAAGGTGCAGATGATGACAGAGTTTATCATACCGCAGCAGACGCTGTACATACGTCCTGTCGATGACCGTGGGTTCCAGGGAACTGAGCCTTATCCGGAAATTCCCCTCCAACCTGTTCAGCCTTCCGAGCAGTCCGTCGATTTCCAGGCTGCCGCGGTCCGCGCCGTAAAGCGCGGTATTGATTCCGGTCAGAACAATTTCCCGGTACCCTCGATCCAGAAGTCCCCGAACCTCTTCCTCAATCTCAGACTCTCCGCGGCTGCGGACATTTCCTCTCGCATAGGGGATGACACAGTAAGAGCAGAAGCGGTTGCAGCCCTCCTGTATTTTCACGAAAGCCCTACTCCGGGACTCCATCGCCTCGATGACTCCCAGATCTTCATACCGAACCAGTTCTTCATAAGGACGAACCGCCACAGCGCCTCTGTGATTCCGCATATATTCTTCAATCATCGGAAGCAGGCTGCTCTTCTCATCAGTTCCGGCGACAATCTCCACGCCTTCGATCGACGCAACCTCCTCCGGTTTCATCTGCGCATAGCACCCCGTTACAGCAATCACCGCTTCCGGATTGCGCTTCCTCGACCTGCGGATGAACTGCCGGGATTTCCGGTCCGCCAGACTGGTCACCGTGCAGGTGTTGATCACATATACGTCGGCCGCCTCGTCTTCATGCACAATCATATGACCCGCCCGGGAAAATTTTTCCCGCAGGGCCTCTGTCTCATACTGGTTGACCTTGCAGCCCAGCGTATGAAACGCCACCCTCATCGCGCGCCGTCCTTCTCCGGAAGCCGGGCCGCGATGCAGCACCATTCTCCTTTGTCACGAATCCTGTCCACGGCAAATCCGGCGTCCAGCAGGTGTTTCACCACCATTTCCTTTTTCTCTGTCAAGATCCCGGAGGTGATGAAAACTCCTCCCGGAGCGAGATGTGCCGGAATATCCGGAGTGATCATGCAAATCAGCTCCGCCATCAGGTTCGCCACCACCAGATCCGCAGTGAAATCTACGCCCTTTGTAACATCACCACAGGCCGCCATGGCCGTCGAATCCACACGGTTCTGCACCAGGTTCGCCTTCGCGACCTCTACTGCGGTTTCGTCAATATCAATGCCCAGAACTTCCGACGCACCCAGTTTCGCTGCAGCGATGGAAAGGATTCCGGATCCGCATCCCGCATCCAGAACACGCATTCCCGGCTTCACATATTTCTCCAACATCTGAATGCACATGGCGGTCGTCTCATGGGTTCCGGTTCCGAACGCCATTCCGGGGTCGATCTCAATGACCGCATCCGCATCCGCCAGTTCCGCCGGAAGAGGTTCCCATGTGGGGCGGATCACGATTTTTTCCGATACCTTGAACGGGCGGAAATACTCCTTCCAGCGATCCTTCCATCGGGAATCGTCCTGTTCTGTCACCGTCACCTCCAGGCTGCCCAGATCTGCACCGGATCCGAACATTCCTTCCGCCGCCTCCAAGGCGAGTTCCCTGATGGCGACCCTGATCTCCCGTACCTGTGCAGGATCCTCCGTGTAAACTGTAACACGCGGCGTTTCCTTCATCCGCTCCGTAACCTCTCCGTCAATATAATCCCATTCGTAGGATTCCTTTTTATCCATGATCTCCTGAATGTCACGGGGATCGCTCACCTCGGTATCTTCAATACCGATGGACAAAAGCTTTCCGACTGCCGCTTCGATTCCCGCTTCGGAGGTTTCAATGTCAATCTGATAATATTTCATTTGTTCGCTCCTTCACGCAGAATTATACCATTTTCACCTTCCTGAGGCTATATTTTTTTGAAAAACTTCGTAAACCGTCACAAAAAACGCCGCACACGGGCTCTCGCCACACCCCTCTCCGTATGATATAATGATGTCTGTATTATTGGTCTTTCAAGCATATTCGATGGCTGATCACACATTAGCAAATTCCGGGAGGTTCGCAATGCCAGATTCCAAAGATTATTTCACCACCGGTGAATTCGCCGCACTGTTCGGCGTCCCCAAACAGACTCTGTTCTATTACGACGAGATCGATATCTTCAAACCGGAACGCGTCGGCGAAAACGGCTACCGCTACTATTCCTTCACGCAGCTGGAAACCTTCGAAACTCTGCTGATGCTCCGGGAACTTTCGGTTCCGCTGAAGGATATCCGCCGTCACATGGAGCATCGCTCTCCTCAGGCGCTGATCGAGCTGATGAACAAATGGAAGGACGATGTGGATCAGAAAATCCGCCGGCTGGAACTTGCCCGGGACTATATTGATGCCAAAGTCAGAACGACACAGGAAGGAATACGCGCCGTCATAGACGAGGTCATCATTGAGGATCTTCCGCCCGTCCGCCTGATCACCTCGACCTACACCGGCAACGGCGATGAGGCCAGCGTTGCCGAAGCCGTCAGCCGCCATTTCCGGCGTTACAGAGATCTCGGGCTCGCCGGCAGCGTCGCTGTCGGCGGCATCATTCCGATTTCAGACATCCGGGAGGATTCCTATTCTTACTCCCGCTTCTACAGTACCCTCCCCGCGAATCTCACTCCGGACGAGTGCATCAATACGGAAACAGTTGATTATGGCGGACGATATCTGTGCATCTACGGAAACCGGGGATACGGCGGAGTGCTCTCCATGTGCCACCGGCTTCTCACATACATAAAAGAGAACCATCTGAAAACAGATGATTCTCTCTATGAAGATCTGATCCTCGACGATCTGTCCGTCGAAGGATATTATCACTATGTCGTCAAGCTTTCCGTGAAGCTTTTTCAATGAACTTTCTGCCATATATATCCTCAAACTCCGCGAGATCTATCGTCTCCCCCGCTCTTCGCCGTTCCAGCGCCTTCATGATGCGGGCAAACGATATTTTGTTCACCGGATGCCTGGCAATGATCACCGCGACGGCAACCATACACACCCCCGGAATCAGAGTAAAACTGTTGCTGATCCACGTCAGTGCGGAATCTGCCTGTTGACTTGCTGTTTCATCGAAGCGCGCTATCTGAAGAATCACGCCCAGTATCTGTGATCCGACGGCCGTGGCCAGGGATTCCGACAGCGCCTGAAGAGAAATGACCTGCCCGGAATGCTTCTCGCCCGACGCTAGTTCCTCCGCCTCACAGACATCGTAAATCATCGACGGCATCAGCTGCCAGTAGCAGGTATTTCCGATAGAATAACAGAGACATACCAGACAGCACGCACCGAAGGAATTCACGCCGACAAACCGTGAAGCAATCAGCAGCAGTCCCGTCAGCCCCACGCCGCCGAGCAGTACCTTCTTTTTGTCGCTTCTGCTGCAGATTGCGGTGACAACAGGTGCAAACGCGATACCGGACGCCGTGATGACCAGCATGATCAGAGAGATCCGGCCTGCAGAGAGTCCAATATTATAGGTGAAATAATAGACTCGATCTGATGAAAACAGAGTGTTCGCCACCAGGTAGAGCAGACTGGCGCCGATGATATACTGAATCGGACGCAGCTGAATGATCTCCCCGTAATCACGGAACATCACCCCGATTTCCTTCAGAGAAAACCGGTTCCTGCGATTCGGATCTTTCTTAAAATCCGGAACGTCAGTCTCATGAATCGTCAGCGCACAGATCAGCAGCGCGGCTCCGCTGGAAACACCGACGATGATTCCCGTCATGGACCAGGACATTTCCCGGGTTCTTCCCATATTCATCAGAAGATCCACCATCGCCGTAGGCAGTACCATTCCCAGCGCCATTCCGACCTGATTGAACACATAAGCGTAAGACCGCAGCACCGTTCGTTCATGGTAATCCTCCGTCAGATCGGATCCCCACGCCATATAAGGTACAAAGAACAATGCGAAGGCCTGCCAGAACAGCAGCGTCATCACAAAGTAATAGACGAGCTTGACCACATATCCGGCATCGATCGCCGTAAACAGCAGACTGGTTACGATGGCGACCGGAAACGCCGCAGCCATCAGAAACGGTTTTCTTTTTCCGTAACGGGTCTCTGTATTGTCCGACAGGAATCCGGTAATAGGTCCGCAGATCACCTCCCACACTGATCCGATCGCGACGATTGCTCCGGCGGCAGCCGGCTGTATGCCCGCCACTGATGTGAGAAAGAACAGCAGGAAGGTTCCCGCCATTGTATACATTGCGTTGTCCGCAACACCGCCGATCCCATAAGAAAGCTTGGTATGGAATCTCAGCTTCATAATTAACACCTCCAATGATTCTATATTAATCTATACAGTTACTGTATAGTCAAGTATTTTTTTCATAAAAACAAGAGGCTTCCGCCTCTCTTCCTGTAATAACGTTTATTCTCTGGTCTCCTCAATCCGCAGACCCGTGCGCTCGCGGATATAGGAAGAAACCTCTTCTCTTGGAATCTGCAGTGCGGCTGCAATTTCTCCAAACAAAAGATCCTCTGCCCGTTTCATGAATTTCCTGTCGATCTGTCCGAGATGACGATTTTGCTTCACCGCCTCCTCTTTCTTCAGATGAATCGATTTGGTGAGTTCAACTAAGCCCTCACAATCATGGGTATCGATGACTTCCTGATAATGCTTTGACAACTGCTGAATACTGCTGGACTTAAAAACCTCTGAGTGAATTTCCGGCATACTGTCGATAAGCGCGTTTGCCTCATCCTCCGATATAATCGGACGCGTAAACACCTTGTTATTATCGATCGGCGCGTAAATCGTGCCGGTCTGATATAACGGCTGCAGTACATAATACTGTCTGTCATCATCCGGGTCGAAAACTCCTGTTGAAACTGCATCCACTCTGCAGACGCCTGTAGCACCATACATAATCAGATCGCCTGCTTCATACATTGAGTCACTCCTCTCTGCGTATGTGTCACAATTTTCCAAAATTATTATACACCATTTCGCAGAAAAATGTAAGTCCTATTTCTGAATTTTCCCATCATGGATCAGTTACATTTTATCGGCTCTCGTCCTTCTCCTTAAGCTTATCCAGACATCGCACGGCATCAAGAGCCGTCCAGACATAAACCAATGCCGCTCCGCCACGTGCCAGTTTCGCAGAAAAGCCCGGCAGATCGAGTTGTATTTTTCTTGTCAATAATTAATGCGTGTCTCAGCAGGCTGGTTATTTCTTAATATCCGTGGTATTATATAATCAGAACTGTCAGATAGAGATTGGGAGGAAAAAGCTATGGTTGACAAAAAAGTATACCAGCAGGCTTTCGAGGAAGCCCTGAAGGATCCGGACGTGAAGTCCAACGAAACAGACAATGCAGACGAGCAGATCCGTGCGGCGATGATACGCTACATGGAGAAGCAGAATGAGGAGGTTCGCCTGAAGGAGATCGGCGACTATATCCGGGAGCGAACCCTGGCGGAAGACGAGCTGCTCCCGAAGTCCTTTAAGGAGGCGAAGGCAGACAGGGCCGCGCTGGAGGAAGCTCAGGAGCGGGAGCGTGTCGAACGGGAGATGCGCAATTACTTCGAGAAGAAAGAAGAGGCCATCCGTCTCAAACGGATTCAACTGTACATCAAAGAGCAGGCCTCCAAAGAGGACTCCGGGAAATAGCGCAGACGCCGCACGCCAACAGTGTGTTGTGCCAAAAATCGTCCAGAATAGAAATAGTTTCAAATGCTATCACTGAATTACAAACGCCGGAGCGCGCAGCGGTATATCAACCGCTGCGGCCCGGCGTTTTTTTGTCCTGTTTTTTGTATATCGACGACGATGAAGATCTTACTGGATTTCCTTCACCAGATCCGAAATCCCTCTGAACGCCGGATCTCTGGAATCCACCAGAAGCTCGAACAAAATCGATTCCAGCGTCGTCACCGTGGCGCCGGAATTTGCCAGCCGCGCCAGTCCCCGCTCATGATTTTCTCTGAAGCGGGCGGAAAGGCAGTCCGCAATCAGATAGACACTATAGCCTTTCTCCATCAGATACAGCGCAGTCTGCTGAACACAGATATGCGTTTCAATTCCAATCAGAATCACGCTTTTTCTGCCCGTTGCCTCCAGAGCCTCCATGAACTCCGGGCACCCCGTGCAGCTGAAGGTTCTTTTGTCGATAGGCACAAAATCACCCAGCGCCTCTGCGACAGCCGCGGTTGTATTCCCGAGGCCCTTCGCGTACTGCGTGGTCGCGATAATCGGCACGTCAAGGATCCGAAATCCCCGGATCGCCTGCACCAGACGGGTTTCCAGCTTCTCATGATCATAGATGACCGGTACGAACCCGTCCTGATAATCAACCTCCACCACCACGGCGTCGTCTCTCTTCATAATAAGACTGCTCATGCCTCTGCATCTCCTTTCTCATCTTCCTTCGGATGAAGCCGGGAGGGAATCCGCAGAATCGCATCCGTAAGATCATACTCGATGATCATGGCCTCCGTAAATCCGTCCAGCACCAATCCGCTGCAGTCCGGATACTCCTTCGCCAGCCCGACGCATTCCTCGATCCTCATCCTCCTGAGATCAAATTCCTCCATGTAATCCGGCGGAAGCTGCTTTTCCTGGGAAAAGACCGGCAGAAAACGCACTCCGTCGTCACTTTCCAGAAAATCCGGTTTTCCGCTCACCGGAAGGGTGGGAACAATCAGTACAGAATCCCGCAGACAGGCCAGCAGCCAGTCCAGCTGCTCCCGCGTCTTCTTGGAAAGGAATCTGTGCTTCAGATAACAAAGCGTGCTCCCATCCTTCAGCATTTCTTCTGTAAAATTCTTATATTCATCCATTTCATGTCTCCATTCACTACCGCGATAACCTACTGTTCATTCTAACAAAATTCACGGAAAAATCAATCGTCAAATGATAGACACCTCTGTCATAATCGTAGTATAATTAACATGAAAGGTAATTATTACTGATATGAAAGGAAAGGTACTGAAAATGAAACCGGGAATTCATAATTTTTCGGAGATCGGAAGGCTGAACAAAGTCCTGATCCACCGCATCGACCACGAGGTAGAGGGCCTGGTGCCGGAAAACTTTGAACGTCTTCTGTTCGATGATATCCCGTTCCTGAAAGTCGCACAGCAGGAGCACGACCACTTTGCCGAAGTCTTGAGGAACTGCGGCGCCGATGTGGTCTACCTGGTGGACGAAGCCGCGAAGGCGCTGGCGAATGAGGACGTCCGCGCCCGGTTTATTTGGGAACTTCTGGATGAAAGCGGCATTACCAGCGAAGGCACACTGGAGGCTCTGACGGAATATCTGACGGCAATGGATGCGGAAACCCTCGTGAAGACCACTATCGACGGGATCAAGAAGGAAGATGTAGTAGTAAACAACGCCAAGTCTCTCTCTGACTTCATCATGTCCGCCTACCCCTTCTATCTGGATCCCATGCCAAACGCCTATTTCACCCGGGATCCCATAGCGGCTATCGGAAAGGGCATTTCCATCCATCACATGAGCACCGCCACCAGAAGACGGGAAGCACTGCTGATGAAATACATTTATGAAAACGACCGCGACCTTATTCCGGAGGATACGCCGCTCTACTACGACTACAACGACCCATACTCCCTGGAGGGCGGCGACATTCACATTCTCAGCAAAGACGTCGTCGCGCTCGGTCTCAGTGAGCGCACCACCGCCAGAGGAATCGAAGCCCTGTCAAAACGCCTGCTTACCGACGGCGGATTCAAAAAAATTCTTGTTCTGGACATTCCCAAAACCCGGGCATACATGCATCTGGACACGATTTTTACAATGGTGGATTATGACAAATTTGCGGTTTATCCGGCCATGGGCAACCTGAACCAGAAATTCGAGATCACGATGGGCAAGGGCGGTGAACCGAAGCTGACCACCGTCACCGATTCGCTGGAGGACATGCTGAAGAAAGCGCTGAAACTCCCCGCGGTGAATCTGATCCAGTGCGGAGGCAGCGATTACCTCGCATCACAGAGGGAGCAGTGGGGCGACGCGGCCAACGCTCTGGCGGTTGCACCGGGCAAGGTCGTCTCCTATCAGAGAAACTACATCACTAATGAACTCCTGTCCGAAAACGGCGTTGCGATCATCACGATTCCGGGCTCCGAGCTTTCCCGCGGCAGAGGCGGCACACGCTGCATGGTCTGCCCGCTGAACCGCGACAGTCTGTAGTTTTCAGAACAAAGGACACTCTGCGGCTTTCAGCACAAAGAACACTTCGGATTCCTCAGGTGCTCCACACTCCCCTTCAGGGCAGGCGGGAGCACCGCGAAAAACCTGATATTGCGACGGAGGCGCCGGAAAAAATCCGGCGCCTCCGCTTTTCTGCACTGCACAGATAATCCCAGGCGCATTCAACGGCTGAACACGCTGAAGTAATCCTTTATTTTCCCCAGGCGAGCGTTCTGAGATACTCCCGCAGAAGAATGTATCCTTCTTCCAGATCCTCTCTGGACGTATACTCCAGCGGGGAGTGTGCGATTCCCTTCTCGCTGGGAACAAAAATCATATTTGTGGGGAAACAGTCTGCAACGATCTGGGCGTCATGCCCGGCTCCGCTGTCGATCCTCATATACTTCATGTTATGCTCCGCCGCGATATCGCGCATCGCCAAAATCCCGTCTAGATCCATATCCGCCGGCGCGTCGTAGGCGGCGATTTTGTAATCCACTGAAAATCCCGGTCCGGCGCTGTTCCGGAATTCCTGCAGGATAGAACGCGCCTCGCTGAGAAGAGATTCGTTGGTGGAACGGATATCGAAGGTAATCGTAACGGAGTCAGCGATGATATTCGGCTTACCGGGCTGCACCTGAATGTTACCAAAGGTGACGACAACCCGATCGTTCCTGCTGTTGGCCCATTTAGTCAGGGACGCGATAATCTCCGCCGCGTAGGGAACAGGATCCTTCCGCATACTCATCGGAGTGGTGCCGGCGTGGTTCTGTTCCCCGTGGATTGTGATGCTCCCCACCTCCAGTCCGACAATGGACTGCACCAGCCCCACCTTTTTCAGAGATTTCTCCATTACCGATCCCTGCTCAGCGCTGAGCTCCACAAAACGCTCAATGTCCTTTCGGGGCTCCGGAAGGCTTCCTTTGTAATATCCGGCATCCTCCATCGCCTGCTTCAGAGTTATTCCCTGTGCATCCTCCTCTTCCAGATGCTCCGGCTTCAGTTTTCCGGCGATAGCCCTGCTTCCGGTATAACTTGAAATGAAACGGCTTCCTTCTTCCTCTACCGTTGCCACGATTTCCACGGTTTTCACCGGCTGTCCCAGTTCCTGATGCAGCCCGGTAACAGCCGCAACAGCAGATAAAAGCCCCAGTGCGCCGCCGTATTTGCCGTCGTGTTTAACCGTATCCCGATGTGAGCCGGTCAGAATAACGCCGCTTTCCTTACCTTCCAGCCGGCCGTAGAGATTTCCGACCTCGTCCGTGTAGACTTTGAAGCCACGCTCCGTATACCATCCGGTCAGCATTTCCACCGCCGCCCTGTCCTCATCTGTATAGGACGCGCGCCAGTACTCGCCGCCCCGGATGGAAGTCTCCGCGAATTCGTCGATGGCTGCCTCCAGCCAGTCCAGTTCTCTGCTTATTTTTGCATCCATAGTAGCACCCCGTCACTTCGTTTTATTCTGATAACGTACTGCTATTTTAGCATAATATATTCTTCCTGTACAGAAATGCAGCGCAGAAATTTGTGAAATAAAAAACAAAGTTGCCCGCAGCCCCGGGTTCGTGTACAATGTCTGTTAGAAATTAATCGAGGAGGCAATAAATGAACAACTATACATACAGAACCAGCGGAACATGCTCTCAGCTCATCCACTTTAATCTTGACGAAAACGGAAAGCTGCACGATCTGAGTTTCTACGGAGGCTGCGACGGGAACCTGAAGGCCCTCGGACTTCTCCTGGAGGGCACGGATGCCAGAGAAGCCGCAGACCGGCTTCGGGGAAACGACTGCGGCGGACGTGGAACCTCTTGCGCCGACCAGCTCGCCCGCGCCATTGATCAGGCTCTCGATAATGCGTAAGCACGCTTTTACACGATATAAGCATATTTTTCATCACACATAAGCGCAGGACAGCTGCTTCGACTCTTGAAGGTCTATTGCAGCAGTCCCGTTTTTCATCCATGGTTTATTTTCTCCAGCGTCTCTGCCATGATTCCGTCCACGTCCGCACCCCGGATATCCAGACCCTCCGCGCGGTATTCCCGGAAATTCCTGATGCCCAGCATCCGTCCCACTCCACGGATATAGTCGTAGCCAAGATCCATTTCACCGACGGGACCTCCCGCCGTCGTAATATAAGTCAGCTCCCGGCAGGGACACAGTCCCTCATATCCCTGCTCTGTCTCGCGGAAGGTCAGGTCAGCCACTACGATATTTTCAATGTAGATTTTCAGGGCAGACGGAAAAGAACAGTCCCAGTAAGGTGCTCCCACAAGGATGTAATCTGCCCGACGGAACTGCCGGGCGAGATCGAACATGGACGCCTCCCAATCCCTCTGCTGAATCAGTTCATTACGCAGCAGAATCAACTCCCGGTCCATCGGCTGCACCACACCGGGCTCTGCCATCGCGATATCTGTCACCGCGCCGGGATGCTCCTTCCGGAACCTGCGGATCCATGCGTCACAAAGCTGTCGTGTGCGGGAACGGTGCGTGGAAACGCAGCTGTCCACAAACAGGAGTCTTTCTTTTGTCAGCTCCATCACCATAAACTCGGGCGTGCACTTTGTTCCAAAAGACTCACACTCCCGGCAGTGAAACAGCCCCGGCACTTCGTCAGCGTCAATTTCCGAAAAGCCATAGTTCCGGAAAAACGCCGGCGCCTTCGCCGCCAGGCAGACCCGTTCCGCACCCATATCCTGAAACGCAGCCATCACACTGCAGAGCAGCCGCCTGCCCACGCCTTTACCTCTCAGCGCTTCCGTCACCGCGATATCGTGCAGGACATACTGATTGCCAGCTTTCACCAGAGCTGCGCCCCCTGCGAGCGCGCCGTTCTCATCCTCCGCCGCGAACCCGAACCGGAACCCCTCCGGTACACGTTCTGTGTTTTCAAGCCCCGCGGCAGCAAACAGCGGCGCCAGCTCTCTGTAATCGCCGGTTTTACGAATCGTAAGCTTTCTGATATTCATAGGCTCCTCCCCTCAGTTCAATACGCACCGGTCAGCGCCCATTAAGTCCGGCGTGGCTTAATGAGCGGATACTGTTATTTATGATATCACAAAGAAGCTTCCGTGACAAAGCGTTCCGCTGTTACGGCGGTACTTCTGTGACGAAAACATTACGTTCCCATGATTGCAAAAACACAGTTTTGTGTATAAAATAAAAGACAAGAAAGAAGGTCTGCGTATGAAATTTGATATGCACTGCCACACCAGAGAAGGGTCTATCGATTCCCATGTGGCAATCAGAGAGTATATTACGATTCTGAAGAGCCGGGGGTTCGGCGGGATGCTGGTCACCGACCACGACTCATACCGGGGATACCGGTACTGGGAAAAGCATCAGGACACGATGCCGGATGATTTTGTTGTGCTGAAGGGGATCGAATATGACACCCGGGACGCCGGGCATTTCATCGTCATCATGCCGGACGGCGTGAATGTACGGCTGCTGTCAGTCCGCGGCATGCGCGCGGAGATCCTCTCCAAACTGGTTCACCATTACGGAGGTATCCTGGGGCCGGCTCATCCGTACGGAATGCGCAGTTCCAGCGCCATGTTCTTCCGCAAGATCAGAAAGCATCCGGAGATTATGCGGAGATTCGACTTCCTCGAAGGCTTCAACACCTGCGAGCTGGTGAGCGCAAACGTCAAAGCCCGCGGACTCGCCCGGAAATATGATCTTCCCTGTATCGGCGGCTCCGATTCCCACAAAGCCATGTACGTAGGCACGGCTTTCACGGAATTTGACCGTGACATCACCTGCAACAACGATCTGATCGACTGCATCAGAAACAATGGGATTGTAGCCTTCGGCGGAAAAGAGCGAGCCTTCCTGCGGCACCATAACAAGCGTTACTGGAAGGTCACCAACTATACGCTGAAGACTTTGAACCGGAGCGCCAGCCTGCTGTTGAAGCCTTACCGGAAAATTAAAGTCCTGCGAATGGGTCTCTACGACGAAAACATCGAATAACGTAATTGAACTGCCTGGAACTACCGGGTTTTCAGAGAATATTTTTCTGCGACCCGGCGGAATCCCGGCAGGGAATTTACAATCGTATCATAGGCGACACAGTACGAGATTCGAATATATCCGGGACCGGCAAAGGCGCTGCCCGGGGTCACTAGGATATGCTCCTCTTTCAGCCGTCCGACGAATTCGGTCTCATCCTCATCCGGGGATTTCACCCAAAGGTAAAACGCCCCCCGGGGCTCCAGGCAATCATAACCGGCCTCAGTCAGCCCGTCGTACAGCGTCCGCCCGTTCTTTTCATAAAAGGCGATATCCGCCTTGGCATCCAGACAGCGTGTAATCGCCAGCTGAATCAGAGACGGCGCGTTGACAATTCCGATAATCCGGTTGGCAATCGTCGCCGCCGTAATGAATTCCTGTGAATCATCTGACGCATCGGGAACCAGAACATATCCGATCCGCTCCCCCGGCAGGGAAAGTGATTTACTGTAGGAATAACAGATAATCGTATTGTCATAATAATCCGGGATATGCGGAACCTCTGCATCGCCGTAAACCAGTTCTCGGTACGGCTCGTCCGAAATCAGATAGATTGGATGCCCGATCCTCTCTGATTCCTCCGCCAGAATTTCCGCCAGCTGCCGGATCACTGTCTCCGGATAGACCACTCCCGTGGGATTGTTCGGCGTATTGACGATGATCGCCTTTGTCTTTTCTGTGACCGCCTTCCTCAACCCTTCCATATCCGGCAGGAAGGATCCGTCCGACCGCGGCGCGACTTCCACCGTCTCCGCATAAAAATTTCCGATGTAATTTTTGTATTCCACAAAGTACGGTGCGAAGACGATGACCTCGTCCCCGGGATCCAGAATCGTCTTCAGCGCGACATTCAGCGCTGAGCCCGCCCCGGCGCTCATAATCACATTTTCCATGCGATAGGCCGTGCCGTACCGGCGGTTCATATCCTCCGCAATCGCCTGCCGCGTCTCCTCAAAGCCCGCGTTGGACATGTACCCGTGCACCCGGATCGGATCCTCGTTCTGCAGAATATCGATAATAGCGTCGCTGACCGCCCGGGGCGCCGGCACATTGGGATTTCCCAGGCTGAAATCATAGACGTTTTCCGGTCCCACGACCTGCGCCATTTTCTTCCCTTCCTCGAACATCTGCCGGATTACAGAGTTTCCGGCAACTCTCGGTTTCATATTTTCCGCGATCATTTCATCTGCTCCTTTCCGACGGCGAACGCCTTCAGGTTCAGCTCGACAAACTTCTCCTTTACTGTTTTGCGGATGATCTCCTCCCAGTCGATATCATCCAGCCCCATGGCCTGCACCAGCGCACCCAGCAGAATCACGTTGGCCGCCTTCACGTTGCCCAGTTCTTCCGCCTTCCGGGACGCATCAATGACCACCACCTTCTTTGCCGTCTTCTGCAGTTCTTCAATCACGTCCGGCGCGTATTCCTCCTCTCCGGTCAGCACCGTCATTGAAGGAATCTCCTCACTGTTCACCACCACGGTTCCATCCGCGCGGATGTAGTCCAGATTTCTCAGCGCCTCCATCTTCTCGAAGGAAACGATGATGTCGGCGGTTCCCTTCTCGATTACCGGCGACCATACCCGCTCCCTGCTGTATCTCACCTGGGAGGTCACGTCTCCCCCCCGCTGGCTCATTCCGTGAATTTCGCTCATCTTCACGTCGTAGCCTTCCTCCATCAGTCCGATGGTCAGCATCTTTGCGGCAAGGATCGTTCCCTGTCCCCCGACTCCCGTCAGCAGTATATTCTTTGTCATCTCTCCTTACCTCCCTGTTTCCTTTGTGATAGCGTCCACAGGACATACCTGCATGCAGACGTCACAGCCCACGCAGTCCGCTCTGTTGATGCGCACCTTCTTCTCTTCCTTCTCAAAGATCAGCGCAGGACATCCTGTACCCATGCAGGCGCGGCATCCGATGCATTTCTCCGGATCCACCGTGTCCTTCGTGCTGAACAGGCTGTCGAATTCCTCCAGATCCGCTTCAGAGAATTTCTTCAGTACACAGGGCCAGCGCGTGATGATCACTGACGGCTCCTTCAGCGGCAGAAATTCATCCAGCGCCGCGTCTACCGCCGCAAGGTCGTTGGGGTCGATCACCTTCACATGACGGATTCCGAGTGCCTTCACCAGCTCTTCTATATCGATAATCGGTGCAGGCTCCATCTTCACGGTGAATCCCGAACCCGGATTCTGCTGGTGTCCTGTCATTCCCGTAATCCGGTTGTCCAGAATGATATTGACTGTATCACTTTTGTTGTATACCGTGTTGATCAGGGATTCCACTCCCGTATGGAAAAAGGTGGAATCTCCCAGCACCGTCACTACCTTGCGTTTCACTCCTGCGCGGTTGAACGCCTGCTGTGCTCCGTGGCCCACCGAGATAGATGCTCCCATGCACACTGTGGAATTCATCGCATTATACGGTGCTCCCGCCGCCAACGTGTAGCATCCGATATCTCCACTGATCATGATGTCCTTTCTCTTCCCTAGGCGGTAGAACAGTCCTCTGTGTGGACATCCCGCACAGAGGGACGGCGGTCTCCGGATCACCTTGCTCCGGTCGTACTCCACCTCCGGCAGCGTGCTCCCGGTCAGACTCTTCCGCAGTACGTCGGGCGTCATCTCTCCGTAAGGCGGGAAGGTGTCTTTTCCGTGCACCTCAAACCCCAGCCTCTGACAGAATTCTTCAATGTACGGATCGTCCTCCTCCACAATGTACACCATATCCATTTTCTCGCAGAATTCCCGAATCATATTCTCCGGCAGAGGATTGGTGAAACCCAGCTTCAGGTAGGATGCCTCCTCACCGAACACCTCTCTGGCATAATAATAGCTGACGCCGGAGGCAATCACGCCGGTCTTTGTTCCATTGATCTCCGCATGATTGAAGGGTGAGCGTTCACTGTACTCCGCAAGTTTCTTCATCCGCTCCTCTATCTGCACCCGAAGAATTCTGGAGTGCGCCGGCAACGCCACATACTTCATCGGATCCGGTTTCCATTCCTTCACCGCCACCTCCTGCCGTTCGCCGCATTCCACCAGGGACTTGGAATGGCAGACACGAGTTACCATGCGAACCATGAAAATCACATTATAGTTTTCCGACAACTCGAACGCCGCCTTCATCATATCCAGACACTCCTGGCTGTCCGCCGGTTCCAGCATCGGGATCTTCCCCATTTTCGCATAGTTGCGGTTATCCTGTTCATTCTGGGATGAAAACATTCCCGGCTCATCCGCCGTCACGATCACCGCTCCTCCGTTGACACCCATATAAGCGAAGGTCATCAGCGGGTCAGCCGCCACATTGACTCCCACATGCTTCATGGACGCCATGCTCCGGACTCCCGCCATGGAGGCTCCGATCGCGGATTCCATCGCCACCTTCTCATTGGGCGCCCACTCCGCATAGATCTCATCATATTTCGCGATATTTTCCAGAATCTCCGTGCTGGGAGTCCCCGGATAGGCTGACGCGTGTCTTACGCCCGCCTCATATGCTCCTCTCGCGATGGCCTCATCGCCTGTTAACAGTTTCTTCATCCTTGTCTTTTCCTCCTGCTATATTAAAGATGTTCTTTCCCGATTTTACCACTCCTCGCAGACGGATTTCCCTCCTGCGACCGATACAGATAATTCTCCGCCTTCTGTGACCGGCGACGCTGACAGCCATCTGTCACACGCCCTGTTTATGCGGTACCCGCCGCGTCAGTGCAGAAAAACTGCCGTAAGCGCTCATTAAGTCCAACGGAAGCTTAATGAACAGACTCTATTATAATATCACAAAATATAGTTCCTGTTGCCTTTGTCACAAAAAAATCTGTGTGAAAACGACCGGCTTTTTTCGATTCCCCGTCCGCATACGGAATTACCGTTCCGCCTCATACGCCTCATACCACTCCGACAGCTGGTCGAGAATCGGAATCAGTGCGTCGCAGGCTTCGGTAGTGCTGTATTCCACGCGCACCGGCACCTCCATGTATTCTCTGCGTTCCACAAGCCCTACCGACTCCAGTTCCCGCAGCGCCCTGGCGAGCACTGTGTTCGACACGCCATCCATGCGGCGCTTCAGTTCATTGTAGCGAGTCGGTCCGCCGTTGTTCAGAGTGCAGATGATCTGCATCTTCCATTTTCCTCCGATCAGATCCATGGAGCGGTTCAGGGGGCAGGTTTCCAGACACGGGCAATTGTAATGCGTTTCAATCATGGTCATCTCCTCCTTACCAGGTAACAAAAAAATGCGTTATTGCGTTTTCTCTCCTGCTGCCATATTATATAAATAGCAAAAAGAAATCAAGTGCTAAATTACTACTTAGGAGAAAATATGAGCGCATTTATTCAGGGATACACTCTTGGACTTGCCTATGTAATGCCCATCGGAACACAGAACATCTTCGTCATCAATACGGCGCTGACACAGCAGCGCAGCCGTATCTGGCTGACGACATTCTGCGTCTTCTTCTGCGACATCGTCTGCGCGCTGGCATGTTTCTACGGCGTAGGCGGAATCATGCAGTCCTCCCGCTGGTTACAACTGGCGGTTCTCGGCGCTGGTTCTCTGGTGGTCATGTGGATCGGATTCTCGATTTTCCGGGATAAAAGTACCATTGAGGGCGACGAGGGTAAATCAGAGCTTTCCGTTGCGAAGGTATTTACCACCGCCTGCTTCGTGACCTGGGCCAATCCACAGGCATGGATCGACGGAAGCATGATGCTGGGTGCCTTCCGCACTTCCCTGAACGGCGCAGACGGCACACGATTCATCATCGCTGTGTGTCTCGCCTCCCTGTCCTGGTGGGTGGTGATGCCGACGGTTGTTTCGCTGCTCCAGTCTCGTATCAACAACAAAGTCTTCCGCGCCATCAACATTATCTGCGGCGCGATCATCATGGCCTACGGAGCAAAACTGCTGGTCAGTTTTGTACGGCTGAGCGCCGTAATGTTCGGATAAGGGCTTCGCTCTTTAAACTCACGCCCTGTCCGGCGTACATACAGAAAAGGAGGCCGCGCGCTATGCGTGACCCCCTTTTCCGTATGGGAAAATTATCCTTCGATTGCAATGTATTTATTCTGCTCGATCTCCGGTTTGGCCTCTGCCTTCGGCACATCGATTTTCAGAACGCCCTGGTCGAATCTGGCCTTAATATCCTCCTGTCTGACATCATCGCCGACATAGAAGCTCCTGGTGCAGGTTCCCTGGAATCTTTCTCTTCTGATGTAGGAACCATCCTCGCCCTTCTCGTCATTGTTTGTGGACGTGGTTGCCTCTACCTGCAGAACGCCGTCATTCAGTTGGATTTTAACATTGTCCTTGTCAAATCCCGGCAGATCCATATGCAGTTCATAATGGTCTCCGGCGTCTTTCACGTCGCTCTTCATCAAAGTGTTTTCTACACGGTTTCCACGGAACGGCGGGAAATCCATAAAATCATCGTTGAAAAATCTGTCTCCAAAAATGCTCGGTAACAACATAGTAAATACCTCCTTTTAATATCGGCATCTCTGCCTGTTTGTCTGTCTGTTCTGATCAGGCTCTCCCGATCTCTGTTAATCTCTGTCTCCCTATCTCTTTCTGTTTCCTTCGTTCCTCCTTACAAGTATCATTATACTCATTTTGTTAGCACTGTCAATAGGTGAGTGCTAATTTTTTTAAAAAATTTTTCTTTTGCTTTTTTCGGTATTTAATGCGTGCCCGGCCATCGGATATGCTTGAAATATCAATCATGCAGAGAGTATATTCAGTGGCCTGCCGCAGGGCTTCAGAGAACTTTATCCGAAAAACCTGCGGCTCCATCGCACCGCTAAAGCCGTCAAAAACGCGGAAAACGGCACTGTCAGAATCACCGCTATCGCTGCGGTCATACCTCCGAGCAGTTCAATGCTTATGAAATCCGCGTTTATCAGTTGGTTAAACTGATAGCCATAGGAAATTATCACCATCAAAGTTGTTATCACGGAGCCTGTAAACGCCAGAATCAGCGTCTGACAATTCGCGCCGGCCAGATCTCTCCCGATATTCATCCCCGAACGAAACAACTCATCGCTTCTGATATCCGGTTTCTGTTCCCATATCTCAAACAGGGCCGAAACCACCGACATCGCTATGTCTATCAATGCACCGAGACTTGACACCGCAATGCTGACAAAGAGCAGACCGGATACGCTGAGACCCGATTTCTGTCGGATCAGGATCAGTTCCTCCGCCGCCTCCAGATTATATCCGTTTACATACATGATTCCTGAGAAAACCACATATACGGCTGATGCCACAGCCATACCGAGAACCGTTGCCGCAACTGCGACCCATGTTTTCCGACTCCAGCCGTTCAGCAGCGTCATGGCGCTGACGATAATCACCGTTGCCGTGATGAATGTCACCACCGCAGGCGAATACCCGTGAAACAGTGCCGGCAGCAGAAGTCCCAGAATCATAACCATCGCGAAAGCAAGACCGAGCAGCGAACGCAGTCCTTTGTGCCCTGCGACAACAATCAGCAGCGCTGCAAATACTCCCAAAAGAAGAATTCTTCCCAGAGTACGGTCATAGTTATATATATTGTAGAACGGCTTCACTCCCGGGGAACTGTCAACCTTGACGATCACACGGGTTCCCTTGCTGCAGATAATATGATGCGTGTTAGTGACATCATTGTCTATCATGAGTTTTCTGCCGGTCAGCGATTCCTCAGCGACTCTGGTTACATGTCCCTTATAATAATTGAGTGAATCAGACTCATAGATCCTGCTGTCGACCGGATTTGCGTGATTCCAGATCAGCACAGCAAGGACAATGACTGTCATTGCCCCTGCAGTTATCATATCTTGTATTTTGTTACATCTTTTTTTCATCAGCTCTATCTGACTTTTACAGTCTTGCTTTCAGACCATTTCCCATAGTAGGTTTTACCGTTCACTGTCTTATAGCCTCTGACCCTAACCTTGTATCTGCTGCCGGATTTCAAGTTTTTGATCGTTTTATAGGTCTGGGTGCTCCTAATGCTCTTCCACTTGGAGCTTCCGGCCTTTCTGTAACTGATCTGGTACTTTACACCCTTCGCAAGCTTACTGTAACTGACAGAAATCTTTTTCTTTCCCGCTTTAGCTTTCTTGATTTTTCCTTTGCTGATTTTTACCTGCTCCGGTTTTTGCTCCGTATCTGTACGCGAGATCTTGAAGGAATCCAGAACCGGCATTTCTTTCGTATCCGTAAAATATGTCGTAAAGGTCAGGCTCGTCCGTGTCACTTCGACATTGGTAATGTTCGGTCGATTACTCTGATCCTTCATCGCAATGAAATCTGTTAAAGAATCATTGTTGTATTTGTAATACTTACTTCCGGATGCAGAATTGGCAGTAAGATAGAATACCTGCCCGTCTTTCGGATCCATAACGGAGGTGCTGTCCGAAGTCTGCGGATCATTTGCGTCCATCAGATAGGTTCTGGTATAGCAGTGATCATGCCCCATCAGTACAGCGTCGATGTCCAGATCGGAGAAAATCCGGGGGAGCTCTGATCTGCGTTCCAAAATGTCATCGTCTGTTGCATGACTCGCTGCACTGTAAATGGAATGATGAAAACTGACTATTTTCCACTGAGCGTCCGGATTTGCCTGCAGCGCCTGTTTCATAAACGCTCTGTGCTCACTGGTGCTTCTGTTATTGGAGTTGAGATTCATAAACAGAACCCCGTTATACATGTACCAGTAGTCTCCGCTTGCTTTGCCGGAGCTGTCCACACGTCCCAGAAAAGATACGTTAGGAATATTTCCATGCGCTGTGTACAGTGTGCTTCCGGAATCATGATTTCCTTCATTCAGCGCCAGTGCATAGGACTGCAGCTCGTCCGGCGTAAAGAAGCCCTGATACTGAGATTCTTCTGAAGCGCCTTTATCGTTAATCTGATCCCCGGCACTGAGAATGAAACTTGTCTGCGGAAACTTCTCTGTCGCGAAATCCAGCGTATTGACCCAGCCCTTTGTGTCATTCTCTGTATTACGGCTGGCACCGATCTGCGGGTCTCCGGCAAACAGAAAACTGAAAGAATCTTTTTTCCCCAAATCCTGCGTTGCAAAAGTGTAGGTTTCCGACCATCCGTCATCATTTCCCACTCTGTAAATGTATGATGTGAATTCGTCCAGGTTTTTCAGTACCGCCTTGTTGGAATAGAATCCACTGACTCCGCTCTTTACTTGATCGGCTCTGCATTTTCTGGCGGAAGTTTCCGGAAACTCATCGCCATTTTTCCATCCGGACGGTTTGACCGCCACCTGCACATAAGACGCTTTTCCGGATTCTCCCAGCCAACTCAGATTTCTCTTTGTTTCATCCGCCCCGATCTGCAGAGACACGTCGCGAACTTCTTTCTGCGGAAGAACCGTGCTCACTGTAAGATCCTGAAGATCAACATAGATATCCGAGCTGCTCGCTCTTCCCTGGTGCAATTCCACTGCCAGAACATTATCTTTCGCCTTCAGGTTCAGACTGCTGATGTCTATACCGTCGCTGACCGCTGAAACTGTGCCGGTCTTCGGTTCTCCGGCGTTGGAGCCTCCGTAACCGTTCTCATCGAACGAGCTGTCATCGAATCCGGCTATCTTCTTTCCGTTTATCGTTACAATCGCTGCGTCATCATATAAAACAGTTCCTGTGATTTCCTTTATCTGACTGACATCAACATCATCGATATCAAATTTTGTTCTTAGATAATAGACCGGCACGTCGTTTGAAGTTCCACTGATGTACTGATTCAGAAGCACATTCGGAACGAAACCGCTGCCCAGATTGGCTTTCTGACCGTTCTTCGCTCCAAAGCTTCCCTTCCCGGAAGACCAGGCGGAATCATCGAAATCTGCATCGCTGTTCCAGCCGGCCTCAGGTTTAGTGTTATTGTCAAGATAGCGCCAAGTTGTCCCGTCAGTGCTCACTACCCTGTCTGTCGTCGCCGTACCCGACGCAGTTCCCGCATATACGTCTGAATTCGTCATTTGCGCCAGGTTGCCCGTTCCCGCCACGATCATGACGGAAAGTGCGAGGGCAGAAATTTTGTACAAACCTCGTAATTTAACCATCTCTTTACCATCCTTTACTTCTGTCAATTTCAGATCTGATACAGAGAGAATATCATATGTCTGTAAGAACCGTATGCTTGTCAGCGTTAATTATTTGTAAACAAAGGACTCTCTCAGAAAGTATTCATGAAGTCTTTTATCGCCTGACACCTCCGGATGAAACGCAAGAGCAAACTGATTCTTATATTCCGCCGCGACGATGTGCCTGTTCACTTTCGCAAGAATCCGCACAGCAGGATCATCCCTGCACAAGTCCCCAGAACCGACATTCCTCCCTGAATAAACGCTCTGATCGGTTCGAGCATTCCCGTCTCTTGCAGCAGCCGCTTCTGCGATTCTAACCTGTTCGGCATTGGTAACATCCATAATCACTCTGCCTTTCAGCATCCATTAAGTCCGGCAAGGGCTTAATGAGCAGGCACCATTTAATATACGGAAAAACTGTTCTTTCCAAAAGATGCAAAAGCTTTTATTTTTTAGAGTACAAAAGCCCGCAGAACAACGCCTGCGGGCTTTTTATCGATTTCATATACAGTTTCAGTTGAAAAGCAGTGCCGGTATTGAAAACATGATTGCCATGACGACACAAAGTCCGACAATAAAAATCTTCAGCGCCAGACTTTTTCCATTGCTCTTTTTTTCTGCGTAAACCGGCTTCTTCTCCGGATTACGATAATTTTTAGGTTTATTGCTCATTCGCGGTTCGCTCCCTTCCTGCACCATGATTATATATGATATTGCGGTTTTTTGCAATCAGACTTTGAAAAACATCGCAACAGACTGCAGCAATCTTTTTTTATCTTTCTCTTGACAATGTCCCCCGTCTGTATGTATAATTTCGGAAACGAAAGCTTGTGCACTGCGCACAGAAGAGGGAGTAGTCAGAATACAGTATCAACAATCGCGGTAACATACCTGGTACTGTAGCCATTGATTCGATATGGTGACGAGACTTTTCATGCCGGTTCCGAACACGGAAGCCGGATGAAGAGTCTCGTTTTTTATCAGCCGCCGGCGCCAATTGCGGCAAGGCGGGAAAGGAAACAAACATGAAGGAATATTATCAGCAGACAGTCTCGGAGGTATTGAAACGGGTAGGACAGACCCAGGCCGGATGGAGCAGTTCTCAGGCATCTGAATTGCTGGAAAAACACGGGCCGAACGCGCTGCAGGAGGGGAAGCGGAAAACCGTATTGCAGATGTTTGCAGAACAGTTCCGGGATCTGATGGTCATCATTCTCATCATCGCGGCGGTCATTTCCATGATCTCCGGCAATGCAGAGAGCACACTGGTGATCTTCGCAGTACTGATCATCAACGCGGTACTCGGCACCGTACAGAACAGGAAAGCTGAAAAATCTCTGGACTCCCTGAAGTCTCTGGCTTCTCCGAGTGCCAAGGTCATCCGCGGCGGCGTGACGCAGGAAATCAATTCCACACAGGTTGTGCCGGGCGACATCGTTGTTCTGGAGGCAGGCGATATGGTGGTTGCGGACGGACGCGTCATTGACAGCTTTTCACTTTAGGTAAACGAAAGCTCCCTGACAGGAGAATCCACCAATGTAGACAAAAGCTCCGGTGTGATCGACGGGCAGGTCCCTCTCGGTGACCGCGTCAACATGGTATATTCCGGCTCTCTGGTCACCTACGGCCGTGCTGTAATCGCCGTAACCGCCACCGGAATGGACACGGAAATCGGCCGGATCGCTTCCATGATGAACGCCACCAAAGAGAAGAAGACACCTCTTCAGCGAAGCCTTGATCAGTTCAGCAGCCGTCTGGCCGTCGTCATCATGATGATCTGCGCCATCGTATTCCTTCTGGGGCTTTTCCGCGGCGGACTCTCCATTCTTGATTCCCTGCTGTTCGCTGTGGCACTGGCTGTCGCCGCAATCCCAGAGGCCCTCAGTTCCATCGTCACAATCGTTCAGGCGATGGGAACACAAAAGATGGTTCGGGAACACGCCATCATCAAAGAGCTCAAGGCTGTTGAAAGTCTGGGAAGCGTCTCAGTAATCTGCTCCGACAAAACAGGAACACTGACACAGAACAAAATGACCGTTCAGGATGTCTACATTGATGAGCACGTTATTCCCTCCTCCAAGCTTACGCTGGACGATCCGATTCACCGGATGCTCCTGTACAACGCCATTCTGACCAATGATTCTTCCCTGCGCGACGGGCAGACAATCGGCGACCCAACCGAATTCTGTCTGCTGGAAATGGCCGAAAAAATAAATGTTCCTCATCAGAATATCCGCGCGCAGCTGAGCCGTCTGGAGGAAATCCCCTTCGATTCTGACCGTAAACTGATGACCACCCGGTATGAAATTGACGGAAAGGAGCTTCTGCTCACCAAAGGCGCTCCGGACGTCCTGCTGAATCGCTCCGGAAGACTGCTGACATCAGACGGAATCCGCTCCATCACCGACGCAGACAGAAATCGGATCGTACAGGCCAACATGCAGTTCTCGCAGGACGGACTGCGAGTTCTGGCCTTTGCCTACAAAGACGCTCCTGCCGACCGCGAAATCGGGCCGGAGGACGAACACGACTATACATTCATCGGACTGATTTCCATGATGGATCCTCCTCGGGAGGAATCCATGGAAGCCGTTGCAGAGGCAAAACGCGCCGGAATCCGCCCGGTCATGATTACCGGTGACCACAAAATCACCGCTACTGCCATCGCGAAGAAAATCGGGATCTTTGAGGAGGGCGATCTCGCCGTAACCGGCCTGGAGCTGGATGCGATGTCAGAGGATGAGCTGAATGAGAAGGTGGAGAAAATTTCTGTCTACGCCCGCGTTTCCCCGGAAAACAAAATCAGGATCGTTGATGCGTGGCAGAATAAAGGACACATCACCGCGATGACCGGCGACGGAGTCAACGATGCGCCCGCGCTTAAGAAGGCCGATATCGGCGTCGCCATGGGAATCACCGGAACAGAAGTGTCCAAAGACGCCGCCGCCATGATTCTGACAGACGATAATTTTGCGACAATCATCAAAGCTGTTGCCAATGGCAGGAATGTATTCCGCAATATCAAAAATTCCATCGAATTTCTGCTTTCCGGAAACATGGCCGGAATCTTTGCGGTACTTTACGCTTCCCTGGCCGCTCTTCCGGTTCCCTTTGCCGCAGTGCATCTGCTGTTCATCAATCTGCTGACAGATTCACTTCCGGCTCTGGCAATCGGCATGGAAAACCCCGAAAAAGATCTGCTGAATGATAAGCCGCGTGACCCGAACCAGGGAATTATGACAAAAGACTTTCTGCACAGGATCTTCTTCCAGGGCGCTCTGATCGCCATCGTAACGATGACCGCATTCCATCTGGGGATGCAGGTCAGCCACATGACCGGCATGACAATGGCCTTCTCCACACTGACGATAGCACGTCTGTTCCACGGCTTCAACTGCCGCAGCAGACACTCGATTTTCCGGCTCAGGCTGACCAGCAACAAATATACCATCGGTGCGTTCTTCCTGGGGCTGCTCCTCCTGAACCTGGTTCTGTTCGTGCCGTTCCTGCGTCCGCTGTTCATGATCGCGGATCTCACCGCATGTCAGTACGGCATGATTTACGCCCTGGCCTTTCTTCCTACCGTAGTCATCCAGACTGTCAAGGTAGTTCAGGAGTACCGGAAACAATAAATTCCAAAACCCGGTCAGGCTGTGTTCTCATTCAAACGGAAATTGATACGGGAGACTGAACCGGTCACGAAGCTCCCTGAATTCTTTCTGCAGTGATTTCCCTACCGGAACGCCCCTGTTTTTCCGGTATTCGCGGATCAGATGTGCCTTCTCGCCCGGCGTGAATATGCGGACTGCTCCCGGAGCTTTGGCGGAGGAGCGAAGTGCTCGCAGAATATCTCCGGTTTTCTTCCGGAAGACGTCCTCACCGCTGAAAAACTCCGGATTAATAACCAGGAAAAAGTGTCCGAGATGATAGGGGCGCCGAGAGCCGTCCGTATTTTTGTCGGTCAGGTCCTTCATGAACAGTCCGTCTGCCAGTGCCGCACTGAGAATTTCCACAACAGCGGCGTAGCCATATCCTTTGTAGCCCGCCAGTTCTTCACCGATTCCTCCCAGCGGAGCAAGAGATGCCTCTCCCTCCGTCAGCGCCTTCAGGATTGCTTCACTGTCGGTCATGGCACGTCCGTCCCTTCCGATCACCATTCCTGCCGGAGTGTCCCGGCCGTTCCTTGCGAAAAATTCGATCTTTCCTCTTTGGGTGATAGAAGTGGCACAATCCAGAATAAACGGAAATCCTTCGTCGGTGGGAAGTGAGAAAGTCAGCGGATTAGTTCCCATCATATTGTCCACGCCGAAGGTGGGGGCGATAGACGGGCGCGCATTAGTTCCGGAAATCCCGATCATCCCACGGTCGGTCGCCATGGTTGTCCAGTACCCGGCAATTCCGTAGTGCGAAGAATTGCGTATCGCTCCCATCGCCAGTCCATACCGCGAAGCTTTTTCCAGCAGCATCTCCATAACCCTGCGGGACGCCACCATGCCCATTCCATCATGTGCGTCCGCCACCACCGTCGTCGGCGTATCCTTCAGAATCTCGAGTTCTGTGACCGGACGAAGAATTCCGGCGTCGATCCGGTCGATGTAAATCGGCTTGAACCGATTGCATCCATGGCTTTCAACTCCTCTGCGGTCGCTCTCAAGCAGAACGTCCGTACAAATTTCAGCATCCTCCTCCGGTACGCCCACTGCCCGGAAAACATCCGTCATGAATCCGCCGGCTGTCTCCCATGGAACAAAGGGACGCGTCTCATTATCAATTACTCCGTTTTCATCAAACTGAATTGCCATAACTCTTTCATACTCCTGTTTTTCATTAATTCTATTTTCTACGAATTTCAGCGGGAAGCCGAACGGAAAACGTGATTCAGCTGCTTTCTGATGAAAATCCCTCAGAACCCTCTCGGTCAGATCAACAGCCTTTAATGTCAATTCCTTTTTCATGCTGTATGTCTGCAATTTCCTCGTCAAAAACTTTGTAGTCTGTAGTAAAGTTTAATCCATATCCCTCGTATTTTCAACCGATCCTGTGGAGAAAAACACCGGGAAAACAAAAAGAAAAGAACCTGCCGGGAACCGCTTCGGGATCAAAAGACGAAAATTCCCGCATCCGTTTGAACTGCTACCCGTCAAGTAGACAGTCGAAATAAAAGAAATTTTTTCTCTCCAGTTCCAATTGGGACTGGAGTTTTTTATGCGGCAATCAGGTACTGAGCGTGTTTCTCCATT
>Ga0256404_1002205_pt1 | contig 43914 bp, 42 predicted proteins | sample RumenRJG_01DNA_FD_185990 | JGI IMG/M metagenome (GOLD analysis project Ga0256404, IMG submission 185990) | Bovine rumen microbial communities from Lethbridge, Alberta, Canada - RJG_01 | ecosystem: Host-associated > Mammals > Digestive system > Stomach > Rumen | place: Canada: Alberta | collected... | reverse complement strand
CCTGGTGCCGTTGATAAGGGTATCATGGCGGAGATTCGTGCCAACGGTACAGAAGATACCGTAATGGCTTATGCTATAGACCTGAAAGACCGTGTGGATTTCAAGCTCAGTGACCCTAAAGGTCCTAAGGCTTCTTGGTCTCGCTATATCTATGGTATCGCTCTGGAGATGAAGAAGTTGGGCGTTCCCGTAAAAGGATTTAATATAGCATTTGCGGGTGATGTTCCCCTGGGAGCTGGTATGTCTTCAAGTGCTGCTATGGAGAGCTGTATCGCCTTTGGTTTGAACGATACCTTTGGCGACAACAAGGTAAGTAAGTGGGATATGGTACTGGCCGGTCAGGCTACAGAGCATAACTACTGCGGTGTTAATTGCGGTATCATGGACCAGTTTGCCTCTGTATTTGGAAAGGCAGGCTGTCTGATGCGCCTGGACTGCCGTAGTCGTGAGTTCGAATATTTCCCCTTCAAGCCCGATGGCTATCGCCTTGTATTGCTCGACTCAGTAGTAAAGCATCAGTTGGCTGGTTCACCTTATAATGACCGTCGTAACTCTTGCGAGAATGTGGTTAAGCACATTCAGGCCAAGCATCCAGAGGCTAAGTTCGAGACCCTTCGTGACTGCACCTGGGAACAGCTGGAGGAAGTGAAGGCTGAAGTTGGCGAAGAGGATTACAAGCGTGCTAAGTTCGTGCTCGGCGAGAAAGACCGTGTGCTGGCCGTTTGTGACGCACTGAACGAAGGCGATTACGAGAAAGTTGGTGAGATGATGTATCAGACCCATGAAGGTCTGTCAAAGGATTACGAGGTTTCTTGTGAAGAGCTCGACTTCCTGAACGAAATCGCAAAGGAGAATGGCGTAACAGGATCTCGCATCATGGGCGGTGGTTTTGGTGGCTGTACCATTAACCTCGTTCGCAACGACCTTTATCGTCAGTTCATTGCAGATGCCAAGAAACGTTTCAATGAGAAATACGGTCATGAGCCTAAGGTTTATGATGTAGTCATTGGCGACGGTTCTCGCAAGCTCTGCTAACATTTCTACCAAATTGATAATGAAGCGGTACTTCCACTTGGAAGTGCCGTTTTATTTTATTAAATCCTAAACAAACGTTAATAATGTGCTACTAAAGTGTAAATCTAACACATTTATCGCATTTTTGTTGAAAGTTTCTTTGTCAATTCAAAATAAAGATGTAATTTTACACCCAAATTACATATGTAACTTAAAACTATTCAACGAAATGAGAAACTTCAAGAAAGTTTTTGCTGGAATGACAGTTGCTGTTGCACTGTTCTCAGCATGTACCTCTGGAGACCAGAAGGTACTCACAGTTTCAGGTCTTGATCCTGTTAAGTTCGACACCCTCATCAACGAGAAGCCCGTAAAGCTCTACACGTTGAAGAATGCCAATGGCATGGAGGTTTGCATCACCAACTACGGTGGTCGTGTTGTTAGTCTGGTTGTTCCTGACAAGGACGGTAACCCCACAGACGTAGTATTGGGCTTCGACAACATTGCCCAGTATGCCGACACACTGAACTCACCTACGGACTACGGTTCCAGCGTTGGTCGTTATGCTAACCGCATCCAGGGCGGTAAGTTCACGCTGAACGACAGCACTTATCAGTTGAAGCAGAACGACGGTCCTAACTGTCTGCATGGTGGTGGCACAACGGGTTGGATGAATCAGGTGTATGATGCCGAGCAGATTGGCGATTCTATCCTGAAGCTGACTATTGTTGCTGAAGACGGTGAGAACGGTTTCCCCGGAAAGGTGACTGCCGTTACTACATACACCATCACCTCAGACAATACACTGGATATCACATGGGAGGCAGAAACCGACAAGCCAACCATCATCAATCAGACTAATCATAACTACTATAATCTGAATGGTGACTTCACACAGCCTGGTTACGACATGATTCTTTATGTGAATGCCGACAACTTCACACCATCAGACAAGCTGTATATTCCAACAGGAGAAATCAAGTCTGTTGAGGGAACACCTATGGACTTCCGTACGCCTCACGCTCTCGGCGACAGCATCAAGTCGGAATTCGACCAGATTCAAAATGCTCACGGCTACGACCACAACTGGTGTCTGAATACTTATAAAGACGGTAAAGGCGACGATACCATAGTATGTGCCAGCCTGTATTCTCCAAAGACAGGCATTTTCATGGAAATGTTTACTAACGAGCCTGGTGTTCAGGTTTACAGCGGAAACTTCCAGGGCATTGGCAATGAGCCTAACATCAAGCACAAGGGTGGCGTATATCCTCAGCACGTCAGTGTTTGTCTGGAAAGTCAGAAGTTTCCCGACAGCCCCAACAAAAAGGACTGGGTACAGCCCGTGCTGAATCCTGGCGAGAAGTACTATAGCCACGCTGCCTATAAGTTCTCAGTGAAATAATAAGTAAATAAAGTATATAGTAAAATTGTAATTTATCATGGCATTATTAGACTGGATTGTCATTGGCGTATTCTGTGCTGCGCTCATTGGCATTGTGATTTGGGTTGTATCACAGAAAAACGACAACTCGGCAGACTATTTCCTCGGTGGTAAGGATGCTACATGGATTGCTATCGGTGCATCAATCTTTGCCTCGAACATTGGTTCTGAACACCTGATTGGACTTGCTGGTGCAGGTGCTTCATCAGGTATGGCTATGGCCCATTGGGAGATTCAGGGTTGGATGATTCTGATTCTGGGTTGGGTCTTCGTTCCTTTCTATACTCGTTCTATGGTTTATACCATGCCTGAGTTTCTGGAGCGTCGTTTCAACAAGGAGAGCCGTACCATTCTGAGTGTTATCTCATTGATCAGCTACGTGCTGACCAAAGTTGCCGTTACGGTTTATGCCGGTGGCCTGGTATTCCAGCAGGTATTTGGTATCAAGGAACTCTGGGGCATCGACTTCTTCTGGATTGCTGCTATCGGTTTGGTACTTATCACAGCGCTCTATACCGTATTTGGTGGTATGAAATCTGTGCTTTATACCAGTGTGCTGCAGACTCCTATCCTGCTCTTAGGTTCACTCATCATCCTCGTGCTTGGCTTGAAGGCCCTCGGCGGATGGGATGAGATGATGGCTATATGTTCTATCCAGACCGTCAATGAGTATGGTGACCACATGACCAACCTGATGCGCGACCTGCGTGACCCACAGTATCCTTGGCTCGGTGCACTTGTTGGTTCTGCTGTTATTGGTTTCTGGTACTGGTGTACTGACCAGTTCATTGTTCAGCGTGTTCTGTCTGGTAAGAACGAGAAAGAGAGCCGTCGTGGTACCATCTTCGGTGCTTATCTGAAGCTCTGCCCTGTATTCTTGTTCCTCATTCCTGGTATGATTGCTTATGCCATGAGCACCAAGGGTATCACATTGCCCAATGGCGAGACCTTCATTCTCACTACTCCCGACGCAGCCTTCCCCACCCTCGTGGCTAAGATTCTGCCTGCTGGTGTGAAAGGTCTGGTGGTTTGCGGTATTCTGGCAGCCCTGATGTCTTCACTGGCTTCTCTGTTCAACTCTTCAGCAATGCTGTTCACCATCGACTTCTGGAAGCGCCTGAAGCCTGAGACTCCTGAGAAGCAGCTTGTTCGCATTGGTCAGATTGCCACAATCGTTATCGTTATCCTGGGTATTCTGTGGATTCCTATCATGCGTTCAGTTGGTGATGTACTTTACAACTACTTGCAGGACGTACAGTCTGTTCTGGCTCCTGGTATTGCTTCTGCCTTCCTCTTGGGTATTTGCTGGAAGCGTGCCTCTGCCAAGGGTGGTATGTGGGGTCTGCTCTCTGGTATCATCATCGGTCTTACACGTCTGGGTGCCAAGGTTTACTATAGCAATGCTACCGACGTTTCTGACAACTGGTTCAAGACAGTATTCTTCGACTTCAACTGGCTCTACTTCTGCGGTTGCATGCTCGTGTTCTGCTGTCTCGTAGTTATCATCGTTTCGCTTTGCACCGAAGCTCCCGACGAGAAGAAAATCCAGGGCTTGGTATTCGGCACCTCTACTCCCGAGCAGATTGAGGCTACCCGCAATAGTTGGAACAAGTGGGATATCATCCATACCATTATCATTCTCGGTATCACTGTAGCATTCTATGCTTATTTCTGGTAAAAATATGACATCGTATTATTTTGAACACCAGAAGATATACTTGTCTGTCGACTGCATCATCTTTGGTTTTGAAGCTAACAAACTGAAGGTACTGATTGGTAAACGACAGATGGATCCAGGTCGCGGCGAATGGAGTCTCTACGGAGGCTTCGTTCGCAACGACGAAGGTATTGACGAGGCAGCCAAGCGCACCCTCTACGAGTTGACAGGCATTCGTAATGTCTTTATGTCGCAGGTAAGTGCTTTCGGCAATGTAGACCGCGACCCAGGCGAGCGTGTAGTCTCCATAGCCTACTATGCACTTATCAATGTAGCTGACTATAGTGCAAAACAGCAAAAGGATCATGGAGTGGAATGGGTGAATATCGACGATATTCCTGAGATGTTCTCCGATCACAAAGAGATGATTCAAAAGGCCCGCAAGCTTCTGCAACGTAAAATCAAGCACGAGCCTGTTGGCTTCCAACTATTGCCCCGTTTGTTTACACTTACCCAGTTGCAGCGTCTCTACGAGGCAGTCAATGGTGAAGAATTAGACAAACGTAACTTCCGCAAGCGTGTCAAGGAGATGGACTTTATCGAGAAGACCGACCTGATTGACAAGCTCACTTCCAAGCGTGGTGCAGTGCTCTATCGCTTCAACAAGAAAATGTATGAAACAGACTTAAACTTCAAGCTGTAAGTCTATAATTATTATAAGGTATAATACTAAGAAAATAACATTATGTTAGAAGAACTGAAAGAAAAAGTATTTCGTGCCAATCTTGACCTCGTGAAGCACAATCTCGTTATCTTCACTTGGGGCAATGTTTCGGCCATTGATCGCGAGAAAGGTCTGGTAGTTATCAAGCCTTCAGGCGTAGAATATGATGTGATGAAAGCCAGCGATATGGTTGTTGTTGACCTGGAAACAGGTAAGGTGGTAGAAGGCGACCTGAACCCCTCTTCAGACACCCCTACCCACCTCGTGCTCTACAAGGCATTCCCTGAGCTGGGCGGTATTGTTCATACCCACTCTACCTATGCTACTGCATGGGCTCAGGCTGGTAAGGACATTCCCAATATCGGTACCACACATGCCGACTATTTCCACGACTGCATTCCTTGCACAGATGCAATGACCGAAGACCAGATGGCTGAATATGAGCACAATACCGGTGTGGTTATCGTTAACCGCATTCTGAACGGTGGCATCAATCCCGTTCACACTCCAGCTGTTCTGGTGAAGAACCACGGACCTTTTGCTTGGGGTAAGGATGCCGATCAGGCTGTTTACCACGCTGTTGTTACCGAGCAGGTTGCCAAGATGGCATTTATCTCATTCATGGTTAATCCTAACACCACCATGAATCCGTTGCTCGTTGAGAAGCACTTCTCACGCAAGCACGGACCTAACGCTTATTATGGACAAAAGAAAAAGTAAATCATATGAAGGCATTTGATAATTTAGAGATTTGGTGGGTAACTGGTGCACAGTTGCTCTATGGAGGTGACGCTGTTGTTGCCGTTGACGGTCATTCCAAGGAAATGGTTGAGGGTCTGAACAATAGTGGTATCATTCCTATCAAGGTAGTTTATAAAGGCACTGCCAATAGCTCGAAGGAAGTCGAGGATGTGATGAAGGCTGCCAACAACGACGAGAAGTGCGTAGGCATCATTACCTGGATGCACACCTTCTCGCCAGCCAAGATGTGGATCAAGGGTCTGCAGGATTTGCAGAAGCCTCTGCTCCACTTCCACACTCAGTATAACGCTGAGATCCCCTGGGACACCATGGATATGGACTTCATGAACCTGAACCAGTCAGCTCATGGCGATATTGAGTTCGGTCATATCTGCACCCGTATGCGTGTTCCTCGCAAGGTGGTTTGTGGCTACTGGAAGGACGAGGCTGCTCAGAAGCAGATTGCCGTTTGGGCTCGTGTGGCTGCTGGTGTCGCTGATGCCAAGAACGTACGCTGTCTGATGTTCGGTATGAACATGAACAACGTGGCCGTAACCGACGGTGACCGTGTTGAGTTCGAGCAGCGTCTGGGCTATCATGTTGACTACTATCCTGTCAGCTCGCTGATGGAGTATTGGAAGAAGGTGACCGACGCTGAGGTTGAAGCACTTGTTGAGGAATACAAGAAGGCTTACACCATTAAGATTGACGAGTCTGGCGAGCAGGTTTACTGGGAGAAGGTTCGCAATGCTGCTAAGGCAGAGATTGCACTTCGTCGCGTGTTGAAGGATGAGGGTGCTACCGCCTTCACCACCAACTTCGACGATCTGGGTAATGCTGATATCAACGATCCTAACTTTGTTGGTTTCGACCAGATTCCTGGTCTTGCTTCACAGCGCTTAATGGCCGAGGGTATCGGTTTCGGTGCTGAGGGCGACTGGAAGACGGCTTGTCTCTATCGCACCCTCTGGGTTATCCAGCAGGGCATGCCTATCGGTTGTTCCTTCCTCGAGGACTACACCTTGAATTTCGCTGGCACTCAGTCTTCTTGTCTGCAGAGCCACATGCTCGAGGTTTGTCCACTCATCGCTGTCGACAAACCTAAGTTGGAGGTTCACTTCCTCGGCATTGGTGTGCGCAAGCAGCAGACCGCTCGTTTGGTATTCACCTCAAAGGTAGGTCGTGGTATCAAGGCTACCGTTGTTGATCTTGGCAATCGCTTCCGTCTCATCTCTCAGGAGGTTGAGTGTATCGAGCCCAAGCCCATGCCTAACCTTCCTGTGGCTTCTGCCCTCTGGGTTCCCCAGCCCACCTTCGAGATTGGTGCTGGTGCCTGGATTCTGGCTGGTGGTACGCACCACAGCGCCTTCTCTTACGACATCACTGCCGAATACTGGGAAGACTTCGCTGAGATGCTGGGCTTAGAGCATGTCCGCATCAACAAGAATACTACCATTGAAGATTTCAAGCAGACGCTCCGTAACAATGAGGTTTATTACATGTTGAACAAAGCACTGAAGTAATACTATGAATGCAAAACAAGTAATCGAAAGCGGTAAGGCCGTACTCGGCATTGAGTTTGGTTCAACCCGCATCAAGGCTGTCCTCATTGACGAGGAGAACAAGCCCATAGCACAAGGAGCGCACGAGTGGGAAAACCAGCTTGTCGACGGACTCTGGACCTATAGTATCGACGCTATCTGGAATGGTCTGCAGGACTGCTATGCCGACCTCCGCAAGGACGTTAAGAAACAGTACGACTGCGAACTGGAGACATTGGCTGCCATCGGCTTCTCAGCCATGATGCACGGCTATATGGCCTTCAACGAGAAGCAGGAGATTCTAGTTCCCTTCCGCACTTGGCGCAACACCAACACAGGTAAGGCTGCTGCTGAGCTTTCTCAGCTTTTCAACTACAACATTCCCCTGCGTTGGAGTATCTCACACCTCTACGAGTGCATTATCGAGAACAATGAACATGTAAAGAACATCAAATATCTGACTACCCTTGCCGGTTATGTTCACTGGCAAGTTACCGGTCAGTTCGTACTGGGTGTTGGCGATGCCTCAGGTATGATTCCTGTTGACCCAACAACCAAGAACTACGACGCTACGATGGTCGATAAGTTCAACAAGCTAATAGCTCCCAAGGGCTATTCTTGGACATTGACTGACATCCTGCCCAAGGTACTGGTTGCTGGCGAGAATGCTGGTACGCTAACTGCTGAGGGCGCAAAACTGCTAGACCCTTCTGGTCACTTGAAAGCTGGTGTGCCCGTTTGTCCTCCTGAGGGCGACGCAGGCACAGGCATGGTTGCCACCAATGCCGTTAAGCAGCGCACAGGTAATGTTTCTGCAGGTACTTCCAGCTTCTCTATGATTGTGTTGGAGAAAGACCTGTCGAAACCCTACGAGATGATTGATATGGTAACCACTCCTGACGGTTCGCTCGTAGCTATGGTACATTGCAACAACTGTACCAGCGACATCAACGCATGGGTTGGTCTGTTCAAGGAGTATCAACAGCTGCTCGGTGTTCCTGTCGATATGAATGAGCTCTACGGCAAGCTGTTCAACAAGGCTCTCGAGGGCGATACCGACTGCGGTGGTCTGATGGCCTACAACTATGTCAGTGGCGAGCCTGTCACCGGTCTCTCCGAGGGTCGTCCTATGTTCGTTCGTTCTGCCAACGACAAGTTCAACCTTGCTAACTTTATGCGTGCTCACCTCTATGGTGCAATCGGTGTGCTGAAGATTGGTAACGACATTCTGTTCAAGCAAGAGAAGGTACAGGTTGACCGCATCACCGGTCATGGTGGCTACTTCAAGACTCCTGGTGTTGGTCAACGCATGCTGGCTGCTGCCCTCAATTCGCCCATCTCTGTGATGGAAACTGCAGGTGAAGGTGGCGCTTGGGGTATCGCCCTGCTGGCTGCCTACCTGATTAACAAGAATGGCAAGAATCTCGCTGACTACCTCGAGGATGTTGTCTTCGCTGGCAATACGGGCGTATCTATCGCTCCAACTGCCGAGGATGTAGCTGGTTTCGAGAAATACATCGAGAACTACAAGCAGTGCTTGCCCATCGAGCAGGCTGCAGTAGACAGCAAGAAGTAAACTGACGTCGCGTCCATAGTCTATCGACGTTGTTCCAATTAATTAATACCGCAGTACTTTGCCTATTGTACTGCGGTATTTTGTGTGTTGGACTCCAGTGTTTTGCCTTTTGAACTTAGAGTCCAGCTTTTTATTCACAAGGTGTGGACTGGGAGAATTCCCACTCTTATATAAATAATAATTAAGGTATGGATAAAATGAAAGAAATGCAGGCAATTGTTTTCGCACACATAGAAAATGCATATTTCTGTCATTTTCTCTTGATTTATATCAATTAAATAACAAAACGTAAGCGTTTGCGTGATTTTTCTTTCAAAATGTTTGGTTTTTATTTGCATTTGCTTTAATTTTGCACTCAGAAATCAAATTTCAAACGTATAATAACTAAATTTTAAAAAACAAAATTATGAATGCAGCAAAAGTTGTAGAGGATCTGAAACAGAGATTTCCCAATGAGCCGGAGTACATCCAGGCCGTAAGTCAGGTACTTCCCACTATCGAGGAAGAGTACAACAAGCACCCCGAGTTTGAAAAGGCAAATCTGATTGAGCGCCTTTGCATCCCCGATCGTGTTTACGAGTTCCGTATTACATGGACTGACGATAAGGGTAATGTACAGACCAACATGGGTTATCGTATTCAGCACAACAATGCCATTGGCCCGTACAAAGGTGGTCTCCGTTATCACAAGAGTGTAAACCTGGGTATCCTGAAGTTCCTGGCTTTCGAGCAGACCTTCAAGAACTCACTGACAACACTGCCTATGGGTGGTGCCAAGGGTGGTTCAGACTTCTCTCCACGTGGCAAGAGCGACGCTGAGGTAATGCGTTTCTGCCAAGCATTCATGAACGAACTGTATCGCGTAATCGGTCCTGATGAGGACGTACCTGCTGGTGATATCGGTGTAGGTGGTCGTGAGGTTGGTTATCTGTTCGGACAGTACAAGAAGCTGACCCATCAGTTCCAGGGTGTGCTGACCGGTAAGGGTATCCCCTTCGGTGGTTCACTGATTCGTCCTGAGGCTACTGGTTACGGTTGCGTATATTTCCTGAACTCAATGCTTCAGACCCGCAACATCGACATCAAGGGTAAGAAGGTGCTGATTTCTGGTTCTGGTAACGTAGCTCAGTATGCTACTGAGAAGTGCATCCAGCTGGGTGCTATCCCCATGACTCTGTCTGACTCAGACGGTTATATCTACGATCCTGACGGAATCACTCAGGAGAAGCTCGAATATGTTAAGGAACTGAAGAACGTAGAGCGTGGACGTATCAAGGAGTATGCTGAGGAGTATCCTAACGCTAAGTATGTAGCTGGCGAGCGCCCCTGGCACGAGAAAGCTGATATCGCTCTGCCTTGCGCTACTCAGAACGAGATCAACGGTGAGCAGGCTCAGGCCCTGATTGACAATGGTGTAATTGCTGTTGCTGAGGGTGCTAATATGCCTTCACTGCCTGAGGCTATCAAGATCTTCCAAGATGCCAAGATTCTCTATGCTCCTGGTAAGGCTTCTAACGCTGGTGGTGTATCAGTATCTGGTCTTGAGATGTCACAGAACTCTGAGCGTCTGTCTTGGACAGCCAAGGAGGTTGACGACTATCTGAAGCGCATCATGAACGACATTCACGAGAACTGCGTGAAGTACGGTACACAGCCTGATGGTTACATCAACTATGTGAAGGGTGCTAACGTAGCCGGATTCATGAAGGTTGCTTCTGCCATGATGAGTCAGGGCATTGTGTAAGTTCGACAAAATACAACACAATTCATAGCTAAACCAAGGGATGGTGCGGTTTTTCTTCGAAGAATTGCACCATTCTTATTTTTTTTTTGTAATTTTGCAGGCTGGTAACAACAAATACGATACAATGATGAAAAAGTCAATCTTGACGGTCATATTGACAGTAATAGTCTTAGGGTCTACAGCACAAACGTACGAGCAGGTAGCAGGAGCCAAAGCAGACAGCTGCCAGACGGACAGCATCCAGTTCCCGGAATTCCCGGGTGGCATGGAAGGATTGATGAAATACCTCGAAAAGACATTAATTTATCCTGAACTGGCCGAGAAATACGGTGTGGAAGGTCGCGTAGTGATGGAGATAATTGTGGAGACAGATGGCTCGCTGAGCAATATATCTGCAAAACAGTGTCAAGTGAAGGCCATCCACTCGCAGAAATTCGGGAGCCTTACCGACACCGATAAAGAGAGGCTGAAAGAAATGTTTGCCAAACTGTTTGCCAAAGAAGGCTACCGGGTCTGCCGAAAGATGCCTAAATGGAGACCAGGCATCAAGAACGGAGAAACCGTAAGGGTGAGGTATTCCGTACCTCTTACGTTCAGATTGAGATAGAAACAGATAAGCCTGAAACACTCGAAACAGGGTGGAAAAATGGAAAAAGATTTGGTAGTCCGCTTAGTTCTTCGTACCTTTGCACATTGTAATAATATAACGAACAGTAAATACGTAAATATTAAATAAAGTTATGCTTACACTGAAACTCATTACAGAGGAGACTGACCGCGTAGTTCGCGGACTGGAAAAGAAACACTTTAAAAACGCCAAGGAAGCCATAGACGAGGTGCTGGCCGTTGACAAAAAGCGCCGCGAAGCCCAGCAGCAACTGGACAAGAACCTGAGCGAGGCCAAGAAGATGGCAGCACAGATTGGCGCCATGATGAAGGAAGGCCGCAAGGAGGACGCCGAGAAGGTAAAGGCTGAGGTGTCAGAGATGAAGGAGAAGAACAAGCAGTTGGAAGAGCAGATGAACCAGTCGCAGGACGAGATGACACGCCTGCTCTGCCAGATACCTAATATCCCCTATGACGAGGTGCCCGAGGGTAAAGAGGCTCAAGACAACGTGGTGGTGAAGTCGAACCTGAAGGAGTGCGACGGCACCGACACCGTAGGTTCATGGGACATTAACCCGAAGTTAGGCATTGACAATCCCCTGCCCCACTGGGAACTGGCCAAGAAGTACAACCTCATCGACTTCGACCTGGGCGTGAAAATCACGGGTGCCGGGTTCCCCGTTTATATAGGTAAAGGAGCACGCCTGCAGCGCGCACTTATCAACTTCTTCCTGGACGAGGCCCGAAAGAGCGGATATACCGAGATTATGCCGCCGACGGTGGTCAACGCTGCCTCCGGCTACGGTACGGGCCAGCTGCCCGATAAGGAAGGCCAGATGTACCACTGCGAGGTGGATGACTTCTACCTCATCCCCACCGCCGAGGTTCCCGTCACCAACATCTACCGCGACGTGATTCTGGACGAGAGCCAGCTGCCCGTCAAGAACTGTGCCTACACGGAGTGTTTCCGTCGCGAGGCCGGAAGCTATGGCAAGGATGTGCGCGGACTGAACCGACTGCATGAGTTTTCGAAGATTGAGATTGTGCGCATTGATAAGCCGGAGCACTCGAAGGAGAGCCACCGGGAGATGCTGGAGCACGTCGAGGGACTGCTCAAGAAGCTGGAGCTTCCCTACCGTATTCTGCTGTTATGCGGTGGAGACCAGAGCTTTACAAGCTCTATCTGCTATGATTTTGAAGTCTACTCCGAGGCTCAAGGCCGCTGGCTCGAAGTGTCGTCTGTATCCAACTTCGACACCTATCAGGCCAACCGTCTGAAGTGTCGTTACCGCCGTGCCGACACCAAGAAGACGGAGCTGTGCCACACGCTGAATGGTTCTGCATTGGCTCTGCCCCGTATCGTTGCGGCCCTGCTGGAGAACAACCAAACAGAAAACGGTATCAAGATTCCTGCAGCTCTCGTACCATACATGGGCTGCGACATCATCGACTAAACTAAACAAAAACGAATCATGAATAAAATCGTAAGAAAGGAGCAATTTTCTGAAAAGGTTTTCCTTTTCGAGATTGAGGCTCCTCTGATTGCCAAGAGCCGTAAGGCAGGCAACTTTGTTATCGTACGTGTTGACAAGAAAGGCGAGCGTATGCCGCTGACCATTGCTGGTGCCGATATTGACAAAGGTACCATCATACTGGTGGTACAGATGGTCGGTCTATCATCAAAGAAGCTCTGTGCACTGAACGTGGGCGACAGTGTAGCCGATGTCGTAGGTCCTTTGGGTAATCCTACCCACATCGAGAATTACGGTACAGTGGTATGTGCCGGTGGTGGACTGGGTGTAGCTCCTATGTTGCCCATCATCCAGGCTCTGAAGGCAGCAGGCAACCGTGTACTTTCTGTAATGGCTGGTCGTTCGAAGGATTTGATTATCCTAGAAGATAAAGTTCGTGAATCGTCTGACGAGGTCATTATCATGACCGACGATGGTTCATACGGCGAGAAAGGTGTAGTAACCGTTGGTATTGAGAAATTCATTGAACAGGAGCCTCATGTAGATAAGGTATTTGCCATTGGCCCTCCTATCATGATGAAGTTCTCAAACCTTACCGCCCAAAAACACGGCATTCCCTGTGAGGTATCGCTGAACACCATTATGGTGGACGGTACAGGTATGTGTGGTGCATGTCGTCTGACCATTGGTGGTAAGACCAAGTTTGTCTGCATTGACGGTCCTGAGTTCGATGGTGCTCTGGTTGACTGGGACGAGATGTTCAAGCGCATGAACACCTTCAAGCGTGAGGAACAGGAAGAACTGGCCCACTACGAGGAGCACTTATGCACAGGTAGCGATTCAGTTGCTACCAACGCTCCTACTACCGATGTCGTGATGGACAGCGACCCCACCAATGATATCATTGAAGTGCTGACCGACCGTGACGCCGAATGGCGTAAGGAACTGCGTGCTTCGATGAAGCCCAAAGAGCGTACGGCCATTGAGCGTGTGGTAATGCCTGAGCTTGATCCCGTTTATCGTGCGACCACTCGTACAGAGGAAGTAAACATCGGACTGACCAAGGAAATGGCAATGACCGAGGCTAAGCGTTGTCTGGACTGTGCCAAGCCATCGTGCGTAGAGGGTTGTCCTGTGAACATCAATATCCCATCGTTCGTAAAGAACATTGAGCGCGGTCAGTTCCTAGCTGCTGCCAAGGTATTGAAGAACACCTCTGCCCTACCCGCTGTATGCGGTCGTGTTTGTCCTCAGGAGAAGCAGTGTGAGAGCAAGTGCATCCACCTGAAGATGAATGAGCCCGCTGTAGCTATCGGTTATTTGGAGCGTTTCGCTGCCGACTACGAGCGTGAAAGCGGTAACATCAGTTTGCCTGAGATTGCTCCTGCCAACGGTATCAAGATTGCTGTCGTAGGTTCTGGTCCTGCAGGACTGAGCTTCGCTGGCGATATGGTGAAGAAGGGTTACGATGTATATGTTTTCGAGGCACTACACGAGATTGGTGGTGTGCTGAAATACGGTATTCCAGAGTTCCGTCTTCCTAACAAGATTGTTGACGTAGAAATCGAGAACCTCGCCAAGATGGGTGTTCACTTCCAGACCGACGTGATTGTGGGCAAGACCATCAGCGTGGAGACATTGGAGAAGCAAGGATTCAAGGGCATCTTCGTAGGTTCTGGTGCAGGTCTTCCTAACTTTATGGGAATTCCTGGCGAGAACGCTATCAACATCATGTCATCAAACGAGTATCTGACGCGTGTAAACCTGATGGATGCTGCCAACCCAACAACAGATACACCTATCAATTTGGGTAAGAACGTACTCGTAGTTGGTGGTGGTAATACCGCTATGGACTCTTGTCGTACGGCAAAACGCCTGGGTGGTAATGTTACCCTAGTTTATCGTCGTTCAGAACAGGAGATGCCTGCACGTCTGGAGGAGGTGAAGCACGCCAAGGAGGAAGGAATCTCATTCCTCACACTGCACAATCCTATCGAGTATATTGCCGATGAGCAAGGTGCCGTAAAGCAGGCTGTACTGCAGGTTATGGAGTTGGGTGAGCCTGATGCTTCTGGCCGTCGTAGTCCTGTTCCCGTAGAAGGTAAAACCGTTACACTGGACGTTGACCAGGTTATCGTAGCCGTTGGTGTTTCGCCCAACCCATTGGTTCCAAAGTCTATTGAAGGACTGGAACTGGGTCGTAAGAATACCATCGTGGTGAACGAAGGCATGCAGTCGGCTCGTAGTGAGATATTTGCAGGTGGCGATATCGTTCGTGGTGGTGCTACTGTTATCCTGGCTATGGGTGACGGTCGTCGCGCTGCTCAGAACATGGATGAATACCTCCAGAAAAAATAATGTGCTTTGCTGTTCTGCCGCAAAGATAATATTATGAACGGACTATATACCATCGTATTGCTCATACTAAGCAACGTGTTTATGACACTTGCTTGGTATGGGCATTTGAAACTCCAGGAAACAGGTACTTCAAGCAACTGGCCCCTGATTGGTGTCATCACCTTTTCGTGGATGATTGCCTTTTTTGAGTATTGTTGTCAGGTGCCCGCCAATAGATTGGGCTTTGTGGAGAACGGCGGTCCCTTTAACCTCATACAGTTGAAGGTGATTCAAGAATGCATTTCGCTGGCTGTTTTCTGCGTGATAGCCAACATCATGTTCCAAGGTACGCATCTGCACTGGAACCATATCCTGGCTTTCGTACTAATCATTTGTGCAGTCTATCTGGTGTTTATGAAATGATTCTCGAGGAGAAACTTTGGAAGAGCTTTAACAAGGCTTTAGGAAAATATCAACTGATCGACGAGGACGATAAAATCCTCGTCGGTTTGTCTGGTGGCAAGGACTCGCTGTGTCTGCTGGAATTTCTGGCGCGTCGCTCCAAAATCCATGTGCCCCACTTTACGGTTGAGGCACTACATGTCCGTATGGAGAACATCCATTACGAAACGGACACCTCCTATCTCCAGTCATTTTGCGATAATTTTGGTGTACCTCTCCACATCGCCACCTCATCGTTCGTCACCAATCCTAATGCAAGTGCAACCATTTCAGATGGTTTTCCATCGGGTAAACAAAAAACCGCTTGTTTCCTTTGTTCTTGGCAACGACGTAAGCAGCTGTTTAATCTGGCTCAAGAATTAGGTTGTACGAAAATTGCCTTAGGTCATCATCAGGATGATATCATCCATACGGCCTTGATGAACCTAACCTTCCAAGGACATTTCTCCACCATGCCAGTTAAATTGAAGATGCGGAAAATGCCACTCACCGTTATTCGTCCACTCTGTTTGTGTCAAGAAGACGATATCCGTGTCTATGCCGAACAGCAAAACTATGAAAAACAACTGAAACTATGTCCCTATGAGCGTGAGACCAATCGAACGACAGCTCAAGAACTTTTTGACCGTATGCAACAACTGAATCCAGAGGCTCGTTACAATATTTGGGGGGCACTTGAAGCAGAAGGAAAGCTCGTAGAGTATTAAATAAATTTAATTGTCAATTCACAAATATACATTATTTATTTTTATTTCGTATCTTTGCCTTATTAAATAACTAATTTGTAATACTATGGCAAAGAAACATTTCCCCGAATCAGAATTGATTATCAATGGTGATGGCTCATGTTTCCATCTTCATCTGAAGCCCGAATTCCTGGCTGACCGTGTTGTTCTTGTTGGCGACCCTGCCCGTGTGAATACCGTTGCTGCTCATTTTGACAGCATTGAGCATGAGGTAAGCAGTCGCGAGTTCCATACCATTACAGGTATGTATAAAGGAAAGCGCATTACCTGCCAATCGCATGGTATTGGTTGTGACAACATTGATATCGTCGTGAACGAGCTTGACACATTGGCAAACATCGACTACAACACTCGCGAGGAGAAGCCTGAACACCGCACTCTGACAATGGTACGTATCGGTACCTGTGGTGGTTTGCAACCTTTTACACCTACAGGATCGTTCATCGCTTCTGTTAAGAGTATCGGTTTCGATGGTCTGCTAAACTTCTATGCAGGACGTAATGAGGTGTGCGACCTGAAGATGGAGGAAGCATTCAAAAAGCACATGGACTGGAACCCTATCAAGGGTGCTCCTTATGTAGCTGTAGCAGATCGTGAACTCATCGACCGTATTGCTGCAGACGATATGGTGAAGGGTTATACTGTAGCCTGCGGTGGTTTCTATGGTCCTCAGGGACGTCAGCTCCGCGCTGCTGTGGGTGACCCTGACCAGAACAAGAAGATTGAAGCTTTTGAGTATGAGGGCATGAAGATTTGTAACTTCGAAATGGAGTCTTCTGCTTTGGCTGGTCTTGCTGCCCTGTTGGGTCACCACGCTATGACTTGCTGCATGGTAATTGCCAACCGCTTTACCAAGAAAATGAACACCGATTATAAGAGCTCAATCGATACCATTATCCAGAAGGTTCTCGACCGCATCTAAATGAACGATACAATATGTGCTTTGGCCACCGCCCCTGGTGGTGCATTAGGAATTATCAGAATCTCAGGTGCTCAGGCACTTGAGATTCTTTCTCGTATATTTACCAAAGACCTCACGACAGCTCAGCCCAATACCATTCACTACGGTCACATCGTAGAGAATTTAGCAATTCAGTTTCCGCAAGTTATCGACGAAGTATTGGTCAGCGTTTTCCGTGCTCCTCACAGCTATACAGGCGAAGATAGTGCAGAAATATCCTGTCATGGCTCGAGCTATATATTAAATAAGGTGTTAGAGCTATTAGTAAAAAACGGGTGTCGTATAGCCAATCCCGGCGAATACACCATGCGCGCCTACCTCAACGGCAAACTCGACCTCAGCCAAGCCGAGGCTGTAGCCGACTTGATAGCCTCCAGTAATCAGGCAACTCACCAGATGGCCATGAGCCAACTGCGTGGTGGCATATCCTCAAAACTTTCACAGTTGCGTGAACAACTGCTCAAACTCACCTCACTACTCGAGTTGGAGCTCGACTTCTCCGACCATGAGGACCTGGAGTTCGCTGACCGTACGGAACTAAGCAATCTTGCAAATAAAATTGACAATCACATCACTCATCTCGCCCACTCTTTCGAGACAGGCCAGGCCATTAAGCAAGGCATTCCTGTGGCCATTGTGGGCAAGACCAATGTAGGCAAGTCCACCCTGCTCAATCGCCTATTGAAGGACGACCGTGCCATCGTATCAGACATACACGGCACCACACGCGATACCATCGAAGACACTATCAACATTCAAGGCATCACCTTCCGTTTTATCGACACAGCTGGCATCCGTCAGACCACCAATGAAATCGAGAAAATAGGCATCAACCGTACTATTTCCGCCATTCGGAAGTCTCGAATCGTACTTTGGGTTATCGACCAAGAACCAACAAATGAAGAGATTAATAACATCGTACAACAGGCTGAAAACAAAAGTGTTATTGTCGTTTGTAACAAATCTGACTTAAACGAATATCACCATTTTACAATTGTTAATTTTCCCTTAATAACCATTTCAGCCAAACACAACACTAATATTGGCGACTTGGAGTCTGCCATCTACAAAGCAGCTAATATCCCCACCCTGACCGATACTGACGTCATCGTCACAAATGCCCGCCATTACGATGCCCTCATCCGGGCCAAGGAACATTTACAACGAGTCATCGAGGGTCTGAACCAACAATTAAGTGGTGACCTCCTTTCCGAAGATCTTCGCCTGACACTCGACACCCTTTCCGAAATCACAGGAGGGCAGATAACCACCAACGAAGTATTAGGAAATATCTTTAAAAATTTCTGCGTGGGCAAGTAACTGATTATCAACAACTTAGAACAATTTGGATAAACTATTACTAAAGCTCTCATTTTGAGGGCTTTTGTAGTGTTAAGTGTTCTTAATTGCTCTTTGTTATTCCAAGTTATTTTAGCTATTTTTGTACCCTATTTCTACCCCGAGGCTAAAATTGGGGCTGATTTTAGGGGTTTAGATTGTCGACTTTGGTACAAGCGTGAGACACAGTGAGAATGCACTAAAATGTCGCCGTTGGTACAATGTGAGACACAGTGAGACACAGTGAGACACAGTGAGACAGAATTTGCTGAACTAAAAGCGTGAGTTTGCGTTTAATTGATATGAAATTATGGAGTATAAGAAGCGTTGTCAATGGTGCGGAGAACCATTTATTGCCCACAAACTTACAACACTTTACTGCTGCAAAGAGTGTTGGGACAAAGCATATCGGGCAAAATTGAGGCAGAATAAACGAGAGGCGCAGAGACTGGAAGTTGAATCTGCGCATCCCGTTGTAGAAAGTATTGGAACCAAGGAGTTTCTTAATCCTACTGAAGCAGCAAAGCTTCTGGGAGTAAGTAGGGCAACCATGTACAGATATATGGAGCAAGGAGTTTTTAAAGTGCTAAGAACTCCAGCCAGAACTATTGTAAGAAGATCAGACATTGAAGCCCTTTTCGACAATCCTCCAGCCTACATCAAGAGAAATAACAATAAACTAAATATGGTTGGTGAGACATACTCCATGCTGGATATCACGAAAAAATACAACATAAGCAAACGAGTTGCAGAAAATAGAATCCGCAAATTCGACATTCTAAAAATCATGCGTGGAAGGAACATCTTTTATAGATGCGAGGATATTCACAAGTATTTTGAGGATTTCACAATAGAACTAGATACAGACTTATACTACAACACTGAAGAGATAATGGATAAATACAATATGACCCATCAGGCTATTGTGGCATTCGCACGTCGTCACGAAATACCAAGGATATACAGAAATCGCGTCACATACTACTCGAAAGCTCACATTGATAGCGTGAAAACAACTGGCAAGAGATTGGATCCGAACTACTATACACGTCAGGAGATCATGTCTAGATATCACTTCAACAAAGAACAAGTCAGTTATTACCTAAACACCTATCATATTGAGAGGAAGAAATGTGGCGCGTTTACGATGATTAACCGTGAAGACTTCGACCGCATTTTAAGGGAAAGAATGAACGGCAGTATTTCTATTGCCGAACTCAATACCAGGATTGACCAAGGCCAGGAGGTAAGAGCTGAAAAGAAAAAAATAGAAGAACCTATCGACATTATACAAATTGACGATGACAGCAACAAGGAAGCTGGCAACAAAAAGATAGATGAAAGCAAAAAGGAAGATAAATGCAAGAACACAAGCCTTGAAGGCTATATGTCAATAGAAGATATCGAGAACCACTACAAACTGAGCAAGGGTTGGGTTCAGTACCTTACACGAAAAATGAAGATCCCTCGTGTTCAGAAAGGCAGGTATCTGTACTATGACAAGAAGATTGTGACAGAAATCTTCAGTAAATATCAGTCATCCGAAGGGATTACCGAATGGTACACAGCGGAGGATATTGAGAAGAAATACAATATGTCGCCACAAGCAAGGGGTAGCTTTACCTGTAAGCATAAAATCCCGAAAAAGAGAGAATCTGGTAAGATATACTATTCTAAACTCCATGTCGATTTTGCCAAGGATCCCTCTTCTCAGTATTCCAAAGACTATTATACTGTAGAACAGATAAAATCCATCTATAATATCACCAGAGACAGGGTGTATTATATCATAAGGCACTACAAGATTCCAAGTATTCGGGACGGCAACTGCCATGTATATTTGAAGTCTGCCATTGACAAACAATTAAACAAGAAAGAAGAATAATGTCGAGTTAGGATGGTATTAGGATGGTGTTAGGATGATGTTATTCTCGTGTTATTTTCAAGTTATAATAAGTTATGATGAAGTTATGGAAAGTTATGATTCTAGTTAGAAAATGGTCTCAGGCATATCATGAATATGCTGGGATTAAGCCTATTTGGAATTATTTTCAAATGATGTCCAAATTATATGCTGCTGACAGATATCAGCACATAATCATCAGTTAATTTTGCAACCAATTTAAAATATTTAGAACTATGCAGATTTGTAAGACTGTTACGTTGAGAACAAAAAAGCTGAAGAACGGAATGCTCTCGTACTATCTGGATTACTATCCCGGACTCCGTGATAATATCACCATGAAGATAGTGCGACATGAGTTTATCGGTATTTACATCTATCCTGATCCCAAGACGAAGGAAGAAATCCAGTTCAACAAGGAAATGGCAAAGAAGGCTGAAGTTATCCGATGTCGGCGTTATGAGGATGTTGTCAGTCAGAGACTCGGCATCCTCGATGAACGGAGGCTGAAGGGCGACTTCCTTGCCTACTACCGCCAAATCCTGAAGAACAAGAACCAGAAATGGGAATATGTATATCAGCACTTCGAAAAGTTCGTGGAAGGCAAATGCCGCTTCATAGATGTGGATCTGGAGCTGTGCAAGAAATTCCACGACTACCTTCTGAACGCCAAGGGACTGAAGACAGGCTTGCCTCTGGCCAGGAACTCGGTCGCCGGTTACTGGTCAACCTTCCGTGGATTCCTGAATGTGGCCTATAGAGACAGGTGTATCAAGGAGAATGTCAACGACTACCTTGACCGCATCAATACGGTGGCCACACGCAGGGAGAGCCTGACAGTTGCAGAGATTAAGAAACTATATGAGACCCCGTGCGAATACGACGTTCTGAGACGGGCATCCATTTTCTCTTGTCTGACAGGCCTCCGTCGCAGTGACATCATGGCCCTGACGTGGAACAATGTGCAGGAATATACGGATGGCGGCCATTACCTTGACTTTATCTCCGTAAAGACCCAGGCCGACAACCTCATTCCTATTAGTGAAGAAGCCTATATGCTGCTTGGCGAGAAGAAAGACGGTCTGATTTTTGAGGGTCTGAAGAAAGAAATGACCAATCATCCGTTAAAAGATTGGATCAGTTCTGCAGGAATCAAGAAGCATATAACCTTCCATTGCTTCAGACATACCTATGCTTCATTGCAGATTGAAATGGGTACTGACGCATTCACCGTTCAGAAGCTGCTTGCCCATAAGACCATCGGCACGACAGAGATCTATACCCGACATGCAGACCCGAAACGTCGTGAAGCAGCCAACAAGATATGTTTAGGTTTGTTAAAACCGAAAGTGATACCCATCGATGGAGAAAAGAAGAAAAGAGGCCGTCCACGAAAACAAGTGCCAAACAACTGAAAAAATGGCAAAAGAATGAAGTTTTCACAACTCGTAAGATGCTAAATTTCAGCGTTTTAAATTAAGTTAAGCAACATCCATTTTGTTTTAGTTATTCAAAGTTATTCAGAAGAATCTCCCTAACTTTGTAGTCCAAATCATAGAAAACAATACGATTATGGCAATAAAGTTTAGGGAGATTCTATTTACTATGTTCTGCGCGGCATCCGCTGCCATGCTGCTTATCTTCATACCATTGGCCATCCTTCTTTCGCCATCGGCAGGATATGCGTCATTAGGATATCATCCTTATCTCTTCCAGTTACTTCTATACGGTCTTTTTATCCCGACAGTCCTGGCAACGGCAGGATATGGCCTGGTCAAGTTCTTACGGAAGCAAAGCAAGAAACGCCTCCAATCAAGACTGCAAGGCCATAGGCCAACCGACGAGCAGATTGCCCTGTATGAAACTATCCGCAAGCAGCACCAAACGGAGAAAGAAGATATGGACAAAGCCATGCTGTCAGCCATCCGACAGTATATCGAGATTACATTAAGCCCGTATATGAAGGATGCTGCCCTTACCTTATTATATAATAATGTGTATCTCTGGTATCATAGCAAGAAAGCCTCACTTGCTCCAGTCTGCACCGACGGCACCCTCTCCACCCTTGATTTGCGCCATCTTGTCTGGAACATTGGAGAGCGTTGCGGTTGGAAGGGCGAACAGAGAGCCAGATTCATCAAACTGAGTTTCCCTTCTGAGCTGAAGGATGTCGAGGTAGAGACCATTCGGAGGAACCTGCGCCAGAAAGGAACCTGCAAGATTAAGATCGATGTCCCTGAGAATGGCAGCTTTGCCTTTCACTACCCCACCACCATGAACTGCCTGGCCCGAACAGAATAATTACATGATGATTATCTGAAACTTATTCCAGTAAGTCTTTGTCAGCATTGAATCAGTTTATTACTTTGCACCATCATTCAAACATTTAGAATAATGGCATACGAAGAATTGACATTTAACGAGCTGCCGTCCGCAGTGACCCTTCTCCTCCAGAAAGTAGATGGTTTAGAGCATCTGTTACACCAGTTGCAAGGAGATCTCACCCAAAAGAAAAAATCTGAGGAGAACGGCCATATCCCCATGTCCCTCACAGAAGCCTGTGCGTTCCTGAAGATGAAACGCTCGACGATGTATTATCATCTGGAGAACGGAAACATACCGGCCACACGCAAGGGAAAGAACTATATCCTGTTCAAGGATGAGCTGGTAAGATGGGCTGAGTCAGGCAGAACCAACGATGTTCCGATGACTATAAGTGAAAGAGAGGAAGCCATTTCAAATGGCATAAGAAGACATAAGTTTGTCCGTTAATAAGGAATTTAAACGCATGAAAGAAAGCATAAAGATGATTCTTTGTACTTGTGCAGATAGACTGCACAGGATGCTTTTATCTTTGCACTACCAATTGGAAATTACTGCAAACTTGAATGCGAGTAAAATCATACCCATAACCCACCATGAATACCTGGCAGGTATTAAAGTGTGGGTGTTTTCAATGAATGGCCTCACTGAAATGAGGCTTAATGTTTAATTTTTAATTTCACAAAATGATGAAACGGAAAGTAAATTTCTCCGTGCTCTCTCTTTTTGTGTATTCGTTGCGAAAAACAGCGCAAACCAAAGAAAGGTAAACCATCCCAGGATGAGCTTTGGGAGTTGTATGAAACTGCTTATGCAGAGTTCCAGAACCAGTTCGTTACAGGCCGGAAGACCTATCACCGTTATGTAACGGACTTCATCAGTTTCAATCTACTTATTGACAGTTCAGACATCAGTTCATGGAAAAAGCATACCATGAACATCAACAGCATGTTTGACCTGCTGGCCAACAGGAAGGATCTTGTACTGAAGTATTTCAGTCAGGATGGCCTGACAAGACATGAATTCCAGAAGCTGCACCGTGAGTTCAACACAACTGAAACAGTTGCTGAAGAGTCTAATGAATATGGCGCGGCTGACTATGTGCCTACTTCTTTGTCTTGCTTCAACGATATTCAATTGAGCCTCATTGCTGATATGGTCAATGAGGCTCATTTGTTTGTTGGCGACGTGTCGATGGAGGATATGGAATTGTTCTTTTCCTGTTCTCTTGACCGGCCATTACAGGTCAGCAACAACGGCCTTGCAGCCCTGTTCCTGGACTGTCTCAGGTCAGAGAATCTTATTTCCCACAACTGGCAGAAGCTTATTGCGGACTATCAGCTGCTGTGTTCCTACAAGACGATGAAAGTCCTGAAGCGTACTGACATCAGTTCAAGTCTCAGTGAGTACAGGAACCGTCATCCGCAAACACAGAAAGCATTTGCCAACTTTGCCAAAAAACTGAAAAGTATGAAAGAAAAAGAAGAGTAAAGCAAACAAGTGAAACAACCGTAGCCTGATACTCATACTGATAGTAAGAAGTATCAAGGTCGTTATCACTTGAATCTTATCAGGAAGGGCTACCTTTGCCGCCGAATCGTTTCAGTTTGGGGGTAGCCCCTCTATATATTATATAATAAGGTATAGACAATGAAGAATAAGATTGATTACGAGATCCTGAACAAACGAGTCGAGTATCTGATTGACAAGCTCGGCTCCTTAGAGGATTTCGTGAATTTCGACCCGGCAGACTTCCAGAAGAGATTGAGCAAGGTGGAAGCCATGCTTTTTACGAGTAAGGATATGCTTACCTCGGAGGAAGCCTGTTATTATCTTGGAATATCAATGAGTCAGTTATACAAGATGACCAGCGCACATACCATTCCACACTATAAGCCAAGGGGAAAGCAGGTCTATTTCTGCAAGAAAGAGCTTGATGAATGGATGAAGAATGATCCTGTTGTGACCATTCAGGATGCGCTTAAACAATCCTCCTTATATTTTCAACTAAAAAAAGAACAGCGTGATGGGTAAGTCAAAGACCAGAAAAAGCAGTGTCAGCGGCTATATGCTTACTGACGCTCAGTTGACAGAACTTATAGAGAAATCCACGGTCAAGGCTACAGAAAAGCCTGGCCAGCACGAAAATAGCAGTAACGGAAATGGGAAAAGACAATAACAGAAAGAAACAGAAGGTCACCAAGGAAGAATCTTTGGAGATTGGAATGCTCTTCAAAAGTGAGTTCACAGACGAACAGTTAGAGCGATACTTCAATAAAGGAACCATCCACCCGTCAGAGAAGCCCGAAATGCCACCCCAGGTATTGTGGGTTGGTGACTGTACCATTGCCACCTTCGGTAACTTCAGCGCATCGACGGGTAAGGCGAAGAGCAAGAAAACTTTTAATGTGTCGGCCATGGTAGCGGCAGCCATCAAGAACGGTACCGTCCTGAACTACAAGGCAACCATGCCAGAGGGGAAAAGGAAGATTTTCTACTTTGACACCGAACAGAGCCGATATCATTGTCATAAGGTTCTCGGACGAATTCTGAAACTGTCAGGCCAGCCGATAGATATTGACAGCGACATGATAACCTTTGTTGGACTGCGTGAATACACGCCAAGCCTCCGTCTCAGCCTTATTGACTATGCCCTGCGAAAGAGTTCCGGCTACGGTCTTGTAATCATTGACGGCCTTCGTGATCTCATGTATGATATCAACAATGCCAAGGAAGCGACGGATGTCATCACCATGCTCATGGCATGGACGAGCCTATACAACCTGCATATCCATTGTGTCCTGCACCTTAACAAGAACGACAACAACACCAGAGGCCATATAGGTACGGAGCTGGAGAACAAGGCAGAGACCGTCCTTGTCATCAGTAAGAACAAACAGACTCCAGACATCAGCGAGGTCAGGCCGATGCACATGAGGGACAAGGAGTTCTCTTCCTTTGCTTTCCATATCGACGAGAATGCGATGCCCGTTCTGGAGGATGGCTATCATGTGACTGTCGTAAAGAAGAAAGAAGAACCGCTCACCTCACTCCCAGACGAAACCCACAAGGAAATCCTTGAAAAGCTGTTCGAGGAGAAACAGCCAGCCTCCTATAAGGAGCTGGTTGCAGAAATGGGCAACTACTATGCTGCTGCCGGATATAAGAGAGGCATCAACGGTGTGAAGAATCTCCTCCAGATACTCACGAACAAGAATATCATCACCCGTTCCCAGAACGGATATGACTTCCATCCCGACTACCTTAACCATGTCTTCCACAATGATGAGGATGAAGTTTAACAGGTTTAAGGTTTAACGGGTATATATATAATAAACTCCACTATATATAATAAGGTATGACCATCGATGAGATAAAAACGATAAGTCTTGTTGACTTCCTTTCCCATCACTCCGTCAAGTGTACGAGAAGCTACAGGAAGAGATATTGGTATCTCTCGCCCCTTCACGAAGAGAAGGAAGCATCCTTCAAGGTCGATCTTGACTGTAACATGTGGTATGACTTCGCCGAGGGAAAAGGAGGAAACATTATCAATCTCGCCCAAAGGCTCTATCCCAATCTGACTCCGCACGAGATTCTTAGGATGCTGGAGCAGGAAGCACAGAACTACAGCTATTCATATATCAAAGACCTGTCGGCAGTCCCTGAGTCCAATGGCAGCTGGCAGCCAAGAGAAAAACAGGAAGACCAGGAGCATGGTACAGCGGTCAGTTCCGTCACGGGACTCAGCCATTACAACCTGCTTAACTACATTGCAAGCAGAGGCATTGATGTTCAAATCGCCAAGAAATACTGTCAGCAGGTCAACTATGATGTAGGCGGCAAGAACTACTATGCCATCGCTTTCTACAATACTGAGAATGGTATGGAGGCGAGGAACAAGTATTGCAAAAGGTGTATTGGTGTCAAGACATACTCTGCAATCCTGATGGATCCTCCCCGCCATGCCCAGCGTTGCTGTGTCTTTGAGGGATTCTTCGACTTTCTATCCTACGCCATGTTCAGGCAGCTGCAGAACTTCGGAATATGTATCGACGCGGAATGTGACTATATAGTTCTGAATTCCGTCAGCAACCTGCATAAGGTCATCCCCTACCTCAATTACTACAGGTATATCCATTGCTATCTTGACAATGACAAGGCAGGAAAGAAGGCTGCACACACCATTATACTGAACTATCCTGAGAAAGCGACTGACGAATCCTTCAGGTATGAACAGTACAAGGATTTGAACGATGCCCTTACTGGAAAGGCCATAGAACCACATTAGAACTTAATCTGCCAGATAAAGTGCCAGATGAAAAGGAAGTCCACAGACATGAGGGGCTTCCTTTTCTTGTATATGCCTGTGTATCAGCTTATAGTATGAAAAACAATCTATAATTATACTCATCGGATAACGTGTGTTAAGAATCGGCTCCAAATTATCTGTTTTTTTCTTCGGATGCCCTGTTTCCTATTCCTTTGCGCTCAGCAAATCTGCTACCCGGATATGGTTTTCGGGCTACAGACAGAAAAAGAAACAAAGTATAAACATTAAAAGTTCCAGATAAAATATGAGTCCATTTGCAATATTTGCGACCGTGTTGACTGTAGCGTATGTCATCTACTACGCTTTCATTATTACAAAAGACCTGTATGGTATCAAGGATCAGCCCAAGAATGATGCTGAGACCTTCGACGTAAGTAACCTGGCCGAGGAAGACGGCCCGATAGAAGTCAGCGAACACCCTGACGATTTCTCGTCTGGGGATGACGATTACACAGAAACCCTTTCCGATGACGGACTTCATATCTTCGAGCCGAACGGACATGTTCAGGAGCAAGAAGAGACTCCGGCAGAGGAAAAGAAAGAAAAGCTGACCAGTGAACAGCTCAACCAGGAGCATACGGAGGAATTGGAGGAGATTGATGTTGAAAGCAGCTTCTCTTTGGACTCCAATGAGTTCAAGGACTACCTTAACCAGAAGCACATCGACAACAAACGCAAAATCACGAAGGAACATGTCATCGATAATCTGTAGAACTGTCAATGCAGGAATGAAGTCCGTGCTGCTTGGCATCCTGCTCCTCACGCCGATGATTGCAGCTGCAAAATGTGGCGGGGTTAATTACAGCTGGGGAGCGGATGCCCTTGCAACGGCACATGACTACACCGTGACCATGATGCTCTATGTCCTGTACCTGGTCTATGCCATTGCATCCATCGTGGCCATCATCGGTGCCTTACAGATCTATTTCAAGATGACTACTGGAGAAGGAGATGTGACGAAATCCATTATGATGCTCATCGGAGCCATCATCTTCATCATCGGTGCAAGCATTGTCTTCCCGGCCTTCTTCGGATATCACATAGCTTAGAAATCTCAAATGCGCAGAAGAGAATATAGTGAGTATTAAACAAAAATTGAAGTAAAATGAAGAAAATCAAGAATTTAGCAAAAAGCATTTTCAACTCTCAGAGACTGAAGTCTTTGGCTCTCATGCTCGTCTGCGGCACTGCCGTAGCATTCGCTCAGAATGCAGCAGGCGACTATACCGCAGGTACTACTGCCCTGGCCACCGTTACGGAGGAAATCGCCAAGTATGTACCCTATGTCGTTAAGCTCTGCTACGCCATTGCCGGTGTGGTTGCCGTGGTCGGTGCCATCTCAGTGTACATCGCCATGAACAACGAGGAGCAGGATGTGAAGAAGAAGATCATGATGGTCGTAGGTGCCTGTATCTTCCTCGTAGCTGCTGCCCAGGCTCTGCCTTTGTTCTTCGGTGTTACGAACTAATCGTTTTAGGAATATCAGATAAGGCTATATGGCAAATACACCTGATGATACCAGCTACGTTGATTACCCTCTGTTCAAGGGGCTTCAGAAACCCCTTGAATTCATGGGTATTCAGGGACGCTACATATACTGGGCTGCAGCAGCGGTCGGTGGAGCCATCATCGGTTTCATCATCGCCTACTGTCTGATCGGTTTCGTGGCAGGTCTAATTGTCCTGTGTGTATCGCTCTGTACTGGTGCAGCCCTTGTCTTCTTCAAGCAGAAAAAGGGCTTGCATACCAAGAAGGAATACCATGGTGTCTTTATCTATGCCTATTCCAGAAGAATGTAGTATCAGTATTTCGACAACAATGAGCAAGTGTGTTGAACATAATTGAGTAACGTCGGTAGGCTCATCTTCGCATAAGGGTGAGCCTACCTTAATTTCAAAGAATCTTTTCAAGCAGATCATTCAAAACAATGGTAATTTACGTTATCGTCACATTCATTGCGATTCTCGTTGGCATGGCTATTTCCGTCTATGCTTTTGGCACAGGAGGAAAGCGCAAAAAGATATTCCAAGACATCTACTTCTCCATCGAGGATAACGATGGCGTAGGTGTGTTATACACAAAGACTGGTGAATACTCTGCGATACTGAAGCTGACGAATCCAGTCCAGAAGTTTTCTGCCAATATCGACAGCTACTATGAGTTTACCCACCTGATGACGGCTCTTGCCCAGACATTAGGAGAGGGTTATGCCATTCACAAACAGGACATCTTTATCCGAAAGCATTTCAAGGATGAGTCTGAGGAAGCCCATGAGTTCCTGTCCAATTCCTATTTTAACTATTTCAAAGGACGTGAGTACACGGATAATGAGACATATCTCATTATTACACAGGAAGCCAAGAAAAGCCGTCTGTTCTCCTATGACGGAAAGAAATGGCGTGATTTCCTCGTGAAGATTCGCAAGGTGAATGACCAGCTCAGGGACTCTGGCGTTCCTGCAAGTTTCCTGGGCAAGGAAGAGGCGCGTGTCTATGTTGACAGGTATTTCTCCATGAACTTCCAGGACAAGACTGTTTCCATGACGAACTTCAACGTTGATGAAGAGTGTATCTCCATGGGAAACAGACGCTGCAAGGTATATAGCCTTGTGGATGTTGACTGTACCAGCCTTCCCACCCTTATCAGACCATTCACAAACATAGAGGTCAACAACACCTCCATGCCTGTGGATCTCGTTTCAGCCGTTGACAGCATCCCTTATGCAGAGACCGTCGTTTACAATCAGATGATCTTTATGCCGAATCAGAAGCGTGAACTGTCAATGCTTGATAAGAAGAAAAACCGTCATGCATCCATTCCGAACCCGTCCAACCAGATAGCTGTCGAGGACATCAAACGTGTTCAGGATGTGATTGCCAGGGAAAGCAAGCAGTTGGTATATAGCCATTTCAATATCGTTGTGGCCTTGCCAGCAGATGAAGACATTCAGAAATGTACCAACCATATTGAGAATGCTTTTAGCCGTATAGGCATCCATATCAGCAAGAGAGCCTATAACCAGCTGGAGCTGTTCGTCAACTCCTTCCCCGGCAACTGCTATGGCATGAGTCAGGACTATGACCGTTTCCTAACCCTCAGTGATGCAGCAGCCTGTCTGATGTATAAGGAGCATATCCAGCATAGCGAGGAAACGCCTCTGAAAATCTACTATACAGACCGTCAGGGTGTCCCTGTAGCCATTGACATCAGCGGTAAGGAAGGTAAGGAGAAGATTACCGACAACTCCAACTTCTTCTGTCTTGGCCCATCTGGTTCAGGTAAGTCATTCCACATGAACAGCGTTGTCCGTCAGATGTGGGAACAGAACACCGATGTCGTGATGGTCGATACGGGTAACTCCTATGAGGGACTGTGTGAATATGTCGGCGGTAAATATATCAGCTATACAGAGGAACATCCTATCACCATGAACCCCTTCCGTATTAAGCGTGAGGAGCTGAATGTGGAAAAGACAGGATTCCTGAAGAACCTTGTCATGCTCATATGGAAAGGAACACAGGGTGATCCCACTAAGACCGAGGAGCGGCTTATCGAGCAGGTCATCAGTGAGTATTACGACGTGTACTTCAACGGATTCAAGGGTTTCACACCGCCACAGCGCGATGACCTCCGAAAGAGTCTCCTTATCGATGACCGTAACCGTCATGCCAACACCGAAGAGACTGAGGAAGCGAAGAAAGCCCGTATTGAGGGAATGATTGACGAGATTGAGAGGAAGCGCAAGGAGCTGAAGGTGAAGGAACTGTCCTTCAACTCTTTCTATGAGTTCAGCGTGCAGCGTATTCCTGACATCTGCCAGGAGAACAGCATCACAAGCATAGATGTTTCCACTTATCGCTATATGATGAAGGACTTCTACCGTGGTGGCAATCATGACAAGACGCTGAATGAAGACCTCGACTCCACCCTGTTCGATGAGACCTTCATCGTCTTTGAGATTGACTCCATCAAGGATGACCCGCTGCTCTTCCCTCTTGTGACGCTTATCATCATGGATGTGTTTATCCAGAAGATGCGTATCAAGAAGAACCGCAAGGTTCTGGTCATCGAAGAGGCATGGAAGGCCATTGCATCCCCGATGATGGCAGAATACATCAAGTATCTGTATAAGACTGCCCGTAAGTTCTGGGCAAGTGTCGGTGTGGTGACACAGGAAATTCAGGACATTGTCGGCAGTCCCATCGTGAAGGAAGCCATCATCAACAATTCCGATGTGGTGATGCTGCTTGACCAGAGCAAGTTCCGTGAGCGATTTGATGAGATTCAATCCATCCTTGGACTCACCGATGTTGACTGCAAGAAGATCTTCACCATCAACAGGCTTGAAAACAAGGAAGGACGCAGTTTCTTCCGTGAAGTGTATATCCGTCGTGGAGCCGTAGGAGCCGTCTTTGGCGTAGAGGAACCTCGCGAATGTTACATGACCTATACCACAGAACGAGCTGAGAAGGAAGCCCTGAAGCTCTATAAGAAGGAGTTGGGATGTGACCATCAGCATGCCATCGAGGCATATGTGCGTGACTGGAACAGGTCCGGAATAAGTAAGAGCCTGCCCTTTGCCCAGAAGGTCAACCAAACCGGGCATGTGCTGAATCTCAAACCCAACAAAACAGCTATTGCATAACAATGAAAGGTTTCAAGTTCATAGTGCTGGTAGTCTGTACCCTGACTGTTGCAACGGTCAGGGCACAGTACTATAGCGTCAATATTGATGTAAAGACTGCTGCTGCCATGGTATCAGCCTATGCAACTGAAACCGTAGCCGAGACCTACTATAATGAACAACTGAGTAAAATCCGCGAGCATTATCAGGCAGCGGAAGTGGCAGCAGCAGGTATCTTCGCGGCAAAGTACCTTGACCGTAAGGCCCTGACAGACCTTGGACTTTGGACGAGCAGCACGGAAAACTACTATTATCGCCGTATCTACCACATGGTATCTGCCAAGATCATGCCCAAGATATGGACTGTGGCAGGTATGATGTTGAAGAGTCCCCAGAATGCGCTGTATTGGGGAACCTATCTGATGAAGGTCTGTGAGGACACCAAGAACCTCTGCTATCAGTTCGAGTCCATCGTCACCAACAGCCAATTGACCTTCAGTGACATTGCCTTTCTGGAAATCAGTCAGGATATTGCAGACATTCTGAAACTATCAGAGTTGGGCGGTATGGACTGGAAGGGAATGTTTGATAACCTGTCGAATGTTGGCAGTTACTTCACTGTTGACAATCTGAAGGAAGACATCAACAATCTATATGAGATGGGAGTCAGCCTTGCTTCAGCAGGTGTCGGCAATGTCTCTGGAGCAATCCTGCAAGGTAGCTCCTTCAATGGTGTTATGGATAGCAAGATCGGCTCAGTCATCACCATAGCAGACAACATCTACACCCTGTATGAGCAGCTTGACAATGATGCTGGGGGAACCATCCTCGGTCTTATCGGTGGAGAGGAAGGACTTGCCAACCTGTTCAATCTCTCAAACTATAATGTCACCTCCTGGATTACGGACTATGCCCGTGAAGGCATGGGACAGTATTATACTCAGCGATGGTATATCTACAGACGTGATTACGGCAGTGAGGTATTGTGTGACTACAATCCTCCTACAGATGACAATTCCATTATCTACGGTTCTCAATGGTATCGCATAGCTACCTCTGATCCAAATTATTACCCGACTTCATCAGAATCCCAGGCGATTCTTCACAATTCAGAGAGCTATGCCGGTTGGTCAAAGGAAAGAGTCAACCAGCTAAACAATTCTAATGATGGCTTTACATATAACTTCTCCTACTCCACTTTGGCTTACATCATCAGCAGGTCAAGTAGCGGTCAATATGCAAAGGCATATGCCGACAGGATCTATGTCACTAAGAGCTGGGATAATCAGGAAGTCGTCTATGAAGATGTCTTTGACTCATACACGATGGACATAAACACTTTCAAGGCTGGGATGAATGCCCGTCTTTCAGAATACAATTCTAATGAACAAGGCTACAGGTACTATCTGGGGCACGATTCAAAGAACTACTATCAGGCCACAGATGCCAAGAAACTTGAAGGATGTGAGACTGTCACTATCAGCATCACGTGTAATGACGGTGCCAAGTTAGGTGAAGGTGCAACACAGTACAAATGCAACAGTTGCGGCGGTTCACCATCGGAACATACGAAACAGTGTTCAATGGCCACCACACTGACAGAAACCACCATCGATACCTCGGAACTTGATGCCCAGTGTCAGGAAGCAGAAAGTGAGATTGCCCTACTCCAGTCACAGATAGACGCACTTGAAGCGGAGAACAGCGAACTCCTGAAGAAGATTTCTCAGTCCAGTATTGAGGAAGCTGTCACCTACCGTAAGCAATACAATGCCAATAAGGATAAGATCTCTCAGCTCAATGCTCAGCTTACCAATTGGAAGAACAAGCTGAAGGACATACAGCAAGCCAAACAGGATGCCGAAGATGGTGAAGCAGTCGCCACGGATGACTATTACCGCATTCCGGCCATCATGCAAGATTGCAAAACAGCCTATAATCTGACATGGCAAGATGCTGGGTCATGGAGTGGCTATACCTTTATTAGAACGGCCACCATGCCGAATATCCGTGGGACTGTCACCTTCAAAGCAGAGGTTTCCATTGCGAGAAGACCCAAGTATTTCCTTGGCATCAAGATACACAGGGCTATCGTTCAGATTAGCTGGACGCTTACCACCAGTTATAGTGACACTCAGGTTGTAGATGTCATAGAATTAGACCCATCTAAGAGTGACCAGGAGAAGGCTGATGAGGTAAATGCAAGGATTTCCGAGATTGCCCAGGAATACCCTTCTTGTCAAATATCTACGGAATATGCCAAATCAGCTCCTGCAGAAGAGGATGACACAGAAGACACCTATCATCTTCTTTGGTCAAGTGACAGACTGGAGATAGCCCGTGAGATAGACTCACGGCTTACAAAAATCTATGCAGACTTGGTTTCCTTGGAGAAGATGATGCACTATAAGCATTCCATCATAGATATGCTCAAAGAGATTGCGCCATACATCAATGATGAAGATGGCCGCAGGCTCACCCTACTTGAACAATGCAGGAAGCGTTGGCTCAGACATGCTGCCAATAGTTCCCATTCGGCTGGTTACAATGGAAAATATGACGATGATGAAGACAATGAAGAATAGATACAGGTACGGCATCTTATTCTTTTTGATGCTTTTCCCTACCGTTATGAAGGCACAGTACGGCTTTGACTTTGTAAGTGTTGAAGCCTATATCGAAGACCACAAGACACAGCGAAGCCTATTATTGGTTCGTTCTACCTTGGAGGCCAGTAACAAACTGTTGCATGACTATAGCAGCGCGGCCAATGTCGAGTATAAGGACTTGAACGTGGAGCTGGACAAATACACACGCGCATTTGATGTTATAGATATCCTCTACCAGAGTCTTCGGACAAGTCTGAATATCTACACTACCTACGAGACTGTCTCAGACAGGATTGGTGACTATAAGAACATGCTCAATGACTTCAATGAGAAATGTCTCTCACGAGGTAATATAGTAAGTACGGACACTCTTCTGGTTTCCATCAACTTGAAAGCCATCCAGAAGATTGCCGAGGAAGGAGAGAACCTTTATCGTTCCGTCAGTGACCTGATTCTCTATGCCACAGGAGCAGCTGCATGTTCCACATCAGACCTCCTGCTGGTACTCAACAATATCAATACCTCACTTGACAATATCCGCACTCACCTTAACAAAGCGTATTTCGACACCTGGAGATACATTCAGGTACGTATCGGCTATTGGAAGAGACAGGTATATCGTGCCAAGACCAAACAGGAGATTGTCAATGATGCCTTTGGAAGATGGAGAGTGGCCGGAGCACTTGGATATTAACAGTAAAAAAATGAATAGATATGACTCGAAGAAGAAAAACTAAGATGTTCATCATTGCCGTTTGTGGTCTAATCCCCTGTACCCTACAGGCACAGGTCAGTGTGTCATACAACCACGACGAAGCCAAGATGAACCAGATTACCGTTATGGAGGTGGGAGCAGGTGGCTTGACCCCATCATGGTATTATGATCTGTTTCATAACAGCTATCAGAAAGATGCCGGTTCAAGGAACAAGCTTTCATACCGGACACTGGCAGGTGCTGCTGCATATCAGCAGATTGGCGATGCCGAAGACGTTGACAGCGCATTGACCAAAAGAGCAAAGGTTGAAGCCCTGAATGTAGCAGACCGAAGCGGTGGTGCTCTAGACCTTGCATGGTTAGCAGAAGGCTCAAAGATCAATAATAAACTCCAGGACTACCAGAATAACATCAACAGAATTGTTGGTGCTGGAGGCAATTTTTCTGATAAAGAGCGTTGGGAGAGCTATTACAACATGTTCCAGTGCGCCATCCGTGCCACTCAGGAGGCATACATGCCCAATGCACAGCGAAAGAAGCAGTATCTCCAGATCTATGCAGACATCTGTAAGCAGAATGAAACGCTGGTCAACTATCTTGTTCAGCTAAACAATCAAAAGAGAACTTCGGAACTTCTATCTGCAACGGCTGTCCGCACTGACAGAAGGGGCGAATTTGCCACGGCAGCGCATAACAGATGGAGGGATGCAGGACTGAGTACTGCAAGAAACACAAATAGTAACGGAGGTGCTACCGGTGGTGATGGCACTCCCATCGTAACACATGAGTAGCATATGGCAGACAGTAGTATTCTCTCAGATTTTGGCATCAATATCCTTGAAGAGGAGATTGATGATGTGATTTTCCAGACTAATGAGTTCCTTTGTGATGCCACCTTCACGGGGTCACAAGGCCCGTTTTGGTGGATTCTCCAGATGTGTATGGCTCTCGCGGCACTTTTCTCTATTGTGGTAGCCGCAAGCATGGCCTATAAGATGATGGTCAAGCATGAGCCGCTGGACGTGATGAAACTCTTCAAGCCCCTTGTCGTGAGTATCATCCTATGCTGGTGGTACCCACCGGCAGACACGGGGATGACCAACAGCGGTAGTTCATGGTGCTTCCTAGACTATCTATCCTATATTCCCAATAGTATCGGTTCCTACACCCATGACCTGTATGAGGCAGAAGCCACCCAGATTGAAGACAAGTTTGAAGAAATCCAGGAACTGATTTATGTGCGAGACACAATGTACACAGCTCTACAGGCTCAGGCAGATGTGGCACGTACTGGCACTTCTGACCCCAATCTTATTGAGTCCACGATGGAACAGGCTGGTGTCGATGAAGTCACTAACATGGAAAAGGATGCTTCAAAGCTCTGGTTCACGTCCTTGACAGCTGGAGCCGTCGTAGGTATTGATAAGATTGTGATGCTCATAGCATTGATCGTTTTCCGTATTGGCTGGTGGGCAACCATCTACTGTCAGCAGATTCTGCTGGGTATGCTTACCATCTTCGGGCCTATACAATGGGCTTTCAGCCTATTGCCCAAATGGGAAGGAGCCTGGGCGAAATGGCTTATCCGTTACCTGACAGTCCATTTCTACGGAGCCATGCTCTACTTCGTCGGGTTCTACGTGTTGCTGCTCTTCGACATTGTATTGTGTATTCAGGCAGATAATCTCTCGGCTATTACACAGAGTGAGCAGACGATGGCGGCATACCTACAGAACTCCTTCTTCTCGGCTGGCTATCTGATGGCCGCAAGTATCGTAGCATTGAAGTGTCTGAACTTGGTTCCAGACCTTGCTGCATGGATGATTCCTGAAGGTGACACAGCCTTCTCTACCCGAAACTTCGGTGAGGGTGTGGCACAGCAAGCCAAGATGTCAACTCAGGGAATGGTATCGAAAGTATTATAAACAAAAAATAAAGACTATTATGAAGAAAAAAACAAAAAAGAATCAAACACCAGACTGTCAGACTATGTCATTTGGCGAATATTTGAAATTCAGTAAGGAATACGAGTTCATCAAGATGGCTAAGGACGGAGCAAAGACGTTACCTTTTTTCAAAGAGACATGGGATTTCATTGAAAAGAACCTGGAGGAGGATGACAGATACATCAATGTTCTTATCCCATTCATGACCTTCTACCTGCATACAGCCATGTTGGAAGAGGACAAGGAACTGCGTGAAAAGTATATTTGGGGTATTTGGTATTATCTGAAATTAGATGAGCCAATGCTGATTTGTCATTTTCAGAAAGAGTCTGAGAAACTGCTTCAGGAAGTAGACCAACAAATCCTTCAGATAGTGAAGTATGACTATCCTGATTTCCTCAAATACCAAGAAGAAAAGAATAACGATAATACGGTAATAAAGTAATACGGTAATATGGTAATAAAGAATCTCGAAAATAAGATCAAGCTGGTGATGATTATTTGCAGCCTGTTCCTTGTAGGCTGCATCATTATCAGTATCTCCAGCATCTGGACAGCCCGTGTCATGGTCACGGATGCACAGCAGAAGGTTTATGTCCTCGATGGCAATGTGCCTATCCTAGTACAGCGTAGTACAATGGAGGAAACCCTTGATGTGGAAGCCAAAAGTCATATAGAAATGTTCCATCATTTCTTCTTCACTTTGGCTCCTGATGACAAGTATATCAAGTACACGATGGAAAAGGCCATGTATCTCATCGACGAGACTGGCCTTGCCCAGTATAACACCCTGAAGGAGAAAGGCTTCTATTCCAATATCATGGGAACGAGTGCCGTTTTCAGCATTTTCTGTGACAGCATCAAGTTCGATAAAGAGAAGATGGAGTTCACCTATTACGGCAGGCAGAGAATCGAGCGTAGGACGAGCATTCTGACCCGTGAGCTTGTCACAGCAGGTCATCTGAAACGTGTTCCCAGGACAGACAACAATCCTCATGGATTGCTTATCACCAACTGGAGAACGCTTCTCAATAAGGATATCGAGCAAAAGAACAAGAACGCCTATTAATCCTTGAAAGCCATGAGTTCATTCAAGAAATTCATTCTCGGAGAGAAGATGCCTGACAAGGATGATCCGAAGTATAAAGACCGCTATGAGAAAGAGGTCAATGCCGGTATGAAGTTTGCCAAGGCTGCAAAGATTGACAAAATTGCTATCAGCGTACAATCCTTTGCCAATGCCCATCGCAAGCTTTTCCTTGCCATCGTCTTTGGGGTAGTCCTGTCTTGTTTTGCCCTTAATCTCTACAGGCTGGCCAGAGTGTACTGTTCTGACCAAACGCCAGCAAGTGCAACTGAGCGTCAAGAAGAGATGATGAAAAAACGTCATCAGCGTCTGGATAAGGCCATCAAGAACGCTCACTGTATGCCACCTGTTCAAAATGATAATAACAACAAATAAACAGTTATAATATGGCAATGGATATTTTCAAGAAAATCAATTTCAAGCAGCCCAAATATATGCTGCCTCTCATTATCTATATCCCTTTGTTGGCTACAGGCTACTTTATCTTTGACATCTTTGACACGGAGGTAGCTGATATTGGCAACAAGAACCTGCAGACCACAGAATACCTGAACCCTGAACTGCCTGATGCAAGAGTGAAGGGTGATGGTATCGGCAGCAAATATGAGAGTATGCTGAAGTCATACGGTAAGATCGATGATTATTCAGCCGTAGATAATATCGACCGTAACAATGAAGAAGAAAAGGAAGAATACAACAGCCGATATTCCGAAGAAGAGCGTGCCTCTCTGGAATCGGAAGAGGCGAAGAAACTTGCAGAAATGCAGGAGCAATTGCAGAAAAGTGCCCAAAAAGGAAAAGACCTGAACAATGGGACATCCATGACTGAGGATGAGCGAGTAGCCCTTAGTCAGCAACGGGAAAAAGATGCGATGGAAGAATTGAACAAGGCTTTGGCACAGGCACGTCTTCAGGGACAGGCTGCCACTTCCCCTACTCCGCAGACACAGGGAGAACTGGCTCAACAGTCACAACAGGCTCAGCAAGTCCAGCAGCCAAGCGGCGGTAAGGTTGAAGGTAAGGTTGAGATTAACGAGCGTAGCGTGAAGGCCATTGATGAAGATGAGGAAGCCCAGGAGGTGGTGAAAAAGGTCAAAGTCACCTCAGACTATTTCAACACACTGTGCGAGAACGAGCCAGAGAAGAAACTTATCAAGGCTATCATTGACGAGAACGTGAAAGCCGTGGACGGTTCACGTGTCCGGCTTCGTTTACTTGATGACATCGAGATCAACGAGACGGTCGTACCGAAAGGATCCTATATCTATGCGATTATGAGCGGTTTCGGAAGTCAGCGTGTCAAGGGAAGCGTAAAGAGCATCCTTGTTGACGATGAGCTGATCAAGGTAAGCCTCTCAATATACGACACAGACGGACTTGAAGGGTTGTATGTGCCAGGAAGCGCATTCCGGGAAACCACCAAGGACGTGGCATCTGGAGCCATGAGCGGTAACATGAACATGGGAACCACCACATCGAACAACAGCCTTTCGCAATGGGGCATGCAAGCAATTACCAATGCTTATCAGAAGACAAGTAACGCCATCAGCAAGGCCATCAAGAAGAACAGTGCCAAGCTGAAGTACGGCACGTTTGTATACCTTGTCAATGGAAAAGAGAAGAAGAACAATTAAAAACATCATAGAAATGAAGACATTCAAAACCGTTGTCGCACTCCTTTTGTGCGCTTTTTCTGCGATGCCAGTCATGGCACAGCAGACTTATGAAGAGATGGAACAGCTCACTGTCAACGAGCAAGTCACCACTGTCATCACTGCGACGGAGCCAGTCCGCTTCGTGGATATTTCCACGGATAAGGTGGTTGGTGACCAGCCTATTAACAATACCATTCGTCTGAAGCCCAAGGAAGGTGCAGACGTACATGAAGATGGTGAAATCCTTGCTATCGTCACCATTGTCACCGAGAGATACAGGACTCAGTATGCCCTTGTCTACACCACAAGGCTGCAGGAGGCTGTTGCCGACAAGACCATTCAGCCAGAAGAGAAGATTGCATATAACAACCCTGCTGTCAGTCTTTCTACAGAGGATATGACCCGCTATGCCCGTCAGATATGGAACTCTCCTGCAAGAATCAGGAATGTCAGCACGAAAATGCACAGGATGGTCATTCGTCTGAACAATATCTATACTGTTGGCGACTATTTCTTCCTGGACTTCTCCATCGAGAACCGTACCAATATCAAGTTCGACATTGATGAAATGCGTTTCAAACTTGCAGACAAGAAACAGTCCAAGGCAACAAACTCCCAGGTTATCGAGCTGACACCGGCCATGACACTTGAAAACGCCACATCGTTCAAGTATGGCTATCGTAACATCGTAGTCCTGAAGAAGATGACCTTCCCCAATGACAAAGTATTGACCATTGAGTTGTCTGAGAAGCAGATTAGCGGCAGAACACTTAGTCTGAATATCGATTATGAGGATGTTCTCTCTGCGGATTCTTTTAATCATCTTATGTTAAAGGAGGAATAGGACGATGAAAAGGACACTGTTTACAATGATGGGCATAGTCTTCTGTGCTATGTCTATGATGGCTCAGAGCCATAGTGACCGTATATCACTGGGCATGGGAGCACTCTATGAGAGAGGCTTTGATGCCACACTGTCATGGGAGCATGAGACCAAGTATCATAATGCCTGGGAATACTTTGTCAACGGCTATCTGAAATGGGACGAATGCGAGTCTTGTGGCCATGTATGCCCAGAATCGTTCTGGCATAATTATAACACCTGGGGAATCGGCATAGCTTACAAGCCCTGTGTAGTAAGAGGCCGGAACAACTACGGCAATATCAGGTTTGGTGCTTCTGGCGGTAGCGATACCGACAAGTTCATCGGAGCCGTTCATCTGGGTTATGAGCACAACTATGCCCTTCGACACGGCTGGAACATCTTCTGGCAGGTAAAGACAGACCTTGTGCTAAGAGGTGAAGACCTGTTCAGAACAGGAGTTGTAATTGGAATCAAGATACCCACAAAATAAGACTGTACAATGAAATCAATAAAGACATTCATCTTTTCAATGGCCTTGCTGACTACCGTTGTCAGCTGTGATGAGCACAGGGACTTCCCTGACACGGCCATGAAACCCTGTCATGTACTCTGTACTGATGGCAAGGTAACAACATATGAAACTTGCAAGGAGCAGGGCAAAACGCCTATTGCCGTTGTGTTCAACATCAATCAAAGTGAGAAGATGGAAGGAACTGGGTATGCCGTGTTCCTTCATGATCTCTATCCTTCGGCATTTGCCGACACCATCAGCGTCAAGCAGAACACCTCTGCAGACGTTACCGCCTATGATGGGAATGTGAATACCTACAAGATGTTTACGACTAAAGACGTGGACTCCCCATTGGCAGAATCTGTCTTTTCCGTATGGACTTACGGCCAAAGTGCGTATATCCCTTCAGTGGCTCAGATGCGCCTACTCTATGAGAGCCGATGTCTCATAAATCCTATCATCATCAAGTGTGGCGGTGACCCGATTCCAGACACTCCAGACGAATGCTGGTACTGGACTTCAACAGAGGTAGAAGGACAGGAAACCGTCAAAGCCTGGTTGTTCTCATTAGGTAGTGGAGCACTTCAAGAAACGCCAAAAGACCAAGCGCATAAAGCACGTCCAATCATTACGTTATACAATTAGAAGAAACATTTACTTTAAGTCGAAATGGAAGAGACAAAAGAGCTTCAAACTGCCTACAAAATCTTCAGGGCTGTCATCTATCTATCCCTTGTCATAGAGTTCTTTGAGTATGCCATACGCCCGGAACTTCTTGACTATTGGGGAGGTATTCTCTGTGACATCCACGACCGTATCAAGCGGTGGTTCATCTATAATGACGGTAATCTGATATGGAGTAAAGTAGCCACGATTCTTGTCATTTGTGTCACCTGTATTGGTACCAGGAATAAGAAGCATTTGGAGTTCGATGCCCGTAAGCAGGTGTTCTATCCTCTCGTCTGCGGAATCTTCATCACAGTCCTGTCCGTGTGGCTCTTCGGTCATCGGATAGACTCTCGTTTTTATTCCCTACCATTGAATATCTGGCTATATATGGCAGCTTCCATTATTGGAACCATCCTTATCCATGTAGCCCTTGATAATATCTCAAAGTTCCTGAAGGAAGGACTCTTGAAAGACCGATTCAACTTTGAAAACGAATCTTTTGAGCAGTGCCAGGAACGTCAGGACAACAAGTATAGCGTGAATATCCCCATGCGCTACTACTATAAGGGTAAGTTCCGTAAGGGATGGGTGAACATTGTGAATCCATTCAGAGGCACATGGGTTGTAGGTACACCTGGCTCTGGTAAGACATTCTCCATCATCGAGCCGTTTATCCGTCAACACTCTGCCAAAGGCTTTGCAATGGTCGTTTACGATTACAAGTTCCCGACACTGGCCACCAAGCTATACTACCACTATAAAAAGAACCAGAAAGAAGGGAAACTGCCCAAGGGCTGCAAGTTCAACATCATCAACTTCGTCGATGTGGAGTATTCACGTCGGGTTAATCCTATCCAGCAGAAATACATCGGCAACCTTGCAGCAGCCAGTGAAACGGCAGAAACCTTGCTGGAGTCCTTGCAGAAAGGCAAGAAAGAAGGTGGCGGTGGCAGTGACCAGTTCTTCCAGACATCAGCCGTGAACTTTCTTGCTGCCTGTATCTACTTCTTTGTAAACTACAAAAGAGTGCCTTATGATAAAGACGGTCATCCACTGATAGCGGAAATGACGGAAGAGCCGAAGACACACAGGCCGAAGCCTACTGGCAGGGTATTCAACAAAATGGGCGAAGAAGTCGAGCCAGCCTATTGGCTTGGGAAATACTCGGATATGCCACATATCCTGTCATTCCTCAACCTCGACTATCAGACCATCTTTGAGGTTCTTGAAACCGACAATGAGGTTGCTCCCCTACTCGGTCCGTTCCAGACGGCTATGAAGAACAAGGCGATGGAGCAGCTGGAAGGTATGATAGGTACGCTTCGTGTCTATACCTCACGACTTGCTACCAAAGAATCCTACTGGATTTTCCACAAAGACGGTGATGATTTCGATTTGAAGGTCAGTGATCCTGCAAATCCCAGCTACCTGCTGATAGCCAATGACCCCGAAATGGAAAGCATCATTGGTGCTCTGAACGCCCTGATTCTAAATCGACTTGTCACCCGTGTCAATACCGGCCAAGGAAAGAATATTCCTGTAAGCATTATCGTTGATGAGCTTCCTACCCTGTATTTCCATAAGATTGACCGATTGATTGGCACAGCCCGAAGCAACAAAGTGAGCGTTGCATTGGGCTTTCAGGAACTGCCACAGCTGGAGGCAGACTACGGTAAGACGGGTATGCAGAAGATTATCACGACTGTTGGTAACGTTGTTTCCGGCTCTGCCAGAGCAAAAGAGACGCTGGAATGGCTCAGCAATGACATCTTCGGAAAAGTTGTTCAGCTGAAGAAAGGCGTGACGATTGACCGCGACAAGACCTCCATCAATCTCAATGAGAATATGGACAGTCTTGTTCCTGCCTCTAAAATCAGTGATATGCCTACAGGCTGGATATGTGGTCAGGTGGCTCGTGACTTCGTGAAGACGAAGACAGGCCACGGTGGAACCATGAACATCCAGGAGTCAGAGGAGTTCCAGACATCCAAGTTCTACTGCAAGAGAGTTTTTAGGGAATTTCTTGTGCCTTGTAAATCAACAACTTACGCGAGCCGCTTGCTCAAAAGACACAAACGAGAAACAAAATGTACCGAAATCGTTCCTTCGCTGTTTCTTGGGTACAAAGGTACAAATTTTCCACGAAATCACCAAAAGTTCGTAGGAGAATATAACCTCATAGCAGAAAATTAACAGAAGGTTTAATGAAAGGTTAAAAATAGAAAACAAATTTACGAAGGGATAACAAGTCAAAGAAAAGCTGTTTCTTTGCACAGTCAATCATAGACCATTAATATTTTATAGAAATGTCA
>Ga0256404_1002203_pt1 | contig 43936 bp, 41 predicted proteins | sample RumenRJG_01DNA_FD_185990 | JGI IMG/M metagenome (GOLD analysis project Ga0256404, IMG submission 185990) | Bovine rumen microbial communities from Lethbridge, Alberta, Canada - RJG_01 | ecosystem: Host-associated > Mammals > Digestive system > Stomach > Rumen | place: Canada: Alberta | collected... | reverse complement strand
TGAAAATAATCGCTATCATTACATAAAGGTAAATCAAGAGCAAGCCGAACAACTTCGCAGCGCAGGAATAAATTTTGAAGGCGATACATCAAAAGCCAAAATCAGCACAATAAGAATTGCACCTACGCAAATAGCGAAAGCCGAGCAAATCTTGAAACAAAATCCTCATATACCCAAAAAATAAAAAGTGGACAATTTGTCCACTAAAACAAAAGTCCCTGTTCCATATATGGACAGGGAAGTTTTTTATTTTATAAGTGGTTTTATTGTGCTGAGGATAGCTTGGGCTTGAGGTGCGTCTGATGTTTTTAATTTCACAACAAACATTTCTGAATTTTTCGTCGAAGGGTGAACTTCAAAATCTATTTTGTTTTGTCTGAGCAGCTCCACACCCTCGGCGGAAGTTTTTAAGTAGTACGGCAACAGAGCAGAATACTCATTATATGCTTTTTCCAACAGCTTAAAGTCACAAGCGTTTTTCAGTATCTTTTGTTCTGAAGAATTTGTAAGGGCGTTATAGGTTTTTTCCGCTTGCTGAGTGATTTTGTGAATATTGCGACGGCAAAATGCTAATTCATCACGGACAAGTTGATTCCTTGAGTAATCTTTTATTTCACCAATTTCAACACGAATAAGCATCTTGTGAGGCACAGGTATCATATAAGCAAATCTAAGCGTACCTACATCTTGGTATTTTTTCTTTTTATGAAGACGAATCACCATATTGTTAGCCGAACGTTTTATCTTTGAAGAAACAGGAACATAATAATTCGCTCCACAAACTGACAATACTATTCCAAACAAAAATTTTTCTCCAAGTGAATACTGAGTATTTGGCACGCAGGTAAAGCCACGATGTTTTATCTCGTATTTTTTTAAAAAATCTATGTAGTCTTTATCTACATAATAAAATGCTGTATCCATAAATGAATCCTCTCAAAAACAAAGCGAGCGCATAAGCACTCGCTTGTTTGTTACTTTTTAGTCGCTTTTTCCTGATTTAACAGACCGCAGCGAAACACTACATAAATAAACATCGCTCTTTCCTGATTTAACAGACCGTGGCGAAACACTACATAAATAAACATCGCTCTTTCCTGATTTAACAGACCGTGGCGAAACACTGCATAAAGATGAGTAACAACATCTGTCAAGATTATTATATCCGATTATCTGAGTTTTGTCAACTGGATTTTATAGGCACTTTATTCACTATCAAAAATGGTTTGAATATTCCCTTATCGCTTCATCACTGTTCTGAGCATCCTGTGTCACCGAACGGCTGTCAACGTAACCAAAGGTGCAACTGTTTCCGTTGCCGTTGTAGTCATTAAGGTAAACATCAAAGCGTTTATGATTCCTGATATTAAAAAAGCAATACACGTAAGGCTCAGGAATTTCAAACAATGCGTAATCGTATAAATCCTTTAACCGTCCGTTTTTTGACCACTCAACAGCTATTAGTGACAAAACTCTTTTTGTGCGCTTGCTAACTGGTTCTTCAAGAAGTTCCTGTTTCAAATCAGGCGCATCAGTATTACGTGCAATTAAATGTGCTACTATTCTTTCTATGTTCATTTTTTAACCTTCTTTCGTAAAATTTCGATTACCAACAGAAAGAAAAAAGTCAGGTTTTATGCGGCTTTTCAGCTCTGCGAGGATTGGCCGAGCTGAGTCGGCGCCGCCGGCAATTCTTTTTGATTTGAACCGACTTTTTCCTATCGTTGGCAGGCGCAGCTATCCCATTAAAAAAATCTGAACGCCCTAAGTTTACTCTATACTTTGAGTATAGTTTAAATCTTTTTCTTTTTCTGTTGGTATAAAAGTGGGTACTATACACTGTGCTGAATATTTTTGGACTACCCCTCAAATCAAAAAAATATATACGTAGGGTATTGACTTTTTTTGATTTATGATTTAATATGTACTTGATTGATGAATATACGCAAGTAATTTTTGCGTGGGAGAAGTCGAGGGCTAAACGGCTTCTCCTTTTTCTTTTTCTTCTTATTCTCGGCGGCTTCAGAGCAATTACCTTGTAATGATTGTCTGAATAGCTGCCGTCTTTTTTCTTTACAGAGTATTTCTTAATAAGCCCAAGAAGAATAAGCTCTGATACTGTTTTAATGACCGCAGAACGCTTTAAATTTAGCGTTAGACAAATATCATTGTAGCTATTCCAAAATCGCTTAGAACGGCTGTCAGCGCATTTACAGAAGTATAAATACATTCTTGTCTGAGCTGCAGTAAGTTTAAGTTTTAAATACTTACGGTTTACAAAGAAAAAATCCCGTCCTTTAATGACGGGAATAGTGTACACATATTTATCCAATCTTCTGTAACCTGAATAATATCTGTCCATACGTTCTATAAAGCCGAGCCGACACAATGTATTCATCGCATTGCTGACTGCCTTAGTCGTTTTTAAGCCGCTTAATGAAGCTATTGTTTTCTGATTAACGCTAACCAATTTTTTACCGTTACGAATACAACGGCTTCGCAGGCTGTAGACAACTGCTAACACTCTCAGCTCATTAGCTGAAAGCGGAGCGTCAAAAACTCTGTTCGGCATTTTGAATAAGTCGTTGTGTCTGCTTTTCATAATTTCACTTCCTTTAATCTCTATTGCTTCAACGTTTTTGAAGGAGGTTTACGGCTTTTTTAACTATTTCTTGCAAGTCCTCATTAAAATCTTTGTGTTTAGGAATATTTGCACTTACTTTAAAACCTTTTTCTTCCCATTTAGGCATATATAAATCTCTTGCCTTTTGCCCACCCTTATCATTGTCATAACAGAAACATATTTCCTCAACTTCAGGATAATCATTTATAAAGCGTTCCAATGGAACATCGTTGTTTCCTCCACAAGATATTCTTGTCGAATTAAGCCATTCCCGAGGATTGTCAGTTTTGATATTTTCCAGTGTTGCGTGTGAAAGAGCGTCTATCGGTGATTCAAATACATATATTTTCTTTTTATTATACCCTTTTATGTAGAAGCTGTTTTCTTTATCTGAACCTTCAGCATCATACCTAAACACTTGATTTGAATTAGTTGAACGAATAGCTCCATACGCAGGTAATCCTGCTTTATTGTATCCAACAAACACACAGTTACCCTTAACGTCCTCATAAATAAACTTCTTGTGCATAAGAACAATAACTATATTCGGGTCAAGACACCGTGTACGAGTTAGATATGCAAAAACACGCTTATACTGTGAACGAGTTTTTGGTGGAAGATTAAGCGGCTTTTTATCAGCAACAGGTCTTTGCGGAGCTTTTGAATAAATCGCTTTATCTGAGTGTGTCGGATTTATAACTTGAACCAAAGCCTGCTCGTAAGTCAGATTTTCATATTTCCTTACAAACTCGATAACATCACCGCCACCGATTCCGTGACTGTTCCAGTACCAAGCCTTTTGGTCGGCGTTCACAAAGAAGCTGTTATGTTCACGGCAGCGAAACCCTTTGCCAGCTTTCTTAAATGTTAAACCATAATTACGCTCAAGGTAGTCAACAATAGAGATATTGTGCGCAGCTTCTTTTTCTTGAGGTGTAAAAATCCACATCTGTTTTTTCTTATAATAATACATCACAAATTCTCCTTATCAATTCTTTTAATCTTTCGTTGATAGCGAGCCAAAATAAAGACAAAAAACAGTGCCGGAAATGTGTTGATCAGAATGGTATTCCCATTTCCGACAACAAGAGATAGGAATAAATTGAAAGCTAATGCTGTTAAAACAAGAAGCACCGAAACCTTAATAGGAAACGGTGCTTTAATCTTGCATCTCACTATATAACCATCATTAGCTCGGTCAAGAATTTCTTGACGATAAACATTAACAGCAAAGACCACATATGCGTAGAATACAGTAATTAATATAACTGTCATTATTTTTTACCCTTTTTTGAATTCGGAAAAACAAACTCAATTTTTCCTTTCTTATCAATTTTGAGCGAAGCATCAAACGTCTTTCCTGCTTTTGATGTAAACCCTTTGATGACGTTTGTGCGCTGTGAGCTGATTAACATTTGAATTTGATTGTCGGTCAGCTTCTTTTGGCAGAGCTGATACGGAATACTGAATTTGCAGCCTTCTTTATAGCCTGTGCAAAATACGTTATTTTTGCCTTTAGCAAGTCTTTTTCCGCAGGAAGGACAAATCATTGACTTATCCACAAAAGTGTCCGAGGACGAGCCGCAGACGGTTTTATACCACTTTTGCGTTAAAGTCTTAACCTTATCAACGAACTGCTGATAATCTGCTCTGTTTTCGGCTATATCGTTAAGCTCCTTTTCAAGCTCACCTGTCAAATCGGCTGACTTCATTTCCTCAACAGGGAGCGTGTTAATGATAAACTCCCCTTTTTGAGTAGGATAAATTGTTTTGCCTTTTTTCGTGATGTATTCACGAGCAAACAACGCCTTTACTGTGGGAACTCTTGTCGCATCAGTACCCAGACCTTTCTTTTGGAGCTTCATAAGTGTTCTTACTTCTTCGTCATCGAGCTTTTGTCCGGCAAGCTCCATAGCGTTAATCAAATCTGTTTCGGTAAAACGCTTTGGCGGCTTTGTTTCTCCTTTTTCAATCTGGACATCAGCATTTACATCATCGTTCACCTCAAGAACAGGGAGAACGTTCTTGCTTTCGGGCATAGCATCAACTTTATACCACCCTGAGTTTGTAACCATACTTCCGCTTGACTTAAAATCCACGTCGCCTACACGTGTGATAACTATAGTATTTTTGAGTTCAACCGGAGAATGGACTATTCTCAGAAGCGATTTACAGAGCAAATCATATAGTGCTCTCATATCGCTGTCCTCAATTTCCGCAAGCGTACCCGGAACATCAAGCGTAGGTGTGATTGCAGGGTGCGAGCCGACTTTACCGTCATTAAAATGACGGCTTGAAAATTCGTGCCAGGACCCTTTATCAATAACATAATCTGAATATTCGGGAATTGTCATAATTTTTGATATAGTTTCGGCTATTTCCGACTGCATAGCCTCAGTTAAATGCTCTGAGCTTGTACGGGGATACGTCATCAATTTTGCTTCATAAAGCTGTTGCATAACTCTCTCCGCCTTTTTTAACTCCCAACCGAGCAATTTACCGCAGGCGACCTGAAGCTGTGTAGTGTTGTAGAGCAATGGAGCATTTACTTTGCTATCCTTTACATTCAGCGCAACAATCACACCTTGTCCTGAAGCACGTTTGAGCATAGCTTCCGCTTCTTCTTTGCTTTCAAAATTGCCCTCGGTATATTCACCTTTATAGTCGCCGTTTTTTGCCGAGAACTTTCCTACTACTTTGTAAAACGGCTTTTTTGTAAAATTTTTAATCTCATTCTCTCGGTTAACAACCATTGCAAGAGTAGGTGTCTGTACTCTGCCACAAGCTAAGACACCATTATGGTTGCTAAACTTTCCCGTCATAGCAACTGTTATATTCATTCCGATGAGCCAATCGGCAAGAGAACGAGCACGTCCGGCATTTACTAAACCAGTCATCTCCGAGCTGTCTTTCAAATGGGAGAACGCATAGCGGATTTTCTTATCTGTTAAGTCCTCAATCCACACACGTTTCCACGGTTTATTACAATTCATTTTTTGATAGATAAAGGAAAAGATAAGCTCTCCCTCCCTATCCGCGTCAGTAGCGTTAATCAACCAATCAGCTTTATCAATAAATTGTTTGGCATATTCGTAACAACCCTGTGTATCGGTTTTAACCTGAAGCATAACGTTTTCCGGAATACAGGGATATTTTTCTAAATCCCATAATTTATACTGTTCACCGTATGCAACAGGATTTTCGAGTTTAACCAAGTGTCCCTGTCCGTGAATGATAACGGCTTCCTCTCCGTTAAAATCAAACGACCAGTGACCTATACGATTATCATTCGGATTCGCAATACGCTTTCCTGCACCTAACGCTCCTGCTATTTCTTTAGCAAGGCTTGCCTTTTCTGCATATATAACTACCATTCTTAACCTACCTTATATAAATTGTACAAAGATATTTTTTACCACTTGATTTATCCTTCGCTGTCAGAATTACTGTACCTCTACTTTTTGCCTTAATGGTAATGGAATTTTTTGTAGTTCCAACAAATGCAACGATATTTTCATCAACAGACCATACTGCACCATTTGAACCATAAAGAGTTACAGTTACCGATTGATTCAATGAAAGATAATATACACTTGCGGATAGGTGAACCGCATCACTTACGGGCTTGCTTATTACTTTAACCGAACAACTTGCAGAAACGCCATTATTAGCCTTTGCTGTGATTGTAGCAGAACCGACCTTGTGAGCTGTAATATAACCATTTGAGTTTACAGAAACAACCGAAGAATTTGAGGACAACCACGTGATTGATTTATTTGCGGTTGAAGGATAAACAGTAGCTGACAACTGCAAGCCTTCATTTGAATATAAAGTTTTTGAGCTGTACGAAAGTTTAACGCTGCTTACAGCATTACTTTGAGAATTAGAATATCCATTGTTGTCATATGAAACAATAGGCTCACCGCCGATAGAGCTTGAACCTGAACTTGAATTTCTCGAGTTTGAATTACTGCTGCTTCCTCCGTTGGAACTTCCTCCGGAGCTGTTGTTTGAACTATTATTGTTTGAATTATTCACGCTCGAGCCTGAAGAAGCACTGGAGCTTTTATCGGACGATGTTTCATTCTTTTCATTGGCTGTATTTGGCGGTTGAGTTTCAGCCTTTGATTCAGCCGCATTTGTTTTATTTGGAGTATAAGCCACTGCCGTTGTTGATTCAACAAGGTATCCTGATTCACTTTCAGTTGAGTTTTCACCATTAGATAACAATTCTTCTGCATCAATCAAACCTTCCGCCGTCGTTTGCGCTTCATCTGACGTCGCGACGTCAGGAGAGCCTTTCCCCACTGATTTTACAACTATAATAGCAATCAGCACAACAGCTATCACCGAAGCTATAGAAACAGCTAAAACAATAGGATTCTTTTTAACTTTCTGAAAAGATGATTTTTTTGTCCTGCTCGATTTCAAAGTGGACAAATTGTCCACTTTTGACTGAAAGACATTAACGGGCGTTTTTTCTTCTACTGCCCCTGTTGGTTGCGGAGTATCTGTCCTATTTGCATTTTTGCGCTCAGAAGTATAATTCTCGCCGGAGGACATCTTCTCCAAAAGTTTTTTCAATTCTACACTTGAAATAAAGCCCTTTACCGTGCAATACGATGGATAGCTTTTATTGTCGTTCTCATCAGTAAGAACGAGAATTTTCATATACGGATAATGCAAAGAGATTTTTTCAATAACATCGTCAATTTCCGTATTTTTTACAGAAACGGAAGTATCAACGACAACAGCGTGAGGGTTATACTTACTGCCGAGTTCCGAAAGAAAATCTGGAGTAAGCCTTGTTACTGCACCCAATACCGAAGTATTGGGCGCAGACTTAATAACAGTTTCGTATGTTTTTACATCAGACTTATTACATACAATAAGTAAATTCATTCAAATCACCCTGCCCTGAAATTAGCCTGAATATCCTTGAATTTCGTACTGCAAATCTTATACATTAACGTATCATCGGGGATAAGATTACTGAAAGGAATTATACGTTTACCGCATTTAATCAGCCCTTTTCCCGGTTCGTCAATATCAAGATATTTTGCTTGACTTTCGGATAGCCTAAACATATTTTTAATTATTTCGAGGTCATCTTCCTTTTGCGCAAGCAAAACCAAAAACTCCGAGTTTTGAAGCATAGTCATAGCTTGCTTGGATTTTATAACCTCTGAAATGTTCTGAGTTGCTCCTGTTGCAACTCCGCCGTGCTTACGGATACGTTTATAGACTTTCTCGAAGAAGTCGCCGGTACGGAATATTCCGTTTGAATCATCATTAAACATTACAGAAAACTCATCAGTCCAAACCCACGTTCTTACACCACGGAGCTTGTTCTGAATAACACGCTGCCATAACATTTCAAGCAGAACCATTAAACCAACGGTCTGTAACTGATTACCCATTTCAAAAATGTCAAAGATAATGAATTTTTTGTTGTATTGGATATTTGTATTATGGGCGAAGATGTTAAACGAGCCTGTAACGTAAGACTCGAGAGACAATGCAATGTCGCCTGCTTCTTTTTCTTCCTGCTCTTTTAATGCACCGTAAAAATCATTAAGATTTGGCAGCTTGCTTTTATCGCCGTCAGCCGCCACATAATCTCTGTAGACGATTTTTGTGCAACGGTCAATTACAGAGCGTTCTTTAGCAGTAAGGGCAGAGCCTTTTACAACCTCGCAGAACGTCATAATAAAATCTACTTTCATTTGAACAGCAGAAGCACCTTCTTCTGAATACGTCATATCAGTATCAAAAATATTGATATACGTATCTGTCTTTGGCGACAACTTAATAATTTCCGCATCGAACGGCGGATTTGAGCCGTCAGTTGACGAAGCGAGCGGACGGTATTCGTTCTCAGGGTCGATAATTATAAATTCATCGTTTGTATATTTAGTCGCCGCCGCGAAAAACTCTGCTTTTGTAAAAACAGATTTACCTGAACCCGATGTGCCAAGAGTAAATCCGTTTGCGTTCAGCTCGTCAGTACGGTCAATAATAATTGGTGTGTTAGTAATCTGATTTATTCCGTAAATCAAGCCTGACGGATTGATATTGTTTCGGTAAGAAAATGGAATAAAATTAGCGATTTCATCAGAAGGAAGATAAAAGGGCTGTCCAAGCAAACTTCCGTCCTTTGTCTTTGACGGATTTGCAAACGGCAAAATAGAATTCAGTCCTGCTTCCTGTTGAGGAACGCCCGTCAGAACGTCAACAACCACCTGATGTCTGAGCGCAACCTGTTTGATGTAATCTTTGAGGTCGTTCAGCTCGTCAAGCGAATTTGCTGAAATATAAACGTAAACAGCAAAAGAAAACAGGTCGCAGTTACTACCCCCAAGTTTTTCCTGCAAGCCTGTTAAATCCTTTTCTCGCTGTCGAAGTCCAAAAGGAATAAACGCACCGCCACGCTTTGCGTTTATTTCTCTACGTTTTTCGAGCCGAGCTTCCAAGTCGTCCATCTGACGTTTTAAGATTTTCAAGCTCTCTGTCTTATCAATTCTCATAAGATGTTTGCTGACGGCTATGTCATAGGTGTTGTCCAATAAGTCAATGATAAATTCATCATCGCACTCATATGAAAACCGCCGTGCAAACATAACGCAGGAGAACGCCGAGCCTGTTTCAATATATTTTGATTTGAACGTAAAACTTGAAGGCACAATATAGTCCTTTAAGTTTACATCAGCCTGCAAATAGTTTGTAGGCATCAAAAACGCTTCTTTATCACTCATATGATATAAGTGATGAAGTTTCTCAAACGCTTCGGGCGGCATTATTTGCGTAACCTTTACGCCAAAGTTTAGAGCTTCATCTTGAAGTGCCTTAAAGTACTTGAAAAGCACGGCAACGTTGTCAAGTTTAGTTCTCGGCGTAAATGACATTGCAGGAATGATAACCTGCTCACACGACTGTACAGCAGCTTTGTCAATGATTCTGTTCATTACGTCACAATAATCGTTGAAAACCGCGCGACTGCAAAATTGATTTTCGCCGTTTGGAATTATAGCGGATTCAAGTTGCTGACGGTCTGTCGGGAAGTTCATTATAAGCTCCTGATAATTGACATCTTGTGGCAGCGTATTAAGAAAGTGAATATACTTCTCATAAAATGCGTCTTTCTCTTTCTCTCGCATAACCTTATAGTCAACATTTTCAAAACTAAAAAGGATACTGAAGGTTTCGCCGTTACGAAACAAACCGTTCTCATAACATTCGTCAAACGGAACTGTATCCTGTGCAGAACTCGCCTTTTTCTTTGATTTTGAAAAGCCGCCTGCTTCTTTTTTCTTTTCGTCTACAATAAGAACTTTACTGTTCTTTTTCTTCTTGAACATAAGTATCAAACGCTCCTTTCGATTCATAGGGTCGATGAATAGGGGCTTGCATCATCGTGTAAATCCATTTGAATAGATTTTGTCCGTTTATTCTGACGATAGCCAGACCAACGAAAACCAACAATTCAACAAACACAATAGTCATAGTAAGGTTGACGTTAACATCGAGCACAAAAATGAACAGCACCACAATTCCGATGGCAAGACCAATACCTATAGCCATAGCAATTATTTGTGGAATAGACAATCCCATATATACAGCTTTAGGATTTACGGTTTGCTGTTTTGTTATTTTTATTTTTCTCATTTTTCCTCCTTATCCGTCCAACAGAGAAGTAAGAACCTTTGGCGGTTTTACAACTACACGGCAACAAGCAATGATAATTATTGCACACGGCAAGACCTTAATGGTATTATCCAACAGCGCATTAGCTGTCATAACTGTATTCGGCGAATTCTGAGCAACCCACGTTGTCGCAATAATATAAGTAATACTCACAAAGACTATATATCCTGCTGTTGATAAAAAGGCAGAGATAAACTTTCTGAAATATCTCTTACTTTCTTCGCCTACCAGAGTTGCAAAGAACACCGGAGAAACTGCAACCAAACAGGTCAGTTCAAAGACCCTCGCTACCATTTTAACCATAACGATGACTATACAAATTGCCATCACTAAAAATAGAATTAATATAGGCGAGCCCGTAAGTAATATTTTTATCGCTTCAAAAATGGATTTTATGTATCCTACAATTATTTCTAATCCGCTTGACGTATTAGAAGTATTATATACAAAATCGTTGGCGAAAACATTTCCTGATGATGACACATTGAATTGTGTCAAAATTTGAGAAGTTATACCGTTAAATATATTTATTACATAAATACAAATCGGAATAGCAAGGTCAATCCAGATTTTCACCAATATAACCCGTGCAAAAACTTTTACTCCGCCGCGAAGCGTGAGTATTTCGTTTTGCAACGATGTAGTTGTTATGTTTACTCCAAAAAGAATAACGGCAACGGCATAAGCTAACGTTTTGAAAATAGACGAGAGCTTGTTTGCTGTCTGCTCAATACTTTGGCTTGATACAGATATTCCGAGAAAGTTACTCGCAGAACTATTACCTGAACCAAAGTCTAAAATAACTCCGCCAAGTAATGACCAAAGCCTGTTGGTTAATGACTTTGAATTGTTTATCGCGTTAACTGCAGGATTATCCCCTGCTGTTTTTTTATAATCATCTTCTTGTTTCACTCTGTTGTATAAAGAAGAAACATCTTTTGTTAAAGCAAGAAGTTCATTATATTGTCCAGAAATTAAAGAATACAAATTCTGATACTGTTCTGTAGTAACTTCCTCACCGTTAACTTTAGGTACTGAATCACCATACCCACATAGTTGCTGAGTATCGTGAATTGCATCCACAACGTGAGTATATGTTGTGTTCCAACGATTTCCTAAACTTACAGCTTCATTATAATAACCTCGTTTATAACAATAATCGAGCTGAGAAATCACATTATGATTAATATTAGTTTCTACAACACACCGATTAAACGCTGTAACCAAAGAATTACAATTAAGAAAACAACGTTGGCGAATAACCGACCAAGAAGGATTTGCACCTCCACCATAACCTACGCCATAAAAATAATCACTACTAATTTGTGAGGTAACTAAGCCCCAACTCACTGATTGAGCTCCTATATCTGACTCATTAGAAGCCGCAGCTGAAACAACCATAAATGATGACGAAAGGAGAATTAATGACACGAGTATAATAGCTAAGATTCTACTCAAACGTTTATTGCACTTTTGCTGTTTGATTAATTCAATATTTTTGTACATTTAGTTTTCCTCCTATGCAGCACAGCCTTAAAGGCCGTGCTGCATTTCAAATTAGAACAGGAGAGTTTTAACCGCAGCAGCTGCTCCGACAACCGCACCTGTGATAACAAGTCCGGCAATTCCGGCGTTTCTTCCACGAGGGTCTTCGTCAGCCTGTCCCTGAACCAACTTAATGAGCGAGGGAATGCCACCGCCAGCTGCAATAGCGATTGTCGCTACCCAAAAGACAATATCGACAAGTCCCGAATAAGACGCTGTATCAACGCCTGACGGAGCTGCAAAAGCTGAGACCATTGAAGCACTTATAACATTAAGCACCGCAACGGCTGCCACGATTTTTTTCTTTCCTCTGTGTACTATACGTACAATTTTTTCTTTCATTTGAAAGACCTCCTAAAAAAATAAATAATATAAAAAAGAGCCGGCACAAAGACGACTCTTTTCAAACAAATTAATTACGATTAATCGCAACTTTATGCTGTTGTGTGTCCATTTTGGTTAAGGCGTTTGCCCCTTTGGACGATAAATCAACAACGGCTGAAACAGCCGTACCGATTCCCATTGAAGCCGCTCCTGAAGCCGTGCTTGTTGCTGCTTTTGCTGAGGCTTTGGCTGCTGCCTTTTCAGCAGCTTTTTTTGCGGCTTCCTGCCCTGCTTTTTTTGCGGCTTCTTCGGCAGCTCTCTTTGCAGCTTCCTGTCCGCCTTTCTCAACCGCTTTTTTCCCGGTTTCTTTTCCAAACTCTTTAGCTCCGTCCGGCATTTGTTTAATAAAATCCTGAATGTTATCTTTATTCAGCTTTCTTATCTTCAAATCGTCCAGTCGGTTTTGTTCAAGGTATCTCAGGCATTTCTCTGTCGGTTTTACTGTACCGTTGCTGTCAATAGTAACCATATCGTATTTTTTGCACTCATAAAAATACTCTTGAACACGTTTAAAAGCTACAGGGTCATTATGCGCTAAATGATTCAACGAGATAGAATCTGTATATCGAAAAACATTAAGGTCGCTCGAATTACCCTTGAATTCAACATACGCCTTATCATCTGACAGTTTTTCCAACTGGTCTTTTTCAAATTGACGTATGAATTGTTCTGAATTAATATGTTCATTGCCCTTTTCGGTCAACGTGAAGTTTTTTGTTTTTTCATCATAATTCAAAAAACCGTCCTGAACGGCATCCGAATATGTTTTGGTCACATTCTCGCGTAACTGGTCATCTTGTATTTGCTCAATCACATTTGCGTTTAAGCTGCCGTTTTCAGACACAAACGCTATATCTGTGTGCTGACCTGAAAAGCTGTATGTTTGCTCAACATCAGCTATGGCTTTATCTTTATTATGATTTTTAAACATATTAAGAATACTACTCAGCTCTCGTGCGGTTTGCATAATCATCATAGGATTCATACGTCCCAAGCCGAACATAACTTGAGCGGTTTCATCAACAGGCATTTCTCATCACCTCCTCTAATTCACTTTCTGATAATGCTACACCAAGATAAATTGGCAGCTCCATTCCAATGGAAGGAGCTGCAACATAATAAAAGTTCAGACAAGCATAAAGCACCTCGTTGACAGAACGTTCAAATTCAACAGAACAATCATATTGCAGTTTTGCCATTAACGTTTTGTTTGTTTCTGACTCACGCAAAATGCGAATTGCAACTTCCGAGCTAAACGGCTGTTCCTCAAATGCACAATAAGACATTATACGAACAAGTCGTTCCTCAGCACCCTTTTTAAAAGCTTCGTTATTTGGCGAATCTTTAAGCACATATTTTGATGACACTTCAATAACTTTATGGCAGACGCCGTAAACATCGTGCTCTTTTGAAAGCTCATCAACAACATCTTTCAAAATCTTCTTATCCACTATTCATCATCTCCCATCATAGTCATCAACTCACCGACAATCGGCGCAATATCCTCAAAGTCAGAATCATCGTCATCAAAATCATCAACAGGCTCATAATCAGCTCTGTCAGCCGAATAAGCATACTTTGCATATTCTTCTTCTGTTGGTTCAAGCTCAGGAGCTTGTATCGGATTGTTTGATGTGAATTCTTCTTCAAGGTGTTGTTGTTCCGCAGCGTTTTCAGTTTCAATTTGTTCTTCATAATCTTGCCTACTCACTTCGTCGGCATCACGATTTAGATTATACATTTCGTTATAACTCTCCAATCGTTTCTCCCAAACAGGCGCATACACTTCTTCGACGTTCGTGCAGTTCTGTCTGTATCCGGGATATTTTGAGCCGCACTGAGCAAACAACGGGTGATTTTTCGTGTCGAATTTCGGTAAGAACATCGGATATTCATATCCGACAAAAACAATAGTGCTACCGCCGTATGGTCGTGATTCCCCTTTCGGTTTAATAGCACGTTTGATTTCATCGGGATATAGCAAAGGACGTTCTCCAACCGCTTCTGTATCTTGACCGCCGCCGCCTTGCATGCTTGCACGGTTAAACGAACGGCTGTCGTTACGTGCTGTAGTCTTGCCGAGCTTATCAGAAACATAATCAAGAGTTTCCTTGTCCTTTGAACCCAACAGGGTGAATGTATCGCAGTTACCTATTATGCTGTCATAGGTTTTCTCATAGATAGCCTTGAGCTGAGATAAACCTTGAACAACTATACAGATTCTGATGTTGTAGCTTCTCGCAACAGCGAGAATTTCATTAAACGTCGGAATCTCACCGATATTTGGAAACTCGTCCAATTCAAAACTAACGAGTTTCGGCAAACAACCTGTGTATTTGCTGTCGGCAATTCTCATAAGGCGTTCAAATAGCTGTGAATAAAAGATGTTGCTGACCGCTTTATAAGTGTTACGAGCAGCAGGAATGATGAGAAAGATTGCAGTAAGCTCTTTGCCTATGCTATCAAAATCCATTTCGTCAGTAGATGTTATCGCGTCGAGGTCAGTCGTCGCCCACAACTGCAAACGTGTAGATAACACTTCATTAATTGAAGATTGTGTTTCCTGTGCGTTTGCCTGCATACCGCTCCAGTTAATTGAAGCCGCATCGTTAGGATATAACGTAGCGTGTTTATTCAGACAACGTGCTAACTCACACGACATATCAATGTTTCCGTTCTTATATCTAATCGAATTAAGGAGTCTGATTACACGTCCGAACGTCTTTATTTCATTCTCAGCCTTGAACAAATAGAGCATTAAGGCAACAAGTAGTTTTCCTGCCGCTTCAGAGAAGAAGTCGGATTTTTCGCCCTCGCCTGCCGTATTCTTCATAAACAGCGAAGCAATATTAACGACATCTTGCTCAGATGTAATATAGGCAAATGGATTGTACGAATTCGAGTAATTGATATTTACCAAATTCAGCACTCTAACCTTGTAGCCGTGTTCCTCGAGAACCTTTGCACAATCTCGATATAACTCACCCTTTGGGTCGGTCACAACATAGCTTCCGTTCATTTGAAGAATATCAGGTTTTATCTTTCTGAATGATTTACCTGCACCGGAGCCGCCGATAACAATTTCATTAAGATTTGCTGCATAGTCTGATTGAAGTGGCAAGTATGTATCTTTTGCGAGGGGAATACCCTCCGTAGATTTTTGAAACCGCTTTATTTCGCTGTCGTCTGCCCATCGAGCTGAACCGTGCTCCATATTTTTGAAGTCATTACGATTTCTCGACGTCATATAAATAAACATTATCAGTATTATTCCGAGATATACCCACCAAATTTTAAGGTTAAACAACAGAATCTTACCAATAACGCTCATAAACGGAACAACCGTTTTTGATGACGATGAAACTGCTAAAATAAAGCCGCTCAAATCACTAACCGAACCGTTGATAGCTTCATAATTTAATACTCTGTAATAAAAGTAAGAAATAATAACAAAAGCAATAACTAATAAAATAGCAAATACTATAAGCATCGGTTTTTTACTCCGACCTCTACGTAAGATGTTTTTGCTTGGTCGTGCCATTCCTTTATCACTTCCTTATTGATATTTTATTTACTGCCGGAGCTGTAACCGGATTCGGCAATGATTTTTGTATTTCGTTTACCTTTTCTTTTGCCCAGGCAGGAACTCTATCGGCACGTAAAACTCCGAGAACGTCTTTACGGTCAAACCGCACACGGCTCTCATCATAAACCGAACTGCAAAATACAGAGCTCCCTCGGGAAATACCGTCAGCACCACATCCGCCGTCAACTAAGTATAATTGCTTCTGTGCGAATTGGCTTTCGTGAATAAAATAATCTGCACGAATAACAACTAATTTGCCCTTAATTGATGTGTCTGCTTTTATCATTTCGACATCTTCCTTGCTCAAAATAGATAATTCGCCAAACTTTGATTGCTCCTGTTTGATTTTTGCTATGCCCTCATTTATTCTGTCGTTCCATTCTTGAAGCGCATCAACATAGCTATCGGTAATCGTCAAGTCGTTATACTCAATCAAGAAATTATTATGCTTTTTATTGCCAACCAAAAAAGGCAAATCCGCTTTTTTATCAAAAGCCATAAAGTAGTAAGTGCCTAAAATGTTTATTTCGTTCTCTATTTCATACTTACCTTTCTCAACGCTTACAACTTCACGCTCAATATTAATCACCTCCCAAGAAAGAGCGGTGGACAAATTGTCCACCGCAATAACAACTTAAATTTTTGGTGCAGCAGGAGCTTGATAAACAACCGCATTGACCTTTTGTAAATCAGCCGTCTTAAACTTAACGATATTTTCGCCGTTCTCGTTTTTACGGCTCTGAAACTTAACACCGGACTCCTTAAGCGCATCAACGTCAGTGTCGGAAAACTTTCTGAAAGAATATTCTGTGTTGAATTCCTCAAGTGCTTTGCTGTTAAGTTCAGCATAGCTCTCTTTTGAAGAAGGAACGCAGATTGTAGTGTAACTGCCGTCTTTAGCTTTATAGCTCGGCATTGAAAGACGAGGTTCACCGTTTCTATTTATAATTTTTGCATTATGAACAACCATATCGTCAATAACTAAATCCATACGCGCAAGGCTGTTACCATACTCGGGAGGATACCTTACAGAATTTTGAGCTGTTATTTCTTTCGGATATTTGACCTCAAACTCTTGTTTGAAATTCCCTTTCAAGTACGCACTTATAAGAGTTTCATTAATATTTCGACGTTCATCAGCAGACAAAGGGTGGCAAACATCAAGGAATCTACCTTGTTTAGTGCGCTTTTGCGGCATTTTTACATATAACCCTTTACGACCATTGTTTATGGTAATTCCGTTAACTGTAAGTGTGTTATAAAATGTTGCAGAGCACACTGCAACCGAACTATTAATAGGTTGCGGAAGCGGAGAAATTGAGAACTTTGAAATAGAAATATTTGTTTTTGCTTCTGAGGGTAAATCACCTTTAATAGCATTTATTTTCTTTTGAAGTTTCTCCACTCTTAACGCTGTTTCCTGCATTTGCCGTAAATACTCCGAACTTGGCGTTAACGGCATTTCCTTTTGTTGCTTTTCAAGTAACGAAACAGCTTCATCAAGTTCTGAGCTCATCTGATTAATATACTCAGCTTCAATAGTAAGATTATCAGCCATAATAAAAAATCCTTTCTAATTTAATCTGGTACATTGAGATTGAATTTTTATAAGTTGCTTTGTTTACCTTGCTCGAGTCCTGTGAAGAACAGGTTTAACGAGATTATCAATTTCCGTTTTCTGATTATCGGTAAAACGCAAAATGAAACGCTCAGGATTGCTTTTTGACGGTCTGACGTTGTTAGCAACATCAAAACCGCCGCTTCTCAGCTTGTCTACTTCGTCCCTTGAAATTTCACGGTATTGGTACTTATCATTCGGCTTTGTATAACCGTTGCTGTCCACATAGTCAGCGATTCCATCACCGTCGGTATCTCTGTGACGCATTCTTTCAATCGGGTCGTTGTCGTAAACTTCGACTTCCGAATTTGCAATAGTAATACGTTTCCTCATTTTCTCACCTCCTTATAAAATGTTTAGTTGATGGCGGTTCATTGTTCGGAAGAACCTCGTTTTTTGCTGTTGTTTCTGAATCCGGCTTATTATCTCCTACCGTCAACTCTATGTTAATCTCGGATTGCTCCTTGAGTAACGCCTGATATTCAGATTCCTGTGGGAACTCTTGATTTATTTCCGCTTTGGCGGCTTCTAAGCGATTCTGTAAAACAGATATTTCATTAACAGTCGCTTCAAATTTTTCGGAAATAGTGTGGGAAATGGCATTATTGATACGAACAAGGTTTCCTATTCCCTTCGACGGCTCAATCTCTACACGGTATCCTGCTTGATTTTTAACCGTCATACATAAATCATATAGCGTACTGAATTTCCAAGTTGCTTCTTTATACAAATAGAGTTTGAATCCCCTGTAATGTCCAACATCTAAGAGCTCATTACCATTCAGACGTTTTGACTGTTCAACTATAGCTTCAAGAGCTTCCGAACGACTATCAAAATGCTTGCCTGCAATTTCTATGTCAAAATCTTCAGGCTCAGGGTGTTGTTCTGCAAAAGCTAAGTCAGCTTTATAGTTTTCTGCTGCTATTTGCAACTTATGTATTCTTTGCGGCAGTATCAGCTCTACCTCATCTTCCATTTGACGTTGCTGATTTATAAAATCATTACGTATAGAAGTCAGTTTATTAACCTGATTATCAATTTCAAATTTCCTCATAACAAGAGGATTGTCGCTTGCTACTGCCTTAATCTGTCCGTAATTCAAGGTTGCTTCATCAATATCGTCAACCGAACGTTCAGAGTAGTGCTTTGCGGTCATTACCGAAGAAATGAACTTCTGCTTACGTTCTACCATTTGATACATAAACGCATCAAACGTACCTTTTGTAACATAGTTGTAAATCTGTACCGTAGGATTTGTATTACCTTGACGAATAATTCGTCCCTCTCGCTGTTCAATATCAGCAGGACGGTTCGGGCAGTCAAGGTGATGAAGTGATACGAGTTTATTTTGAATATTCATTCCAGTTCCCATCATTTCAGTTGAACCGATAAGAACCCTTACCTTGCTCTTTCTTACATCTGCAAAAAGTTTTTGTTTAGCTTTCGAGCTTTTATAGTCTTGAATAAATTGAATCTCTTTATCCGGTATGCCACGCGATACCAATTCAGATTTCAAATAATCATACACACAAAAATCTTTTTGACCTTTGGCAGAAGGAGTTGACAAATCGCAAAAGACTACTTGAGTTTTATCTGAACTTTGAGACCAAATATCAAAAATCCTGTTTGCACACTCATCAACCTTGTTTCCGCGCTCAAGCTCAGGACTGAACACCCTCGGGTCAAGAGCTATCGCTTTGCCGTCGCTTATGATTTTTAGAATATTATCAATGCGAGGGTCAGTTTTTTCAATTCGGATTTTCTCAGCCCTTTCGCCCAAATCCTCAATCATTTTCTTTTGCTCGTCTGTTGGTTTGGCTTCGACAATTTCTCGGTCAACATCAGGAACAGGAAGGTTAAGAGTTTCAGACGTTTGAATGTCCGCAACTTCCTTAAACATTGCCATTAATTCAGGTATATTATTGAATTTTGCAAACCTCGTTTTTGCTCGGTATCCGCTTCCTTCAGGTGCTATCTCTAAAGATGTTACGGTCTCACCGAACGTGGTAGCCCAGCTGTCAAAATTCATCAACCCCATTGATTGAAGCATTTGCGGCTGCAAATAACGCTGCATAATGTACATCTCTGAAATTGAATTTGCTATCGGCGTACCTGTTGCAAATACAACTCCTTTGCCCGGATTCATATGATTAAGGTAACAAATCTTACTATACAAATCGGAAGCTCTGCCGCTTTCCCTGCCGGAGCTAACTCCTGCAACATTTGTCATCTTTGTATAGATAAAAAGATTTTTAAAGAGGTGAGCCTCATCAACGAAAATCTGGTCAACTCCAAGCTCCTCAAAATAAATCACATCGTCCTTTTTAAGCGACTTTTCTTCAAGCTCTTTTAATTTCTTCTCCACTTGTTTTTTTGTACGAGCTAAAGATTTAACAGTTGCTCCTGCCAAACCTTTCCCCTGTGCTTCTTCAAGCGCAGAAACTATTTCATTGAGCTGTTCGTTGAAGATTTCCATTTGAGTATCGGGCTTCAAGGGTATTTTTTCAAGTTGAGTATGACCGATTATGATTGCATCATAATCTCCCGTTGCTATTCGAGTACAAAAACGCTTACGGTTTTTTGGAGTAAAGTCTTTTTCCTCGGCCACTAAAACGTTAGCAGCAGGAAAAAGTCTTAAAAACTCTGCACCTGTCTGAGAAGTCAGGTGTTTCGGCACACAAATAATTGATTTATGTGCAAGCCCAAGCTCTTTCAGCTTCATTGCGCCTGCACACATTTCAAATGTCTTTCCTGCACCAACTTGATGTGCTAACAGTGTGTTACCGCCATAAAGCATACGTGCTATTGCGTTCAGCTGATGTTCGCGCAAAGTAATATTCGGATTAATTCCGGCAAAGGTCAGGTGAGAACCGTCGTAATGTCGCGGAACAATACAGTTAAACTTATCGTTATAAATACGCTCAAGCTCCCTACGGCGGTTTGGCTCTTTATAAATCCACTCCTTAAACTTGTTTTTAAGAAGCTCCTGTTTATTCTGAACTAAAAGTGTTTTCTCACGATTAATTACACTAACCTCTTTGCCGTCTACATAATGGGTTTCCCTTACTTCCGAAGTTTTAAGGTTAAGGCTGTCCTCGAGAATTTTATAACCGTTCCGGTCTACTGTTCCAAAACGGTTTATAGACTGAACGGAAAAATTATCAAGCGTTTTACCCGTAATATAATAATTGCCCATCATAGAATTATATTGAACTTCAATTTCATCATAGATTGGCTCAAACGTTTCGGTCAGGAAGTCATTATAATATTTTTCGGGAATCCAAGTAGTACCCAAACGAACGGAAATTTCAGAAGCAGGAATATCTTTAGGCTGAACCCCCTCAAGGGCTTGAACGTTAACTTGATATTTACTATCTTCTTTTGCTGCCAGACGAGCGGTTTTAAGTTTTTCTCTAACGTTACCCGATAAATACTCATCAGCCGTAACGTACTCGCCCTCATAGGGTTTTAGGAAAATACTACTGCCGTTAAGCTCATTAATAATCTGTTCTGTTGAATTGCCAGTAAGACGTGACATATAATCGAGGTCAACTTTACCTTTTTGTGAAACAGAAATAATCAAAGCTTCCTCTGAATTTTCAGCTGAAACAATTTCAATACGAGGGGAAATAGTGCGCTTAGTAAATATATCAGCTTTTTTTACGATTGTTTCTTCTGTTATTTCATCGGCAGTCAATGTTTCCAACGAACACAAAAGTGAATAGCTATTGTCCTTTTTGAATACTGAATTAGCAAGACTATTAATACTTCCATATAGGTTGTAAAAATTGTCGTAAACCTCATTAAGCCTATTCCTTAAATCGTTTACAACATCATCAGACTCGCCTGTGGACTCGGCTCTTATGAGTTCTCTTGTAACATCGGCTAATTCAACCATACCTTTTATCCTATCAGCCTTACGACCTTCATAGGGGCTGACCGTCATTATGCCGTTTTCTCGATAATAAACTGTGTCGTCTTTCACGAAGTATGAATAATTACGAGCCGACTCATCAGCGACTATGCTGTCAGAATCTTCGTTTTCTTCTGCCCCTGAATACGGTATATATGTACCTTGAATATTCTGTATTGCTTGATTCAGAGCATCATTGAGATTTGAACCCTCAACAGGAACGCAAACACTGTCCATACCGAATTGAGAACTTTTTAGCACCATTTTTCCGCACACCATTTCAGGGTGAGCGATAAAATAATTATTCATCTCAATACCGTCGGCGTTAGAGGAAGTATAAACCCAATCGGGATAATCTTTTACTAACTCAGCTCCGCTACGTTTCTGAAGAAAAATCATATCTGATGAAACGTCTGTTCCGGCTGCCGATTTAAAGGTATTGTTGGGCAAACGAATAGCTCCGAGCAAATCAGCTTTATCAGCTATCATTTCCCTTACCTTCGTAGTCTTTTTATCCAAAGTACCAGTTGACGTAACAAATGCTACAATTCCGCCCGGGCGAACCTTGTCGAGCGATTTAATAAAGAAATAATCGTGAATTAGTAAATGGTTTTTATTGTATTTCGGGTCATAAACTTGAAAATCTCCAAACGGAACATTACCGACTACAACATCAATATAATTATCAGGAATATTTGTTTCCTCAAATCCCATAACCTTTATATTTGCATTTGGGTATAGTGCTTTGGCTATTTGTCCTGAAACATTATCAATTTCAGTACCATAAAGCCTTGTTCCGTTTTGCATATAATCAGGCAACGAACCGAAAAAATGACCCGTGCCACAGGCAGGGTCAAGAATAGAGCCATTTGTAAATCCTAAATTGTACAATGCCTTATACATTGATTTAATAACTACAGGCGGAGTATAAAATGAAGTTAAGACAGAATCATAAGCAGAATTATAATCATTCTCCGACAATAGCTGTCTTAATTCCTGATTATGAGCGTTTTGCTCCTTAAAGAAATCTGACAATCCACCCCAGCCAACATAATGAGATAAAACAAGCTGTTCCGAATGAGTTGCAGGACGGCTTTCATTTTGAAGATTATGCAAAACCTTTATAGCTGCTAAATTATTATTAAAACGCTGTAAAGGTGTTCCGACACCGATGTTATTATTTTCTATGACAAAGTTTTCTGCTTCGACACTATTTTGATTATCAATAAGATTTTTAACTGTTTCAACAGGTAGAACCGTATCAACAGGAACATTACCAACAGAAAGAGAAGAAATATCCTCAAGATGAGCCTGATTAAACTGATTGATTAACGATACGCGAAAACGCTTGTCGGCATACTCAACCTCTTTACCGATTAATTCGGAATAATCAGGAGTCTTTGGCTCTACCTCGGCTTCGTTGTCCAACCCATAATCTTGCGTAACTATGCGCTCAATTTCTGCTTTTTCTCTCTCCGTAAGCGGATTGTCGTTCAAGCTGTTTTGAAGATTGTCCAATAAGTTGTCATAAGCACTTTCATCAACATAAACCTCGTTGTCCTCAATCTCGTTATAGGACTCACGGGCAAAATCCGCATAGGCACTGATATGACCGATTATGTCGGTTTCGCCGTCGGCAAGGTCATATCGACCGTTGTATGTGGAAAGGTGTATTCCGTCAACCGAAGTGTAAATCTCAAAGTCAGTTTTATAGTAAAATCCTACTTCGGGATTTTCACGCTTTGCGTTCTCCAACATATCCAATCTGCCAAGCAATTCATTTGCAAAGGGAAAACGCAACCGTGTTTTCTTATGAGAATATTCATATAATGCAGGGTGTTCTGAGAAGTTGATAACAACTTGCGGTTGAGAAACCGCCGTTGAAGCTGTTGCAAATTCATTAACCATATTCTTGAACGCTTCATAGTCCTCGGCGGACATATGAGGATTCCAAGCATATTTCAAACCCGAAGGCTGTTCGTTAATATAATCATCATATTCTTTGACATAATTGTCGTGATTATCTATATCCCAAACTCTCTGAACACCGTTCTGAGAAAAGAATTCTGGTAACTCATCAATGGAAACAGCTTGAATACCTTTTGATAAATCATCTACGGATATATTCTCGTGGACAATTTGTCCACTTCCATTGTTACCGTCGGGATTGAAATAAATCCACGATATTGTTCGGTCTTCCGGATTAAATAAGATATATTCATCTATATTCTGCACTAAAAATTCAGGTATTTCAGGAAAACCAATGTCATCACAATAATATGCGTGTCTTTCTCCGTTCCTTGTTAGGACAACTACATCGGAAACGGACAGTGAGTGTCCGGTAAAATCATCAGGGTGATGAATATTAAATCTTTCATATAGTGTTTCAAGATTTTCACCTTGCTTTAATTTTCCCGAATACACTTTCTCATAATTTGCAGGCTCGACCTTTAAGCCACGTTTTTGCAAGCTATGCAGTGATGAAAATCGAGTTTCACGTGCGCTCTCATTGTCAACTAACTGATAAATCTCATAGCTTACTGCTCCTCTTACAAGTAATTTCCTGTTATCCGCAGCGTTGACATTTAGCATATCCTCAAATAGCTGCTTTGGATATTTTTCAATCAACAAGGGAGCTTCTTCTTGATAAACAGTGACATCACTATCAGAAACATCTGAAATCATATAAGGAACGCCGTGAAGATAAGCAACATCACCGACCTTATATGAAAAACTTACAACATAGAAATCCGAGATAGCATTTACATCAAGGTTAGCCGCTTCGTATTCCTGCAGCTCTCGCTGATTAAGATAACGATTTTCATTTATCAATTCACCAATACGTTGATGTATTTGCTTAAAAGTAATAGTTGTAGGTGCGTAATCTCCCTCAACGTCAATAACAAAAATACCGTTCCGGTTGCTGTTGCGCAGGAAGGATTTTTTTCCTGAATGAATTACGCCGCCTGAATCCTTATACTCTTGACGGAGAATATCAATAATTCTCTTTTCGCCCATATTCTCTTGAAAGGCTGCATATATTCTTAACTTACAATCTTTAATTGCAGGGTCTTGAATTAAAAGTCGGTCTATATCCTGCTGTGTTAGAGTAATAGAAGGTTTCTCCGGAGGAAGAATAAAGTTTTCCTCCTCTGTTGGTAGCTTTTCTATCGGAATATTATTGATTTTCAGCACCTCATCAGAGTAGGCTCTTTCAATGTTAAATTCACCCTCTGTAAGCTCGATACGGTGTGTATCACGATTGTACACACTAAATCCCAAATAGCCGTCAGAAATATATATTCTGCCTGCAACGGTTGCTTTATCAAGTGTCGCGTATTCTAACTTTTCATCAAAGCCGCCGTCATCACCGGCATAAGTGATAACTTGATACGGTTTATGAATATCATTGTCATAACTGGTATGCTCTGGTGTAGCGTCGGGAACAGACGTGACGGGCTCGACTGTTTCATTATCAGCAGGTGTTCTCAGCTCAACTTGATAATCGCCATTATCATCTCTGGTTAAAATACCAACATTGTAGCCCTTCTCGATGAGTTTGTTTATGTAATCATCTGTTCTGTGTGCAGGAAAGCCACACATCGGGACACGTTCTGAATCGGAAATCATTCGCCCTGTGAGCGTCAGCTCAAGCTGTTCTGCAATAATATTAGCATCTTCGCCTAACGCTTCGTAAAAGTCGCCTACTCTGATAACAACAAGAGCTTCGGGATTTGCGCTTTTTGCTTTGAAAAACTCCTGAGCAAGTGGTGTATAACTGTTATAGTCCTTCTGTACAGTTTGCTTTTCTTTTTGCTGCTTCTCTAATTCTTTCGGAATTTCATTTGCTATTTTCGAGAATTCTGCTCGGTACACATCAATGACCATCTGGTAAACTTGGGAGAGGTTGTTTTGATTAATACCCTCAAACGGAGAAAAATCCGTATAAGGCATTTCCTCTCCAAAACGTGACATCAACATATTAGTAACCGACTTTGCAAAAAAATCGGTTTGATTGCCAAAAGCATAGGAATCATCAAGAATATTCTCAAACTGTCTTGAAGCATTGTCATACAGAATATCTTTCAAACTGTCTTTATCAGAATGATAAATATTCTGTAATGCATTGAGAATTTCAGGTTTGTTTTCATAATCAAAAAAGCGCAATTCCTTGTAACGGTGAACGCGTTTATCGACAACAGTTGTTGATAAGGCATAGGTGACGACATATCTGTCGTTTGCTAATCTATCAAACATCAACGTTGACTTACTATATCGTTTTGGTACACGTCCATACATTTGCCATTGGTCATACGTCAAAAGTAAATCCTTATCAACACCTTGTGCAAATGCTGCTACAGCATTACGGAAGCTCAAACGGTAATTATGTGCGGCAGTTTTGAGAAAACGGTTATAAGCTTCTGAAGATTGACTTATTTGCGTAACCGCTTTCTGATACAGCTTTTTTAATTTTTTAAGGTTTTTTTCATTCATTTAGTACATTGCTCCTTAAAATTAATAAAAATAATAGCTCATTTTAATTGATTGATTTACATTGGAATAACCTCCTAAAAAGAAAAAGTGGACAATTTGTCCACCAAAATGATTATTGAAATTCACTTGTTGACAATACGTGTTGCACGTGCTATAATATATACAGCAAGCGAGGTGAAAATTAATGCCGATGAAAGCACGTGAAATGGAAAAACTATTATTTCAGAATGGCTTTATCTTCATAAGGCAAAACGGTTCACATAGAATTTATTACAATTCACAAACAAATCGTACTGTTGTTGTTCCGTTTCACGCTAAAGAATTAAAGAAAGGAACAGAAGCAACAATACTAAAAGAAGCAGGACTTAAATAATTATTTTACAAGATAAACATTGGAGGTATCATTATGAATTCAATTTTTAATTATCCCGCAATTTTCCAAAAGGAAGATGAAGGGTATTCTGTATGGGTTCCCGATATTCAAGGTTGCGTATCTCAGGGCGACACCTTTGATGAAGCATTGGAATATATTAAAGACGCAATCGGTCTTTGTTTAGATGTCATTGTAGAAAAAGGTGATGTTCCCCCAAAGGCAACAAAATATGAAGACATCGTTTTGGAAAAAAATCAATTCTTAGCGGTTGTCAGTTTTGATTTTGACGAGTACCAAAAAAAGCACGGAAACAAATCCGTAAAGAAAACTTTGACTGTTCCGGCGTGGCTCAACACTTTATCAGAAAGGAAGAATATCAATTTTTCAAAAGTGTTACAAAACGCTCTTATCAATGAATTGCAAATCTCTGAATAACTTATTTCCCCTTGTAATTATGCAAGGGGATTTTTATTGTAATTTTCTACCGCAAATCGGGCAAAAATCTATTCTGCAAGAACTATCGGTTTTTTCACCCTCAAAAACGAGCTCATAGTAACCTTTCATTTTTGATTTACGTAAGTAAAACGAATCGTTTGAATTTAGTAAGGGAAAATCAGCACCGAACTCATATTCCTCTTTTTCCAAAAGATTTTGACAATACGGACACGGTATTTTCTCTCGATTAATATGAATGAGTTTCATTTATTTAACTTAACTCCTTATAAATTGATTTTCGTATTTTGATTTATATTTGGCGATTTGGGCACAAAAGCATTAAGTGCTTTTTCGATAGCCGACTTTTGTGATTCTAAAAAAACCACATTGTATTTGCCTTGATCTGTTCTGAACACAGCAAATTCCAATGTGGTATTTCTTAAAAGTTTATATTGATTTGATAAGACGATTTTATAACAAAGCTTCTCGCCTGTTTCCGCAGATTTTTCTTTCAGCTTGCGATTGATAACCGTATTTCGCTTAAAGAACGTTTCTTTATTCACCTTTTTATCTTCTCTATTGGGATAGAGAACGTTTAGAACACGCTCTTTATCTTCAGGTGAAAAAGCTATATTTATTTTATCGCCTTTTTTATAGCTTGCAAATAAAACGCAGTGCTCTTTTAATGACTCTGCTTGCTCCGGTGTTACAAGCAGATAGCTCAACTTCGGATTCTTTCGTTTCAACTCGGACATAATCTTCCTATTCTCGATGAGCTTCGCTTGACTTTCAAAACTGCCGAAAGGAACATTCAGCACAGCTTCTACTCTTTTTAAATCCGTCTTTTTCAATGTGACTATTGCAGTTCCGGTCTTTAAGTCAATTTTGCTTGATAATAAAATACGATTGTTTAACAACTTTGTGATTTGCCAAGAGTACAGCTTTATCTGCACCGCTTCGCCTAAAGTATCGACAATCGTTCTATATGGAATATTACCTACAATTCGTTTTCCGTTTTTAAAATCCACAAAACTTCTGTTTCTGAACGCATTGCTATAATTTTTTACAATACGTTTTTGTTTCGGCTTTTGTGTTCGGTTAAGAATATACCGAATTAAACGAAGTGTAAAAATCAAAGGATTTTTTGAAAAGATGTTTGGATTTGAAAATTGCTTGTTCCTAATAATTACTCGTTTTCCAAATCGTTTCTCATATCTTTTCCAGTTCCGAGCAGCAATCTGATTATAATAATCGTAGTTTGGAATCTGAAATTTCTCTTTATTATCGTAATCAGTTTTTTTCTGCTCCTCTTTGTCTGAATTTATATTATCTGAATTTTCAATATTCAGCTTATTTTCTATATTGTTTTTTGAATACTTCTGACCGAATTGTTTTGCTAATGTATCGGCGCGAATACCTTTTTTCTCTCCCTTCTTTTTGAAGGTTATATTTTTATTTGTAAATTTAATTTCGTAATTGCGCGTTTGAAAATAATTAATGAATTCATTTTTATTTTTGCAGTTTTGCAATGCGTCATCTAAATCTTTTACAAGATTAAATTTCCAACTTCGACCTTGTTTGGCAGCGTTCAAGGTTGATTGGTCAAGAGGAGAATATTTCGTAACGTTATCTTTTTCAATAACGCTCAAATCATTTTTATAACAGAGCTCGTCAGAAACTTTGCGAATTTGATTTAACACATCCATATTGTCATAAAACTTTTTTCCGTCTAATAGACTTGCAGAATTGATAATAAAATGATTATGAATATGCTCTCTATCTGAATGTGTAGCAAGAACTACTTGAAAATCAGGAAAACATCTATTGATGGTTTCAATTCCAATCTTATGTGCGAGTTCAGGTGTAACATTATCATCAGGAGAGAATGATTGACAGATATGTGAAGCTATAATTCCCTTGTTCTGATTAGCGACAATTCGATTATTTTCAAATTCCTTTGCGATTTTTGACACGTTGTTTTGATGAATACAGCGATAATAAAACACATCGCTTGCTTTTTCATCTTGTGCAATATAAGACAATGCTTCCGATAAATGAGTTTGAGTTTTAATTTTTGGTGAAATTGTTTTTACTATAGCCATATTAAAATCTACTATGTTATATCCAAATGGTTTTCTATTTTCATTAATCTGCTATTAATTAATTTTATTGAATTCGACATTTCAGTGAGCAATTCAAAATTTTTGAAAGAACTGCCTTTTTCATAACCGCTTTCGGGTTCAGCAATAAATGAAATAAAATCATTTATTGCATTAACACATTCTTCCATTAAAGCCTTAACCTCGCTTACGTTATTAATGGAGATATACTGATTTGAGTTCGCAACCGTAGCGATTTGGTTTATGTTATTACCGATTTTTGATAAGTGATAAATCAGGTCGGGAAAATTCTCGCAAATGACAATCCGCTTTCTACGAATACAAAGTGATACATATTCCGTCATCGAAACATTCATCAATTTTGCATTTCGGGAAATAGTCAGCTTTTCTGAAGGAGTTAACCTCAAAAGTAGTTTTTCCGTTTTATGCTCTGTTTCCATTTTTATACCCCTTTTTCGGTTTATTTGTCTGTTTTTTTCCTGTCGGTTTTAACCGACTAAATCGCTTGCGATTTGGGGGGTTGCGAGCACAGAATTTGTATATCTATCCGATATACAAATTCGCTCGTTAGGGGAGCACCCCTAAAACCCCGATTTTTGCAAAATCAAAATCAAAAATAATCACTGCGTTCAGCCGTAAAATCGAATTTTACAAAACCAGTTTTTAATCAGAAAATTTCAAAATTCGAGATTTTTTACTTTTCTGTTGGTTGGGCGATTTTATTGATTTTCAGAGTTTTCATTTTTGTCAATGAAATTCTCAAAATCTTCAATCGTCTTAATTCCGTATTCGGAGAGCACATCTAACAACTGTGCTGATTCCTCATTTGCAATTTGGCTCTCGAGTTTTCTTTTTTCGATTTTGAGTTTTTTGGTATTTGCTTTTGCTTTTGCAATAATCTGATTTTCTTTTTCGATAAGCTGATTTACTCTATCGAGTTTTTCTTTTTTGTCTTTTGCCATTTTTATTTACCTCATTTCTTTACCAACGGTCAAAGAATTTAACGTTTTGATATTGTAAAATAAATTTTTGCGTTGAATGAAAATTATTTGGAGTTGAATCATAATAGTCAGCCGTACACATATAAAACAAACGATGTTTTACAGCCAATCCGTTTTTATCAAAAATAAATTTTACGGCTTCAACTGCATTTGTTGTTTTTCCCATTGATGTACTTCCGACATAACCCATTCCTCTTATGAGTTGTTCTATTGAATTGTATTTATCGTAAACGATTGCACACTTTATTGCTTGTGCGACAAGGCAAGCTCCGGTAAAGCTGCATCCGAATTCGCCTGTTAATAATCGTTCAAGTAAATCTCTGTCTTTTTCAGATAATTTTACTTTTGATAATCGAAAATTTGTATCGTCAAGTTTTGTTTTTAATAAAACAGTATTCTCATTTTTTAAATCAGCATTTGGCATTTCTATAATATTTCTTGTTCCGATTTTTATAATTTGGTCTTTGGCAGGAACTAAAATTTTTTCTGAAAAAGTGTTGTTTCTCCAAATATTTCCGTTAAAAAAATACTGCTTATATGTAACAGCTTTTATTCCGTCAGAACCGTTCTGAACAACTGTTTTTTCACCGTCGAGCATTTCGTCCGATTCAAGAATTTTTGTTTTATATATTATAGGCTCTTTAACCGTACTCATTCTTGTTTCAATTTTCGGAATTGAAATCGTTTGATTTTGGAAAATGTATTCTTCATTATCAAACGGCAAGACATCGTTTTCTTCAAGAACTATACCCAGCCTTTTCAACGTTCGTCCAACGGTATCATACGGCACTTGATAGTTTCGGCTGTTACCGTGATAATCTACGGTAATATCAATGAATGGTTTTAACTGAAATTCCGTTTCAGCTATTGTTTTTTCCTGATTAACTGTCGGAGTATTTAATACATCTTTTTTTATGTTTTTCGCCGTTGCACTTTGATTAGAAAGGCAAGTCGCCGTCAACATCGTAAACATCAGAATCGAAATCACTTTCATCAGATTGTGGGATTTTAATTTCATCATACACTCCTGTTTCTTTCTTCCTTTGTAAGAACTGTATTTCCTCAACCACGAAAACGTGATACTTCTTCCCCTCTTTTATATTTGATTGATAGCACGCTCTTACTCCGAGCATATCGCCTACATTGACATAAGTGCAGAGAACTTCTGCAAGTTTTCCGTAAGCCGCCATTGGAGGGAAGTCCGTTTGGTCGCTTCTGTTTCGCTGAACCGCCAACTGAAAGCTGCAACAGCTTTTATCATTTTTTGTTTTCTTTAATTCTATGTCGGTAGCAACTCTACCAACAAACACAATGGTATTAATCAAACTAATTCCACCTTTCAGAAGATAAATATTCTTTTTGTTTTTGTTCTTTATCCTGTTTGTTTTTGAACTCTTTATTGAGCTTTATCCAACCGCTCTTAAATTCATTTAAAACTTGAATGTCAGAATTCTTCTTGGAACGTGTACGAAATTTAAGACGGTTATAAATTTTTCGATATTCTTTAATAACCGTACTTGAATAATTCTGATTATATAAATATGCTCTGAATTTGAAACAACCTCGAAAATCGTTTTTCTCCGAAGGACGATTGCAGTATCTTCGCAATTTTTTCTCGTTACTCGTTGTGAAAAATTTACCGCAGGACAAGCACTTGCGAATAACATAACCACATTCAAAAATTTCAAAAAGACTTGCAATACAAAGCTCTGATAATGAATTCACTTTTAATTGAGTAAAAAACTCATATTCAAAAAACTCCTTATCGAGCATTTCCTTTATCTCAGCCGTCGTATAACCGAACGGAATAGGAAATTCTGAAATAAACTGTCTTATAAGATATTTTGATGTCTTATCCTTGAAAAGATTGAACAATGGGTTTTCTCTTGATAGAACCGACACTGCCAATGCTTTCAAATAATCATTACTGCAAAAAGATTTGTCGTCATTGCACTTTTCAAGAAAATTCTGAATCTTCTTTAGTTTTACAACTTCAAGTTTATCTAAATTAGATTCGATAAATACTTGTGTTAAATCATATTCTTTGTTAAAAAAATAATCAGAATAAACTTTTTGATTGATTTTTTCAGAGGAAGTAAACGTAATTACTTCTAACAAATCAATGGATTCTATAATTGAAAAAAGCAGCTCACCAAAAGGAACAGTAATAGATGAGTTTTTATTTTTAAATACATCTTGATGAGATGTGCCTGTTTCTTTTGATTTACAAATTTTCACTCCAAAGGATTTATCACTTGTATGTGAAATCGCTCTCAATTTCCCCTCTCCTTTCTTTTTTTCTTTTTACGACAAACTATATAGATTGTTGTTAAAATCGCGACAGAAGCGATTACAGAGCAAATAATCAATACGTCAGAGATATTTCTTAACGGCGCAGCTTCTACTGTGCTGTTAGTTTTATTATCCTCGGTATTCTCAACATTTGTCCGTTCGGCGTTAATAAGCAGCCTGTGACTGTTAATGCCGTAAGGATAACAAGTAATTAACGTTAGAATATCTTTGTTGGATTCGGGCTTAATACTGTTTATTTCAGTCGGTAAAATAATCTGCCGACCATAGACTTTGTAGCAATAACTTCTATTAAGAATATAGATATAAATTAAATCACCCGACGACAGTTCATCAATATCATCAAAAAACTTTTGTTCCGGATAACCGCTATGAGCTGATATACAAGCTCGTGTATTAAGTCCGCCGATTGGAAATGATGTCTGTTCAACGTGAGCAGCTCCTTTTTTTAATACTTCTTCGCTTTCTCCATGATAGATTGGGAGCTTAACATTAATAGACGGTATCTCTATGTATCCGATTAAACCATTACCGTCAGAATTCAAAATATCCATATAGCTGTTTAAGATTGTGCTGTAATTAACATCATTCTTAAAATAATCTGTTGTAAGTATTTGATTATATTTTTCAGCGTTAAGGAGTTTAGCGTTTATGTCATCATCAGAAAACGTTTTTGTGGTTTTGTTGTATTCGTTTATCTTTGAATCATTATTAAATTCGTTGATAAGATTGAAAACGGAAGGAAGCATAAAACAACTGATACTGAATAAAAAAAGAGCTATCATCGAGAAAAAGAAAAATTTTTTTGTCATAATACTATCTTAAAAAATGAGGGGCAGAATAATCTGCCCCTCTGTTAATTAACCTTATTTACTGTTTTTCTTTGTGCGGCGAAGACCGAAAATAATCAGTCCTCCAAGCACAAGCGAAACCGCGCCTGCAATATAAATAAAAGCAACATATCCGCCTGTTTGCGGAACAATGAGCTTAGTATCTGTAACTGTTACTGTAGAAACGCCGTTTGCAGGAGCATTCTGAACCCAAGTGTTATTTGTAAATGTGTCGAGGTATGTAACGTCAATACTGATAGGAATAACCTTTCCGTAAACGTTGTAACCCTCGGGAGCATCGGTCTCCGCGATAAAGTAATTACCGCTCTGAAGTGTAAGCTCCTCGCCTTTTGAATTTAGGAAAACAACATTACCATTTGCATCGGAAGTACCCGAAGCAAGCGGATTTGTTTTTGCAGCCGCATTCTCATTTGAAGCGTAGATTGCGAACTTTGCACCGCTCAGAGCACTGCCGTTTTCATCGAGCTTATTAACGCCTACGCCGTAGGTGTAAACATAAACGGTATTGCCCGGAACGCTGTCAACAGTTGAGTTGTTGCCGTACTCGAGCTTAACATCTTCGTTCGGATTTCCCTCAACGCCTTTAACAGCGTATTTGTTCAGAGTTGCAGAATAAGTAACAAGGATAAATTTAACGTCGCTTGCATAAAAATCATTCTTAGCAAGATAGGTTTCGTTAAGAGAAACGTTAAATTCTGTATCCTGTCCCTCTGCCGCAGAGGTAACGTTTACGGTATAATCGTTTGCCGAAATACGAGAAATAGAATCTCTATCCTTGTCCGCAAGGAATACCTTAACTGAGCTCTTATCAAAAGTCAGTGCCTTGCTCATTTTATCGTAAACGGCGTATTTTGTAAGTTTGAACGAAGTTGAACCTGTTGTTGTGTTGTAGAGCGCAAAATCAACCTTGTCGCCGAGAGAAACGTCAGTAAAATTAACATTATCCTTCGTTGAATTTGTAATCTCCTTGAGAGTTTCAGGAGTATCATCTGCTACCTTTGTCGCAAGGTCAACCGGAGCAATCGTATAAACCCAGTTGTTATTGTTAAAATACGGCAATGCAACAACTGAATTTTCAACCGACTTTACTCCTGCAGGGAATTTAGTGCATTTGATATAATAAATTCCCTGGTCAAGATTGGAGAAGGTTTTTGTTTTGCTTCTTGAATCAAATGTACCGCACGAAACCGCAGTCGCAGGCATCGGGCTGAGAGCCGGAGACACTTCATCAAGTTTCAGAAGAAGCTCCTTTGTGTTTCCTGCCTTGACTTCATTCTTGATTTCGTCGAAAAGCGGAACATACTTTGTTTCGTAAGGCGAAGCTGATGTGGTATCCAAGTCCGCAACCTTGAACACTTCAAAGGTGTAGCCGTCTTTATCGCAGTTGACGGTAAAGAACACTTTGCGTGTGGAATCAATCACCGTCGCCGCCGACACAGCAGGGAGAGCTGATACAGCGATAATAATAAGGGCGAAAATAATAGCAAATGATTTAAAGATTGTTTTTCTCATTTAAGAATTCCTCCTTGAGATTTTGTTTTTTCTTAATTTATAAGCGAATACGCCTGCTGCAAGAATGATTAATGAGCTTATTCCGGCAATAATAAACGGCTTAATTCCGGTAGAACCTGTTTCATAAAGCACTATGTTGTTATCCTTAACCGTAAGCTCAATATCTCTTGAAGAAGCACTCTCGCTTGAAATTGTAAACGGTATTTTCTGAGCGTATGTCATTGAGCCTTTCGGAGCTTTAACCTCCAAAAAATAATAGCTGCCAAAAGGCAGCTTCTCAACAATCAAATCTCCGTTATTATCAGTTGAAAATGTTACGCTCGCTCCATCTTCACTGCAATTATACTTACCAATACTTTCAGTATCGGCGGAAACAGCTGTACCATCTTCGGTAAACAGCTTCCATTCCGAACCATCAAGAGGTTTACCGTCGCCGTCACGTTTATGCAGCGTAACAGAGCCTGTTGCAAAGTGGTTAATCATTGTTACAGTCTGAACATCAGGCGTATCATTCACAACAAACTCCACGTCATCGGCAAGAGTATATTGAGGAAGTGTGCTTACCTCGTGCAATCTGTACGTCTTACCTACGGTAAGCAGCCCGTCAATTCTGTAAGGCTCGCCGTCGGTTGTCCACGTCGGAACAACAACGTTATTACCTGTTTTACCCTCGAGGATTTGAAGTTTAACTCCTGATATGGGCTGATTGTTTTCATCGACTTTCACAATCGCGATTTTGGTAGTATCGTCCTTCATAGTAACTCTTGTCGTTGAACCGTCTTCATTAACCTTGAAGGTAATGCTGTTCGCCGTAACATAACCCGGGGCAGGAATTTTCTCGGTTAAAACATATGATTTACCCTTAACTAAACCTTTGATAATATGAGGTTCGGTTGTTGAAACCCATTCATCTGCAACAGTGGACAAATTGTCCACTTCTGCAACCGAAAGATGAGCACCCTCGATTTCCGTACCGCCGGTTATATCCGTTTTTCGGATTTCGGTAACCGTCGGCGGATTGCTAACCTCCTGTGCAAGCTCAATGCGTTCAACGTTTTGAGGAGTTAACGAAACGGCAAACACCTCGTCTGAAAGCAGATAAGCAGGCGGAGCGACGATTTCTTTGATATAGTAAGTCGAATCGCAGGCAAATCTTATTTCTGAAACAGCGTTACCGTTTTCATCAGTAGGCGGAAATTGATAAATCAATTCCATACAATCCTCATCGGAGAACACGCCGTAAACGGCGTCCTTTAGCGATTTGTTCGGATTTTCGGAATCACTTTTATGAACCTTGAGATAGCCTGAACATTTGTTCGTCACTTCAATGTTAATCATAGAATCGCCGTTTTCCTGTGCAGCTTTTAATGCGTCCGCACTGACCTCAAAATCAATTTCGGCAGGAGTTTCAAATCTATCGGGTATCTTATATCCGCCGTTACCGTCGGAAACGCCGAGCTCTTTTAAGGTGTATTCACCTTCCGGTAAATTCAAATAAGAGATTGAGCCTACCTTGCGGTTAACTTTTACAGAAACATCCCTGTCATTCACACAACGCGAACCATTTTCTCCGGTTCTTATCATATACACAAAACCGTCAGATTTTCTTGTAACTTCAAAATAATAGTTTTTTGTATCTGAGCTGTCGTCTACAGTTTTTCTTATCTGAAGCGGAATATCATAAATATTTGTAATACAAACTAATCCGTTTATACTTGAATCATTTCTCACAAGCTCCTCGCGAGATGATTTACCGTCTAATTTATACATAGGTGTATAATTGGAAGAAATGGAATTACTTGAACCACTCGGCTTACCTGCTTCAGATATATAGTAATATCCAGAATCAACAAGCGTAGTTATACTCGAACAGTCAAAATTATTAATTATATAGCTCGATAATGATTCTGTAAAGCCCGTCTTGTCAGTCGGGCCAAGAACCATATATTTAACACCGTATTTTATAACCATACTTTCCGGTAAACGCACAGTAAAATACCAACCCTCAAGGTTATCACTTGTTGACAACGCGCCATCAATATAATCTTCCGTTGCACTTTCATACTCGCTTAATGTCGCTACGGATTTACGAATGCGAAAATCGTGATCCACCTTGCCTGTCTGAGTTAAATTAACTCTTATCTTAAAATAAGCTGTCGGTGGGTCGATTTTACCGCCTGCAACCAAATCCTGATAACTCGAAGCCGCATAAGGAACCATAATACCGCCTATGCTCTGCGGAATTCCGGTCTTTTGCTGATATGCAGAAGCTTCTACACCCGTTTTAAAGATATTCGCACTGGTTACGGTTAACGTCAGCTTATTATTTGCAACCGTGAATTTTACAGTTGCATTACCTGTGTTGAGCGTTTTACCGTTCCAAGCACTGAAATTGCTGCTTAATACCTTGTTAGCATCATCAAGCGTTACCGAGCCATACGTCCACTTGTTTTGCTGAATATTATGCGTACAGTTAAGCGTAATTGTCGGAGCGAGAGATTCCATAATATTAGTAAATGACGGTACTTTCTGATATGTCATCATCGCCTGTAAGATTCTCGTGTAAGCGGCTCTGATGTTTGGATTTGCTCCGTTCGCGCAAAACAAACCAATATATCCCGATTGTCCGGATTTAAGAGTAAAAGGAGAATTTGCGTTTCTTACTCCTCTGACAATCTCCCAAATAATAACCTGTGTAGCGATATACGCCTGTCCGTCATTAATGGAAGTACCATTTGCGATGTTATTAAAGTTGCCTTCCCTGCCATAACACAAAGCTGTATTTATTGCTTTTCGCTGACTGTTAGAAAGATTGTTCCAAGCTCCTTGTCCGTTCATTGTGTAACCTACGCCTACGTTGGTATGCACGCCGGGCTGAATACAATAGGCTCGAGAACCGTTAATTTTAATCATATACATTATTGTTCCCGGAGAATGAATGCCGTCGGCACAGGAAACAACTTTAATTACGTTTCCGGACGTATCATATAATGTGTGAAAGCTCGGATTGTATGAAGCACTGAGCTCATTCCTCTTATTCAAGAGCTTTTTATACTCAGACTTCGTAATATAATTACCATACGATACGTTTTCTCCCAATTCATCATTGGAAATGTATTCCCCGTATTCTGACAAATCAACGTCGTCATCAAAATCAATATTGGCAGCGTTAGCACCAATAACTGAAATTGTACTGACAAGCAAGACCGCTGCCAAGAACACCGAAAGAATACGTTTAATCTCTTTGAGCAATTTTATAACTCCTTTCTGTAAAATAAGTTGTGTTTGTTTTTAGGGCTTGCTCTGATACCGTGAATAATTTTTATCATCTCCTTTCAAAAGCTCAATTAAACAAATAATGCTTAATTGTATAAAGACAAGTGTGGACAAATTGTCCACTTTTTTATAAAAACGTGATTGACCTATTACCAAAAAGAATATATAGGTAAATCGCGCCTTTTTATCAACGCTTCATTCAACTGAGAAATATAATCAAATCTCTGAACCTCGTTTTTTGCGTTTTTATAAGGATTTTGAAGATTGTAGTACCCTATAAATCTTTTATCCTCCTCAGAAAGTCCGCCTGCACCATCTACATCGCGCAGAAATTCAGGCAAGTCATTATTGTGAGCTATTGCAGCTATCTCCTCATTTGAAAAAACAAACATAATAAATCTTCCTTTAAAATAAGTTTTCGCCGTCCATAAATGGCGGCGAATAAAAGCTAAAGTATAATATTGCTAAAAATCAAATTACCCATTAATTATTTCTAAGGATTGCCCCGGGGAGAGCACGTCATCATAATACAAAGTTGAATATCCAGTTTCCAAGTCTACCTGAAAAACGCCTTGATATTCAGTGTTTGATGTCTTATTCACAATCGTGTTTGTTCTGTATGAACACACCATTCCGTTATCCGTTGTATAAGTAAGCTCTATTGTAAGACTTGAGCCATAATCTATAATTCGAGCAGACAACAGCTTGCCCTCATAAAACAAGTTGAGAGTTCTCATTCTATCGCCAAAATACCACCTTGTTTTTTCGTTCACTTCAAATTCTATTGTTTCATCAGATTTCAATATGAATGTTTCAGGGTATCGAGATATAACCCAAAATAAAAAAACACAAATGCATAACGAAGTAACAAAGAAAAAATCTTTTCGAAAAAACGCTCCAACAATAACAAAGAAGCATAACAGTGAAAAAACAATAATCATTCTTCTGTTACGCGTTCTCTTATTAATCAATTCAGTTTTAAGATTCAGACTAAAGCTATCAATTTTATGCTGCAATTCTTTTGTGTTTCCTGTAATCTTTAATTTCATAACCTATTTCTCCCTTGTAACTTGCTTAATTTGTTCACAATGTTATTAATGCCTTTCACATATTACATAGTATCGGTCAAAACCGCCATTACCGTCAGAAACACAGGTGAGCATTGTCAACAGGTCTTTTCCATCAGAAATATAGCAATCAGATGACTGATATTTTTTATGAATTCTCTTATCTTTGACGGTATAAGTCAGTTTGCTCCAATAATTTTCAACCACAACCTCATCGCCAATTTCTAAGTTGTTGATATAATCAAAAAAAATCCGCCCAATATATCCTGTGTGACCGGAAAGCACAGTGTTCGTGCTTTTTCCCCCGATTGGAAGGGACGTGTATGTCATATGAGCTGCTCCGAACGACATATTATAATCTGAAGCACCAAGATAAATCGGCAGCTCCATTCCAATGGAAGGAGCTGCAACATATCCATAAACACCGTCGGGAATCCCATATTCGGATAGATTTAACGACGGTTGACGATAATTTTCATCGTGCAATAAATCATATTGCTTGATTTTAAGCATTTCATTATAAGCAACGCTGTCCTTATAGAGCCTGTCAACATCAACCTTGTAATTAACCTTATTATTATGTTCGCTATCCTCATTGGTGTTACCGCTATTGCTCTCAGCTTCGTTTGAATTATCTGTTGTTTTCTCACCGCCGTAAACAGCAGACTTGTTATTCTTAAAATCGCTTACTGTTGTATGAGCAACTTGCACACCGATGTAGTTTGATACTATCGGGAAAACAACGAGAATAAATCCTAAAGAGATTAACAGAAAAGCGACTATTCCAAGAATTTTTCTTTTCACGATAACTCCTTTAAAATGTAAAAAGCAGCACGAAACGTACTGCCTTTAATTATTGTTATTCTTCTAAATCAGCCGTAGCAAAAATATACATCAAAATCATTCTGCCCGAGCTGTTCGTAATAGCACCTGAATCTTATCTCATAACGGCTGTTTATATTCATTTGAGGGTTGGATACAAACAAACCATATAATTCATCTTCAAAGCATTCAATTTCACTGGAAATCATCGAATTAACTGAGTAATAATAATCTCCTTGATACATACTACTTGTATCAGAAATAAACCAACCGGAATTGTTTTTATTCAATGATGAAGTATATGTTGCACCTTTACTTGAAAAATGGTTGTTTATGCTGTTAACCAACTTATCCATATTTGCTTTTGTGATAAGCTGATTGCGAGGTAAGAGCGTGTCATCGGTCACGGATCCACCGCCGTTACCACCTGAATTTCTATTGCTTCCGCCGTTGGAATTTCCTCCGGAGCCGTTGCCCGAACCACCAGAGGAAGAAGTAACTGTTACATTGCATACGGCTGACTTTCCGTTGGTTGATGAAACGGTTATTGTGCAGTTTCCTCTGTTCTGAGCATATACCGTTACCGTCGAACCACTGCAGGAAACAGTAGCGTTGCCGTTGCTTGTTGTTACGTTGTACTGCCTGTCTGTAGCAGACTCAGGATTTATATATACCTCAAAGCTCGCAGAAGAACCTTCGCTTATAGTCATATTACCCTTGCTCAGACTAACGCTTGTAACGGTTTTACTGCCTGATGAAGTGTTTGTACCTGATGAACTGCGTGTGCTGTTGTTACTGTTGTTTGTTGATTGTTTCTTATTTGTGCTCGCAGCAGGCTGTGTCGCTCCTGTTGACGGAGCTGTCGTTGCAACTGACGATGGATTTGTTGATTCGCCCGACGCGTCTGTTGCGTTTGTAGCAGCCTCATCTTCTGTGCTTTTTACGGAAACAGATGTTTCATCATCAGCTCCGGTGTTGTCTTTTTCTCCGCAGCCTGAAAAGGTTACGGCTGATGTAGCAATAATTGCAGCAAGTGCAAGAATAAATATTTTTTTCATCGTTGTCCTCCTTCTGTCGTAGCCGCATAATCAACAATTATCGGTCTGCCTTGTTCATCATAACTTGTTCCATAATTGTGATATTCTAATGGCGGAAGTGTCCCGTCTTGAACCACCGTTACATCTTCTGTGGTTGCTTCCGCCGTTGTAACTTCTACCGTTGTTACTTCTTCCGTCGTAACTTCTGTCGTATTGGAAGAATCCTCTTTATTTCCGCAGGCGGTAAAAATAGCCGCCGTCATAATCAGCGCAAATGCGATAACGAATATTTTTGAAATAACTGTTTTCATTTTTCTCTTTCCTTTCAATTAAAATATTTCACCTAACCCTTTTTTATGCCGCAGAAGATTATACGGCGGTTTGGGAAGTGACTCTAAAAATTCGATATCATTCATCAGTTTATCTTTGTATAATATCCAAGCGTCATAGCGAACTTTTTCAATCTGTTCCGCTCTTACAGGCTCACCGTGGCTTTGCGTCAGCTCAACAGTGACGTTAAAGTAATCCTCCAACGTCTGACGCGGATTATCATCTGAGAGAATGAAGCGAATCGGAGAAAACCTGGCTCTTTGGTAATCGTTTTCAAGATATACTCCAGACCAATCTCCGGTCATAACAGCCATAACATTTGGAGATTTATCTTCCTCACGAAGCATATTTTCGCGCCAAAATACATAATTAACGCATAAAACCGTTTGATTTGGTTTGACCTCGTCTGTTTTCAAATCTCTGTAATATTCAATCATTATTTTTCTCCTTTCACGAATGTATAATTTTTACGATATACTCATTATAGCACAAAACACTGTCCGATAAAACTCCCAATGCTACGAAAATTCATTGATTTTCTCAATAATTTTTGCCTTAATTTCTTTGAAAAGGCTTTCATCGGGAATAATTGAACGTTGATTGTTTCGTTTGGCGTTTTCGGTAATCGGAAATTTCAAGATTATTTCCTTGCCCTTACGCTCAACCTTAATATCGTTAATAGTCAGTTCGCCGTCAATGGTGACGGAAGCTATCGCATAGATTCCGTCACCGCCGAGAAGTCTTACTCTTGTCTTTGTTACTTTCATTTATCTTGAGAAGCCCTCCATTCATCATAGGTCAGCGGTTTCCCGTCTGCTTTAAGCATTACTGTTAATTGTGGGTTATTACTGCTAAATAAGCCACTTCTGCCATCATAATACATATACATTATGTGTGAACTTTTTTCGTAAAACACACGAATGCCGTAATCCAACTCACCGTGTCCATTATCAACTTCTACAAAGTTATCACCTAACAAACGTGCTGATACGGAGACTTCTGCTTCTTCGTTTGATGAATGATTATACGCGAACGAAATTCCAGAGACAATCAAAGCAACTACACAAACAAGTGCGCAAACAATTAATAAGGTATTTCTTTTCATTTTTATTTTCCTCCTTGATATTTGATTATTTATTTTTATAACTATTCCATTCTTCATAAGTCAGTGGTTTTCCACCTGAGTTAAGCATAACTGTCATACTGGTAGAACCGCCTTTCGGTGAAAAGTACTGTGTGTACATTACTTTTGTGTATTTGTCATACCAAAAGAAATGGTTTCCTTTACGACCTACTTCTATGAAATAATCATCTGTACTTTCAAAATTGAGGGCAGCCTGTGTTTCCTCTACAGAACTTGCAAGTGAAGATTTTGTATTCTCTGAAGAACAAGACGAACAGAACCATAACAAGCCCAACATAAATGCGCATAAGCATATTGAAATTATTGTTGTCATAAGTATCTGCTTAATCACTTTCATCTTAGTGCTCCTCCATGATAACTTCCTGAATAAGCTCAAGCGTGTAGTTTTCTCTGATATATCGGCGCACGAGCTGTTCTAAAATACGGTGCGGCATAATATAGAGGTCGCCGCCTATTCTGATTTGAAACATACGTTTTGTCGAAGAAACCCATTGAACACTTATTCTGCCGTTAGCGTAACGGTGATGTGTATTGATTTCATTATCTTTCCACAGTTGCAGAACGTCTTTTGAATCATATGCAAAGCGGAAAATGTAATAATCAATGTGTGTTTCGTCAATTACGTCCTCACAGATTATTTTTAAGTGCTCGGAATTGATTTCATCACACGAATGAACGTTGTTATTTTTATCCTGAAACCAAAGCTCCGGTAACTTTGTTGTTTCTGAACTTTGCTCGGATTTGACGATTTTTTCATCATCGGATTTCTTTTCTTCTGTTGGTTCGGGAGCACTTTCCCTGTCAGTGGACAAATTGTCCACTTCTTCGTTTGGAATATTCTCCAAATCTTCATCATCGGCGTTATTGTTTTGATGATAGGGTTTAAGCGCGTTCACGGCAAGCTCACGGTAATCATCAGAACTCTCTGTTTCTGACGGCTCAGAAACTATTTCGTCCTCGGTGGACAAATTGTCCACTTTTTTTTCTCCGCAAAACGCTTCAGGATTTTCTTTAATAAACCTTGCGTTTACAGTTGAAATTTTTATATTTGAATTGTTTAACAAAAATTCAAATAGTTTGCATTGCTGTTCTCTTGTCAAATAAGACAACTCAACCGCAGCGATAACAGGAATTTGACCGCTATCCACTCGGTTCAGAAGCGGCTCAATCAGGTTTGTAAGCCTGATATATCTGTAAATCTTCTTTTTACTGAGATTTGTTTCCTCGGATATAGTTTTCATATCCTCTAACTCGGCAAGCTCTTTATAGGCATACGCCAACTCAGAAGGTAAATAATCGTTGTTCCTGATAAGATTTGACGTTAACCGAATAGTTTTCTTTTCGTTTGCGCTCAAATCAGATTTGATAATACATTTTGTAGTCGGTAGCCCTGCTTTTATGACAGCACGACGGCGATGTCTGCCGTCAATCAATTCATATTTACCGTTAGGGAGCGGAGCAACAATGCAGGGCGAAAGCTGTCCGTCCTTTGCTATGCGTTCGGCAAGCTGGTCAATGGTATCCTCGTGAATTTTAAATTTCTGCTTGTTGTCCTCGATAATCAGCTCGTTTTTGATTTCAACAATCTGATTATCTGTAGTGCCGATTACATCAGCGTATGCGCTCGCAACCGTAGGTATGGTTTGCGCAGGAATATTAAATTTTGCCATTATTCACACCCCCAATCAGAACGTCAACCACTTTCATATACGCTCTGCCTACATCGTCCGAGGTTCGCTTAACAAGCACCGTTCTATTGGCAGAGGAATTTTTAACGGAAGCTCTGAACGG
>Ga0256404_1002201_pt1 | contig 43960 bp, 42 predicted proteins | sample RumenRJG_01DNA_FD_185990 | JGI IMG/M metagenome (GOLD analysis project Ga0256404, IMG submission 185990) | Bovine rumen microbial communities from Lethbridge, Alberta, Canada - RJG_01 | ecosystem: Host-associated > Mammals > Digestive system > Stomach > Rumen | place: Canada: Alberta | collected... | reverse complement strand
CATCGTGGGGTAAGGGGATGTTGGCTACATATTGATGTTGTGCTGTTGCTTTTTACTGAAAGCTGCTACTAACGACTCATAAATCTACCCTTAATCGTGTATTGGATGATAGTTGCGGATTTTAGGATAATTTAAATTTTGTTTAGTTAGTAATATGGGTTTAATGGAGGTTACTGAACGACAGAAATCTCACCACGGATACTTTGTTTCATCATTTCGCGTACCTTATCAGGGTCGTTGTAGTGTGACTGCAGAAACATCAGTTTGGTAACGGCACTCTCGACGGTGGAGTCATAACCGCTGACGACGCCTGCTTCTTGCAGGTGAACCCCGGTGTCGTAGCGACTCATCTCGACGGCTCCCTGCATGCATTGGCTGATGTTGACAATGACTTTTCCATGCTGTGTGCCTTCCTTCAGGGCTTTTAGCAACCATGGATTTTGGGGTGCATTGCCAGAACCGAAGGTGCGCATAACGATGCTCTTCAGGTTAGGGGTGTGTATGATGTGGCGTATCAAATCTTCGCGGACGCCAGGGAATAGAGAGAAAATGATTACGTTATTGTCCAGTCGAAAGTGAGGCTTCATCGGTTTGTTGAAATCCGGTTTTAGAATGCGGTCGTTGTGATAGATGATATTTACACCTGCCTCGACAAGATGCGGATAGTTGAATGACTCGAAGGCATTGAATTCCTCGGCGCTTTGCTTGGTGGTACGGTTTCCACGCAAGAGATGTCCTCCGAAGTAGATGCCCACCTCGGGTACGCGTGCGCGACCATTCTCATCTTTGGACATTGCAATCTCAATTGATGTGATGAGGTTCTCTTTCCCGTCTGTCCGAAGTTGTCCGATGGGGAGTTGTGAACCCGTGAAAATGACGGGTTTGGTCAAGTTCTCCAGCATATAGGAGAGGGCAGAGGCGGTGTAAGCCATGGTGTCAGTGCCGTGCAGCACAACGAATCCGTCATATTGGTCGTAGTTGTCTGCAATGACATGAGACAGGTCTGTCCACAGCCGTGGTGACATATCGCTGGAGTCGATAGGTGGATTAAACTGATAGGTGGCAATCTGTGTGTCGAACTGTTTCAGTTCGGGTACATTGTTCAGCAGGTGCTCGAAGTCGAAAGGTTCCAGCGCCCCTGTGAGCGGATTGCGGTTCATACCGATGGTACCGCCAGTATAGATAAGCAGAACTTTGTTTTGCATGGCACAAAGATACGTAAAAAAAATGAGAGCAAGGAAACGTTTACGTTAATTTTTCTTCAAAAAAAGGAAAATGTTGCTGAAGATTGAATTTATTTCGTTATCTTTGCATCCAATTGGACAAATAAACTAAAACAAACCAAAGTATGAAACAGTTTAACGACAAGAATTTTGTTCTCGACAACGAGGTCGCACAAGACCTGTTCCACAACCATGCGGCAAAGATGCCCATCATTGACTATCACTGTCACTTGATTCCCGAGATGGTGGCTAACGACCATCGTTTTAAGAGTATTACCGAATTGTGGTTGGGTGGTGACCATTATAAATGGCGTGCCATGCGTACCAATGGTGTCGATGAGCGATTCTGTACGGGTAAGGACACCAGCGATTGGGAGAAATTTGAGAAATGGGCAGAAACGGTGCCCTATACATTGCGCAATCCGCTGTATCATTGGACACACCTTGAGTTGAAGACCGCTTTTGGTATTGAGAAACTGCTCAGTCCCAAGACGGCTCGTGAGATTTTCGATGAGTGTAATGAGAAACTGAAGCAGCCTGAGTTCTCGGCTCGTGGTCTGATGAAGCACTATCATGTAGAGTGTGTCTGCACGACAGACGATCCCGTTGATGACCTGCACAACCACATTGAGTATGCCAAGCACAAGGCAGCTGACGATCCCATGATGATTCCCGCATGGCGTCCTGACAAGGCTATGAACATCGAGGCTCTTGAGTTCTCGGCTTATGTTCATCAGTTGGAGGAAGTAAGCGGAGTGACCATCACGAAATTCTCCGATATGGTAGATGCTCTTCAGAAGCGTCATGACTTCTTTGCAGCTAATGGTTGTAAGTTGTCAGACCATGGTATCGAGGAATTCTATGATGAGGACTATACCGACTCGCAAATTGAAACTATCTTCGAGAAAGCCATGCGTGGCCAGCAACTTTCCAACTTGGAGACTCGTCAGTATAAGCACTGCTTCCTGACCGTGATGGCTGAGATGGATGCTGATGCAGATTGGACTCAGCAGTTCCACTATGGTGCTATCCGCAATAACAACACCAAGATGTTCAACCAACTGGGTGCTGATACCGGTTTCGACTCAATCGGAGAATTCAACACAGCTAAGGCTATGTCGAAGTTCCTGAACAAGTTGAATATGGAAGACAAGCTCACGCGTACCATATTATATACATTGAACCCATGCGCCAACGAGGTAATAGCCACGATGCTGGGTAACTTCCAGGGTGGTGAGCCAGGTAAGATACAGTTTGGTTCAGGCTGGTGGTTCAATGATCAAAAGGATGGCATGGAGCGCCAGATGAACGCTCTTTCTGTTCTGGGTCTGCTGAGTCGTTTCGTTGGCATGCTGACCGATAGTCGTTCGTTCCTCAGTTATCCACGTCATGAGTACTTCCGTCGCATCCTTTGCAATATGTTGGGTAATGACGTTGAGAAAGGTCTGTTGCCTGACGATCGTGAATTGCTTGGTAAGATGGTTGAAGACATCTCTTACAACAACGCTCGTAGATATTTCAAGTTCTATTGATAAAAAAAATCGGCTGTCCTTGCATTGGATAGCCGATTTTTTTGTACTTTTGCACCCGAAATTAATCAGACACAAAGACAAGTGAATAAAAGATTATGTGTGGAATAGTAGGATATATAGGTAAAAAGGAGGCTTTCCCCATTCTGATAAAGGGACTTCGCAGACTGGAGTATCGTGGCTATGATTCAGCAGGTGTTGCCTTGATAAATGACAATGGTAACCTGAATGTCTACAAGTCGAAAGGAAAAGTTGATAATCTTTGTGAATATTGTAGCGACAAGGATGTCAGTGGAACGATAGGCATCGCTCACACCCGTTGGGCCACCCATGGTGAGCCGTCGTCCCGTAATGCCCATCCTCACTATTCACAGAGCCATAATCTTGCCATCATCCATAATGGTATTATAGAGAACTATGCAGATATCAAGGAGAAACTGAAGGCCAAGGGCGTCCAGTTTGTCAGCGATACGGATACAGAGGTGTTGGTCCAGTTGATAGAGTATATCATGACGAAGAAGAACCTGTCGCTGTTGGAGTCCGTTCAGGTGGCTCTCTATCAAGTGATTGGTGCCTATGCCATTGCTGTACTTGACAAGCGTGATCCCAATCAGATTGTAGCAGCCCGAAAGCAGAGCCCGTTAGTTGTCGGTATCGGTGAAGACGAGTTCTTTCTTGGTAGCGACGCCAGTCCTATTGTGGAGTATACCGACAAGGTGGTCTATCTGGAGGATGGAAATATCGCCCTGATACGTCGTGGTGAGGATATTCATGTGATGAGCATTCTGGGTGAAGAGCAAGAACTGAAGGTAAAGACCGTAGATATAGACCTTGGTCAGATAGAGAAAGGTGGTTACGACCACTTTATGCTAAAGGAGATTTTTGAGCAGCCAGAGTGTCTGACTAATTGTATGCGTGGACGCGTGAATATGGAGGCCGATCATGTGACTCTTTCAGCACTGATAGACTATCGTCGTCAAATGCTTGAAGCCAAGCGCGTTGTCATTGTAGCTTGCGGAACATCATGGCATGCGGGACTGATAGGAAAACAACTGATTGAAACCTATTGTCGCATACCTGTTGAGGTGGAATATGCTTCCGAGTTCCGCTATCGCAATCCTGTAGTCGGCAAAGGCGATGTGGTAATCGCCATCTCCCAAAGTGGTGAGACGGCCGATACTTTGGCAGCTGTACAATTGGCTAAGGAGCGGGGTGCGTTTATCTACGGCGTATGTAATGCGATAGGCAGCAGCATTCCCCGCAATACCGATACAGGAACCTATATCCATGTGGGTCCGGAGATTGGTGTAGCCTCGACAAAAGCTTTCACTGGTCAGGTGACGGTACTTACCATGATTGCACTGGCCATGGGTGAGGCTAAGGGTACTATCAGTCGTAATGAATATATAGAAATTGTCAAGGGACTGAGTGAAATTCCTGATAAGATCCGTGAGGTGCTGAATACTAACGACAAGGTGAAGGACTTGGCACGCACATTTACCTATGCACATAATTTCCTCTATTTAGGACGCGGATATTCTTATCCGGTGGCGCTGGAAGGTGCCTTGAAGCTGAAGGAGATATCCTATATCCACGCGGAAGGCTATCCTGCTGCTGAGATGAAACACGGCCCTATTGCCCTTATCGATTCTGATATGCCTGTCGTGGTGATTGCTACACACAATGCGATGTACGAGAAGGTATTGTCGAATATCCAAGAGATAAAAGCTCGCCAGGGTAGGGTGATAGCTCTCGTTTCCAGAGGTGACGATACTATTTCGAAGATTGCGGATGAAACCATTGAACTACCAGACGTCCTTGAGTGTTTGGAACCATTGGTGGCTACGATACCCCTGCAGTTGCTGGCTTATCATGTGGCTGTCTGCAAAGGTAAGAATGTTGACCAACCACGTAACCTGGCTAAGAGTGTTACTGTTGAATGATATCAATGGCGAATCGTCAATGACGGTTCGCTTTTTTTATAAAAGAAAGATATGGAAGAATTGAAGCATGAGTGTGGTGTGGCGATGATTCGCCTGTTGAAGCCACTGGAGTATTACGAGCAGAAATATGGTTCGTGGGCCTATGGGTTGAACAAACTCTATCTGATGATGGAGAAACAGCACAATCGTGGCCAAGAAGGTGCTGGTATTGCCAGTGTCAAACTTGGTACCGAGCCAGGTCGTGAATATATGTTCCGTGAGAAGGCTGAAGGTAAGGATGCTATTACAGAGATTTTCTCACGCGTCAATAGCGACTTTGCCGGTGAACTGTATATGGGGCATCTGCGCTATTCTACCACAGGAAAGAGTGGCCTGACCTATGTGCATCCTTTCCTGCGTCGAAACAATTGGAAAGCCAAGAACCTCTGCCTTTGTGGAAACTTCAATATGACCAATATCGAGGAGGTTTTCCAAAAGATAACGTCACAGGGACAATGCCCCCGCATTTACAGCGATTCGTATATCATGCTGGAATGGATGGGGCACCGTCTGGACCGTGAGGTGGAACGTAACTATGTGGAAGCACAACAGCAAGGACTGACAGGATGCGACATTACTTCCTACATTGATGACCATGTCGATATGGGCAATGTGTTGCGAACGACGATGCCTGATTTCGACGGAGGCTATGTGGTTTGTGGATTAACAGGCTCCGGTGAGTTGTTCTCCATGCGCGACCCTTGGGGCATCCGTCCTGCATTCTACTATCAGAACGACGAGATAGTAGCGTTGGCTTCTGAGCGTCCTGTATTGCAAACGACCTTTAATTTGAACGCCACTGATATACGTGAATTACAACCAGGCCAGGCGCTGCTTGTCAACAGTCGTGGTCAGATGCATCTCGAACAGATCATTCCCCAACGAGAATATGCGGCATGCTCCTTCGAACGTATCTATTTCAGTCGAGGCAACGACAGTGACATCTATCAGGAGCGAAAGAAATTGGGAGAACAGCTGACCGAATCCATCCTCAAAGCTGTCGATTACGATGTCGACCACACCGTATTCTCGTTCATCCCTAATACTGCCGAGGTTGCCTACTATGGTATGCTGGGCGGATTTAAGCGCTATCTGAACGAACGTAAGATTGATCGCATTGAGCGTCTGGGACATATCCCTACCCGTGAGGAACTGGAAACAATCTTGAACGACTATGTACGTTCGGAGAAAGCCGCATGGAAGGATATCAAGTTGCGCACCTTCATTACAGAGGGCAACCAGCGCAATGATCTAGCCTCGCATGTCTATGATATTACTTACGATGTGCTGGAAGAAGGAGTAGACAACCTAGTAGTCATTGACGACAGCATCGTACGAGGAACGACACTGAAAGAGAGTATCATCAAGATTCTGGATCGCCTGCATCCCAAGAAAATCGTGCTGGTGTCCAGTGCTCCACAAATACGCTATCCTGACTATTACGGTATCGACATGGCACGTCTGGAGGAATTCATCGCCTTCCGGGCATGTATCGAACTGCTGAAGGAGCGTGGTATGCATAAGTTGATAGATGAAGTCTACCATCAGTGTAAAAGTGGTGGAGCAGAAGCCTATGTGCAACAGCTATATAAGCCGTTCTCCGTGGAAGAGTTGAATCGGAAGATGGTGGAAATGCTTCGTCCTGACGAGGTGACGACGCCTATCGAACTGGTCTTCCAGTCCATAGAAGGGCTCCATACCGCCTGTCCTAATCATCCTGGCGACTGGTATTTCACAGGTCGTTATCCGACGCCAGGCGGTGTGCGCCTCTGCAATCAGGCATTTGTCAACTACATAGAGAAAGTATATAATCAAGAGCAAAAGTTTTAATCAGGATATATGAAGAAAGTAACCCTTGTCTTGGATGACGGAACCAAGTTTGATGGATACTCATTCGGCTATGAGAAACCCGTAGCTGGTGAGGTAGTATTTAACACAGCCATGATGGGCTATCCGGAGAGTCTGACCGATCCCTCCTATGCAGGTCAGATGCTGGTCATGACCTTCCCCTTGGTGGGAAACTATGGAGTGCCTAAGTTCAGTATTGAACCTGACGGCCTGCCAACTTTTATGGAGAGTGACCGCATCTACGCTACTGCTATCATCGTTAGCGACTATTCACAGCAGTTCAGCCATTGGAATGCCTCAGAGAGCTTGGCCGACTGGCTGAAACGCGAACAAGTTCCCGGCATTACAGGCATAGATACCCGTCAACTGACTAAGTTACTGCGTGAGCGTGGTGTGATGATGGGACAATTGGTCTTCTCCGACAGTTCTGAGGTCGTTGAGAACCCCGAAAGCTATGATAGCATAAACTGGGTAGAGCGAGTCTCTTGTAAGGAGGTTATCCGATATAATGAAGGTGCAGGCAAGAAGGTAGTGCTTGTCGACTGCGGTGTGAAAGCCAACATCATTCGCTGTCTTGTCCGTCGAGGATGCGAGGTGATTCGTGTTCCCTGGAATTACGACTATACAGATATGCAGTTTGATGGCCTTTTCCTTGCAAATGGTCCTGGTGATCCTGACAAGTGTGGTGCAGCTGTCGACATTTTGAAGAAACAGATGTCTCAGTCGCGCAAGCCTATCTGTGGCATCTGCATGGGTAACCAGTTACTGGCGAAGGCTGCAGGTGCAACGATCTATAAGTTGAAATACGGTCATCGCTCCCATAACCAACCCGTTCGTGAAGTAGGTACCAATCGCTGCTATGTCACGTCTCAGAACCATGGCTATGCCGTTGACGCTTCTACCCTGGGCAACGAATGGCGTGAGTTGTTTGTGAATATGAATGACGGTTCCAATGAGGGCATCCGTCATCAGACTAATCCCTGGTTTTCCAGCCAGTTCCACCCTGAGGCCTGTTCAGGCCCTGTTGACACAGAATTTATGTTTGACCGTTTTATAGAGACTTTGTAAGATGAAATACGATAATATCAAGAAAGTATTGCTCCTGGGAAGCGGAGCATTGAAGATTGGTGAGGCCGGCGAGTTCGACTATTCTGGTAGCCAGGCACTGAAAGCCTTGCGCGAAGAGGGCATCAAGACGGTGCTCATCAACCCCAACATTGCCACTGTCCAGACCTCAGAGGGCGTTGCCGATGAGATTTATTTCCTGCCTGTGCAGCCTTATTTCGTCGAGAAGGTCATCCGTAAGGAACGTCCTGATGGTATTCTGTTGGCTTTTGGTGGACAGACAGCCCTCAACTGCGGTGTGGAATTGTATAAGAGCGGTGTGCTCGAGAAATATGGCGTCCGTGTGCTTGGCACTCCCGTACAGGCTATCATCGATACCGAGGATCGCGAGTTGTTCGTCAAGAAACTCGACGAGATAGACGTAAAAACCATCAAGAGCGAGGCCTGCGAGACCATCGAACAGGCGCGTAAAGCTGCCAAAGAACTGGGCTATCCCGTCATTCTTCGTGCTGCCTATGCACTTGGCGGATTAGGCTCCGGTTTTTGTGATAATGAGGACGAACTAAATAAACTTGCCGAGAAAGCCTTCTCTTTCTCTCCTCAGGTGCTCGTTGAGAAGTCCTTGAAGGGTTGGAAGGAAATCGAGTATGAAGTGGTACGCGACCGTTATGACAATTGTATCACGGTCTGTAATATGGAAAACTTCGACCCGCTGGGTATTCATACAGGAGAGAGTATTGTCATTGCCCCGTCACAGACACTGACTAATTCAGAATACCATAAGTTGCGTGCCCTTGCCATCAAGATTATCCGTCATATTGGCATCGTGGGCGAGTGCAATGTGCAGTATGCCTTCGACCCACAGTCAGAAGACTATCGTGTCATTGAAGTCAATGCCCGTTTGTCCCGTTCTTCAGCGTTGGCTTCTAAGGCTACAGGCTATCCTTTGGCTTTTGTTGCGGCTAAGTTGGGTATGGGCTATGGACTGTTTGAGTTGAAGAACTCGGTGACGAAGACTACATCAGCCTTCTTCGAACCAGCCCTCGACTATGTGGTGTGCAAGATTCCACGTTGGGATCTCTCCAAGTTCCACGGCGTCGACAAAGAGCTTGGCTCCTCGATGAAGTCAGTCGGCGAGGTAATGGCTATCGGTCGCAATTTTGAGGAGGCCATCCAGAAAGGACTGCGCATGATAGGGCAGGGGATGCATGGCTTCGTAGAGAACAAGGAACTGCAGATTCCCGATATTGATGCTGCCTTGCGTGAACCCACCGACAAGCGTGTGTTCATCATCTCGAAAGCGATGCACCTGCCGGAATACGATATCGACAAAATTCACGCACTGACGAAGATAGACAAGTGGTTCCTTTATAAGTTGAAGCATATCATTGATATCGATGAAGCATTGAAGCGACAGCAGGTCAATACACTTGATGCTGACTTGTTGCGCGAAGCAAAGGTCTATGGATTTACCGATTTCCAGATAGCTCGTGCCATCGGTCTGGAGTCCGAGCTCGACAATATGCACAAGGCTGTGCTCGTCGTGCGTAATCGTCGTAAACAGCTGGGCATCATGCCTGTTGTCAAGCAGATTGATACGTTGGCAGCTGAGTACCCTGCCCAGACCAATTACCTCTACGTCACATATTCAGGGACACAGAGCGATATTCCCTATGAGCACGACCACCGTTCCATTATCGTATTGGGTTCAGGAGCTTATCGCATCGGCAGTAGTGTCGAGTTCGACTGGTGTGGTGTACAGGCGTTGAACACGATTCGCAAGGAGGGATGGCGCTCCGTGATGATTAACTACAACCCAGAGACCGTTTCTACGGACTACGACATGTGCGACCGTCTCTATTTTGATGAACTTACTTTCGAGCGTGTGCTCGACATCATCGATATGGAGCAACCCTATGGCGTTATCGTTTCCACCGGAGGTCAGATCCCTAACAACCTGGCAGTGTATCTCGATGAGGCTGGTGTGCGTATTTTGGGAACACAGGCCTCCGACATTGACGGTGCTGAGGATCGTGCCAAATTCTCACAGATGCTCAACGAGTTGGGTGTCAATCAGCCGGAATGGAGCGCCTTGACCTCGATGGATGAAATTGGTCAGTTTGTCGACCGTGTCGGCTTCCCTGTCTTGGTTCGTCCGTCGTATGTGTTAAGCGGTGCAGCCATGAATGTCTGCTCCAACAAAGACGAACTGGAACGTTTCCTCCAATTGGCAGCCAACGTGTCCGAAGACCACCCCGTCGTCGTATCGAAATTTATCGAGCATGCCAAGGAGATAGAGATGGATGCAGTAGCCAAGGATGGTGAGATACTGGCCTATGCCATCAGCGAGCACATCGAGTTTGCCGGAGTCCACTCTGGCGACGCCACCATTCAGTTCCCTCCGCAGAAATTGTATGTGGAGACCGTGAGACGTATCAAGCGCATTTCGCGCCAGATAGCCAAGGCGTTGCATATCAACGGACCGTTTAACATCCAGTATATGGCGCGCGAGAACGATATCCTTGTTATCGAGTGTAACCTGCGAGCCTCACGCTCCTTCCCCTTCGTTTCGAAGGTGCTCAAACTCAATCTCATTGAACTGGCAACGAAGGTCATGCTGGGACTGCCCGTTGAGAAACCCTCTAAGAATCTCTTTGACCTCGACTATGTGGGCATCAAGGCCTCGCAGTTCTCCTTCAACCGATTGCAGAAGGCCGACCCTGTGCTGGGTGTCGATATGGCATCAACTGGTGAGGTGGGCTGTATTGGTGACAATACCCATACGGCACTGCTGAAAGCCATGTTGAGCGTAGGACATCGCATTCCCAGGAAGACGGTGCTGCTCTCTACAGGTGGTGCCAAGCAGAAGGCTGAGATGCTTGATGCTGCTCGCATGTTGGAGTCGCACGGCTATGAGTTGTATGCTACGGGTGGTACGTCGAAGTATCTCACCGACAATGGTATACAGAATACGCTTGTCCACTGGCCTTCCGATGCCGGACAGCCTCAGGCCCTCGACCTGTTGCATCAGCATAAGATAGATATGGTGGTTAACATCCCGAAAGATCTGACCACCCACGAGTTGACTAATGGTTATAAGATACGTCGTGCCGCTATCGATCTCAATGTGCCTCTGATAACCAATGCCCGACTGGCTTCTGCCTTCATTCAGGCATTCTGTACGGTTCCTCTTGATGCGATAGGAATTAAGTCTTGGAATGAATATAAGTAAAAAAGTGCGCAAATATTTGGCTTTTCGCCAAATATTTGCTACTTTTGCAACTTGAAGGCACTAAAGACCTGATTACGAGATGGAGTTTAACGATACATTTGAATCCCAAATCAACCGAAGTGACTATAAAATACTCATTGTCGATGATGTTGTCAGCAACGTATTGCTGCTGAAAATCCTGTTGACCAATGAGAAATTCCAAGTGTGTACGGCCAACTGTGGCAATATGTGTATAGAGCAGGCCAAGAAGGAGAAGCCCGACTTGATACTGCTTGACGTGATGATGCCTGATATCAATGGCTTCGACACCGCTGTTATCTTGAAGAAAGACCCTGAGACACAGGATATTCCCATCATCTTCCTTACGGCGCTCAACAACCCTTCCGACCTGGTACATGGTTTCCAGGTAGGCGCCAACGACTTCCTGACAAAACCTTTTAATAAAGAGGAACTGGTCATGCGTGTGATGCACCAGATACAGCTTGTTGCTGCTAAGCGAATCATTGTCAGACAGAACGACGAGTTGCGACGCACCATCAACAACCGCGACAAGATGTACTCGGTTATTGCTCACGACTTGCGTTCTCCTATGGCATCTATCCGTATGGTGCTCAACCTGGCAGTCAATGTCGTTTCACCCGATACGGTAGGTCCGGAAATTTTTGAACTGCTTGACAAAGCCAACCGTGAGTCAGAAGAGACACATGACCTGTTGGACAACCTGCTGAAATGGACGAAGAGCCAGACTGGCCGACTGAATGTCGTCTATCAGGATTTCGACCTCGAAGAGGTTGTGCCCGGTGTGGTTGACATCTTCACCATGATTGCCGAGATGAAGAAAATCACGCTTCAATATATTCCTTCCGAGGAGAAAATCACCGTTCATGCTGATAATGATATGGTCAAGACCGTTATCAGAAACTTCCTGTCGAACGCTATCAAGTTCACACCCGAAGGGAAGGGTATTGAGGTGTTCTTCAAACGTGAAGGTGACTTTGCGCGTATCAGCGTCCGTGACCATGGTGTCGGTATTGCAGCTGATCGCGTGGAAACCATTTTCCATAAAGGTGAGACGACTTACGGAACAGGTGGTGAGGAAGGTTCCGGATTGGGCTTGCAGCTCTGTCAGGACTTCGCTCGCAAGAATGGCGGTGATGCCTACGTAGAGTCCGTCGAGGGCGAGGGCTCAACCTTCTCGTTCACGATACCCATAAAAAAAGAGGCCTGAGCCTCTTTTTTTTGTTGTTATGTGTAGTTTCGTTATTCGGTCTTGAACAGGTCCTTGATGCCACCTATAGAGCCGAGCAGGTTAGTGGCTTCATAGGGCAGGTATACCGTCTTCGTCTTGTCACCCTGAGCCAGTTCCTGCATCATCTGGATGTACTTCTGAGCCAGCAGATAGTTGGCAGGATTCGTCGACTTGCCCACAGCCTCCGTGATCAGTTCGATAGCCTTGGCTTCAGCTTCTGCCTTGCGGATGCGTGCCTGTGCCTCACCTTCAGCGTGTAGGATGGCTTGTTGCTTCTGGGCGTCAGCACGGTTGATGATGGCAGTCTTCTCACCCTCTGATGCCAGGATTTCAGCAGCCTTTTCACCCTCAGAGGTCAGAATCTGTGCACGCTTGTTACGCTCGGCCTGCATCTGCTTCTCCATCGCGTTCAGCACCGTTGCAGGAGGCACAATGTCTTGCAGTTCAACACGGTTTACTTTCACGCCCCATTTGTCGGTGGCATCGTCCAGCACGGCGCGCAGTTTGGTGTTGATGGTGTCGCGCGAAGTCAGCGTCTCGTCCAGTTCCAGTTCACCGATGATGTTACGCAGGGTTGTCTGTGTCAGTTTCTCGATGGCGTTGGGCAGGTTCGAAATCTCATACACCGCCTTGAACGGATCAACAATCTGGAAGTACAGCAGGGCGTTGATTTCCATCTGGATGTTATCTTTCGTAATCACGTTCTGCGAGGGGAAGTCGTAAACCTGCTCACGGAGATCAATCGAGTTGGAGTAAGCGTAGCGTCCACGGTTCAGTACGACAATCTCCTTGGCACGGTCGATGAAGGGGATGATGATGTTGATACCAGGGTTCAGCGTGGCATAGTAACGTCCTAAGCGCTCAATGATACGGGTTTCAGACTGAGGGATGATGACTAATGCCATTTTGGCAAAGATGACCACCAGTACGACGATGGCAATTAATACATAACTCATAATGTCCATAATTTTTTTTGTTTATAGTTTAACGTTTATTGTTTTGCCTTCAAGTCCTCGTAGAAATGGGCGTGAGCCGTATAGTTGTACGGCAACAGGAAAAGGAGTCCGATACCCAGTGTGAGGATAGACAGGATAAGCCAGCCAATCATGCTGAGGTCAAGCAGGAAGAGCTGCATCTTGTGGCCCTGCATCAGTCGCATACTCTCGCAGATAGCTTCCTCGCCGCTCATCTCGGGGTTGTCTTTCAGGATAAATTCCGTCATGGCGTAGGAATACTCTTTGATGAGGCCCGGAATGATGAGCAACAGTGCCCAGAGCAGGATGTAGATGCCTTTCAGCAACTCAGCCAGGAAGATGCGGAAATACTGGTTGAAACCATCGAACAGGTGTCCGTAATCGAGGTTCTCATCGCGGATTAATCTCAGGAAGAAAATGAAGTGACCCCATGCCAGAGGCAACAACAGCAACGAGAAGACTCCCTGTAAAACCATACTGGGAATGGGATCCATAAAGAATGATGGCGAAGAGCCGAATAACTCCAGGATGATGAATACGATGAGCGTGGCTATGGCAGCCTTTCCCCATTTTCCCTCCAATGACAGAAGGGCCATGTCTTTGTACTCCGAAATAGTTTTCATAATCTTTAATATTTAATCTTTAATCTTACAACGTTTCCACCGTAATGATGGTGCTCTCACGTCCGATGACGCGCACGGAAGTTCCTTCGGGAATATCCGTCTCACTGACGGCCTTCCACAAGTCTCCGTCTATTTGTACGTATCCACTGTTGCCAGCCTTGATCGCCTCAGTCACACGGCCTGTGCGGCCTAACAGGGCGTCCGCATTGCTCACGCGTTTGTCCTCCCCTTTGTGCAACCATTTTTTTGCGGCTGGACGCACATAGAGCAGTGCAGCCAGTGATATGACGACAAAACAGAGGATTTGTACCGTGATGCTGTCGCTAAACAGTGCGGCTACAATGGCAGCTCCAACGGCACCGATAGAGAAACAGATGATAAAGAAATCACCCGACGACAGTTCCATAATCAGGCAAAGCACGGCTACGATGGCCCATACCTGCCACATGTTTTGTAAGATGTACTCAATCATATGCTTTAATCTTTAATGTTTAATATTTAATCTTTAATGTATCAAATCGATAAGATGAAATCGTCCCAATCCTTCGTGCTTCCTTTCTTGCCAAACACCTTTTGGTAGAGTCGGCTACGCGTGGTGGCTATACTTTCCTTCGAGTGAGCCGTCAGCGTAGCGATGTCTTTCGGCTGCAGTCGCATCTTGATGAGCAGGCTGACGTGTAAATCCTGTTCGCTCATGCGATAAAGACTGTACAACTTATCGGTAAATCCTGCATAGGTCGTGTCAACCGCCTCCGTCAGTTCTGTCCAGTCGCTCTCCGTCATGCTGCGCCCCTCGTTCAGATACTGTTTGATGCGAAGGTAGATGGGCGAGCTCATCAGTGTACTCTTGTCGCTGACCCGTTGCTCCATCACTGCCATCTTCTGCATGGCGTGTATGTTGTCCAGTCGGCTTTGCAACAGCTGAATCTTCCTGCGGTTACTTTGTATCACCAATATAAATAAGGTGACATAGAACACCGTGCAAATCATCAGCAGGAACAGTTCGCGGTTGGTCAGGATAGTTGTCATATTCATTTTCTTGTTTTCTGTGATGCAAAGTTATGAAAAAATCACTAACCAACCAAGAAAAAAGGTTTGCAAAAGTTCACAAAGGGGCATTTGCACACTTTTGCAAAGGAATTATGCGATTGTTTGCAAAAAAAACATTATCTTTGCAGGCAATTCTTGAAAGCTGCCGGTTACGGCTGGCTGAATTGCAAGAACTTCAAACTGACAAGAACAAAATAAAATAACACAAAAATATGGGAAAGATTATACTGACAGGTGACCGTCCTACGGGCAAGCTCCACTTGGGACACTATATTGGTTCACTGCGTCGTCGCGTAGAGTTGCAGAACGCAGGCGACTATGACAAGATGTTCGTTTTCATGGCCGATGTACAGGCTTTGACTGATAATGCCGACAATCCGGAGAAGATTCGCCAGAGCATCGTCAACGTGGCGCTCGACTATCTGGCTGCTGGCCTCGACCCCGAGAAGTGCGTGCTGTTCATTCAGAGTCAGATACCTGAGTTGGCTGAGCTGACCACCTATCTCATGAACCTTGTCTCCGTTTCGCGTGTGCAACGCAATCCGACTGTGAAGACCGAGGTGAAGATGCGTGGCTTCGAGGGCGAGAGCATCCCCTTGGGCTTCTTCTGCTACCCGGTGTCACAGGCTGCTGATATCACGCTCTTCAAGGCTACTACCGTGCCTGCTGGCGAAGACCAGGAACCCATGCTTGAGGTCACTCGCGAACTGGTGCGCCGTTTCAACCAGATCTATGCCCCCGTGTTGGTCGAGCCAAACATCATGCTGCCTGAGAATGCCACTGCGCGTCGTCTGCCTGGCACCGATGGCAAGGAGAAGATGTCCAAGTCGCTGGGTAACTGCATCTACCTCTCAGACGATGCCGACACCGTATGGCAGAAGGTTCGCTCGATGTACACTGACCCCACTCACATCAATCTGAACGACCCTGGCCATGTGGAGGGCAACGCCGTGTTCACCTATCTCGACGCCTTCTCGCGTCCTGAGCACTTTGCACAGTACTGGCCTGAATACCAGAACCTCGACGAGCTGAAAGACCACTACCGCCGTGGTGGCTTGGGCGATATGAAGTGCAAGAAGTTCCTCAACCAGATACTCAACGAGTTCTTGGAGCCTATGCGTCAGCGTCGTCACGAGTTCGAGCAGGACATCCCCGAGATCTACAACATCCTGCGCCGAGGCACTGAGAAAGCCCGTGAGACTGCTGCTCAGACCATGAGTGAGGTGCGTCAGGCCATGCAGATCAACTATTTCGACGATGAAGAACTGATTCGCTCACAAGCCGAGGCCTTCCGCCAGAAGTAACCCGCGAATCGTTAAATACTCCAAGGGAATTGCGTCTGTCCAGATGTGGTTCCCTTTTTCTTTTTTCGTAGCATGCCCATCCCTCCTTGTCTCCTCTTGATTTTAATTCATTGCTCGCCTCTCGGTTTGCTTAGTCCCTTCTCAGGTTCTCTTGTTTGTCAATTTTTTTGATGTTTGTTTGTTGTTTGTCGTTTCCGTTAAGGTTAGCGTTATCGGCATCGGTTTTTTACTCCCTGGGCAGGCCGTAAATTTTCGCAGGCCTGAACGCAAATTCCAGCTGCCCTGAGCGTATCATCGCCACCTTTCGTTTGACCATGCAAAGGTACGAAATTTTCAAAGGGCTTGCAAATAAAATCCCGAAAAACCATACTTTTTGAAGCCTAATTTTCGCCTTTAAAATGCAAATAAATCATTCGGTCTTTTAGGGAAACAGCAAAAAGTTATTTGTTATTTGTTACTTTGTTACTTTTTGCTGTTTTCAATTTGCGCAAATGGGTACTTCTTCGTATTTAAGAATATCCTCATGCTACAAAAGTTGATACCACAGAAGCTCATCTTCGCCCTCCAGTTTGAGGAGCAGACACAGTTCTGCATCTTCCACACTCGACTAAAACAATCTGCATGGATGCCGACAGACGAAGCCACCATCACTTTACAAGGTTTGTCGCTTGATGATGTTTGGAATAATATCGTTGCAACCATCGGAGGCTTGGATGCTATGGCGGAGGCAAGCATCGAGGAACAGATTATCCAACGTGAACAACGAGAAAAGTTGCTTCGCCAAATAGAAGCACTTGAAAAACGAGCACGTACAGAAAAGCAAACACGTAAGAAATACGAGTTGCATCAGGAAATCATGAAACTTAAAAAGGAATTAGCAGAATGAACAACGATATACTCTTCTTAGCAATAATGGTGACCGCAATAATAATATTCATTCCTATTTTTAAGAATGATCAGTTAGTGGTCCATCCAATTTTCAATCTTCAGACCTTGTATTCGCTCAAAGTGCTTAACGTTGCCTGTTACAAGGGTTACGTCCTCTTCAAGAGCTGTGGCAGCAATGAACATGTCCATATCGCCAACGCGAAGACCTTGTTTTTCAAGTCTCCAGCGTATTTCTCCGTATTTGCGCGTGTATTGTATGGGATAATGCACAAAAAGTTTGGAGATTTCAGAAACATCGTTGAAGTGTTTTTCTTTGCCAGACTTGAATGCACCAAAATAGAGCTCTGCCAAAGTTATGTCAGAAATCTTGCAGTTATTGATGCCAACCTCCCTAATGTGTTGAATCACATTTGGGCTTTTCTTAAGCAAGGCAATGCAGATGCATGTGTCAAGAAGATAGATGTTGTGTGTGCTCATAATCACCAAGTTTCAACATCTTTAACCATCTCGGCACTCTGTCGAAGTTCTCTTGCAACAGTCATAGCATCTGCCGAGCCACCGAAATCGCCACTGAACTTTTTTAATGCTTCATCCAGACGAGCACTGTTCTCCTGCTTTAATTCGTTTTCTTTGGGCATAATCAGTTTGTTGGCCAGCCACTCACGATCGTGCTGCGAGAGCGAAAGCCCCTGCAGATATGTCCACAAATTGTTCAATGCAAATGATGTCATAAGCCAAATATCTTTGATTACTCTGCAAAAATAAGAATAAAAACTGAAATAACAAAATAAAGATGGAAAAAATGACTGCGCTGAGCAACGCCTGCTCGACCCTTGGGACGCTTGTCCAAGCTAGAACCACGTACAATTTCTCCGAATAGAAATATTAATACTCCGAAAGTAATATTTGTTACTCCAAAAGTAATACCTAAGATGATATCGTTGATATTCTCGGGACAAGTATATGACCCATCCTGCCACCAATCTTCTGTAATGCCAGTATTTAGGCATATTTTTGGTGGTAGCAGGGTGGCAGCAAATTTCGATTTTTGGCAAAAAGCAAAAAAAATCGAGTAAAAAACAATCAGAAAGTGCCTTTTTGACAAATAACCCTGCCTTATTTTGGAATAACCCTGCCTTATTTTGGAATAACCTTGCCTTATTTTGGAATAACCTTGCCTTATTTTGGAATAACCTTGCCTAATTAAAAAATAGTCTTACTTTATTCATAAGTACTCAGTAAAAAAATGGCGAAATACTTTGATGTTTCGCCATTTTTGCTTATATTTGCAACATCATAACTAATCATCCTATGACAACATTTATCATTCTCCTGCAACTGACCATCGTATTGGCAATGATATTCATCGGTGCCAAGAAGGGTGGCATCGGACTGGGCATCTACGGAATGGTGGGCGTATTCATCTTGGTGTTTGTCTTCGGAGAGGAGCCAGGAGCGATTCCCATCGACGTGATGCTCATTATTGTGAGTGTTATCACGGCTTCAGCTGCCCTGCAGGCTGCTGGCGGACTGGACTATATGGTGAATGTGGCGGCACGCTTTCTGAAGAAGCACCCCAGTCGCATCACTTTCTACGCACCGCTTGTCACCTGGTTTCTCACCCTGTGCACGGGAACGGCGCACACCTGCTATGCGATGTTGCCTATCATTTCGGAGATTGCGCGCAAAGACAAGGTGCGCCCAGAACGTCCCCTGAGTGTGGCGACGATAGCGGCGTCGTTGGGGTGTACGGGTTCGCCCGTATCGGCTGCTACAGCTGCTATCGTGTCGGAAATGTTGTTGGGCGACAAGGGTATTGGTATGACGGAGATCATGGCGATTACCATTCCGGCCTCCCTCATCGCCATTCTGATAGCGTCGCTGGTGCAGAACTATGTGGGCAAGCCATTGGAGAAAGATGCGGAATATCAGCGACGAGTGCGTGAAGGACTGTTGGAGGAGACGGTGGAGGCCGACAGTGAGACCGTGGCAGACAACCCACGAGCCAAATGGGCCGTGCTGGCATTCATGCTGGGTGTGCTGTTGGTGGTGCTGTTTGGCGTATTCCCAGAATTGCGCCCTTCGTTTAACGGTATTCGGCTGGCAATGAATACCACCATCGAGATGGTGATGATGAGCATTGCTGCTCTGATTCTGCTGGTGGGTAAGGCTGATGTGGGCAAGGCGGCTAATAGCAATGTCTTTGCTGCGGGAATGAACGCGATGGTCTCTATCTTTGGTGTGGCCTGGATGGGCAGCACTTTCTTTGAAGCTCACCACGAGGTGATACTGGGCGGTGTGGATAGCTTCTTTACCAGCTATCCGATGTTGTTTGCCATTCCGTTGTTCCTGTTCAGCATCATGCTTTTCTCGCAGGCCGCCACTGTCAAGACACTCTTCCCCGTTGGACTGGCGCTGGGTGTGCCTCCGATGGTGCTGCTAGTGCTGTTTCCTGCCGTGAACGGCTACTTCTTCCTGCCAAACTATCCTACAGAGGTGGCTGCTATCGGTTTCGACCGTACGGGTACGACGCGCATTGGCAAATATGTGGTGAACCACTCTTTCCAGTTGGCAGGTTTCATCACGACCTTCGTGAGCATCGGTGTGGGCTATCTGTTGATGATGCTTCTTTACTGAATCGGCGACATAAAAAATAAGAGCAGCCTCGATAGTGAGACTGCTCCTATTATTATCATAGGAACATTGCGGATTATGCAAACGGATTCTCGGTGGGGTAGAAGTCACCCTTCGGGAAGTTGTAGTCAATCTCGTCAACGGGGATGCCCATGTACTTGAGAACCTCCCACAAGTACTTACCCTGATGACCGAACATCACGGCGCAGTGGTGTGGGTAGTGCTTCTCGATGAGAACGTGACGATAGAAGCGGCTCATGTTCTTGATACCGAAGATACCGATAGAACCGAATGAGCGGGTTGCTACAGGAATAACCTCGCCCTGTGCGATGTAAGCGCGGAGCTTGGTGTCAGCAGTTGACTGCAGACGATAAACAGTAGCCAGACCAGGCAGGATGTCACCTTCCAGTGTACCGTTGGTAACCTCAACAGGCAGGGCGCGAGCCATAATGCGCTGGAAGCACATCTGACAGTTGCAAATCTTGGTAGAAGCCGTGTTACCACAGTGGAAGCCCATGAAGATCTCCTTGTCGGTGTAGGTGTCGCAAGCGAATTTCTTGCCCTTGATGCTCTCCTCGTACATATCGTTAGGAACGGTGTTGTTGATGTCGAGCAGGGTAACAGCATCCTGGCTGATGCAGGTTCCGATATACTCAGACAGAGCGCCATAGATGTCGACCTCGCAAGCTACGGGAATGCCACGAGCAGTCAGACGGCTGTTGACATAGCAGGGAACGAAACCGAACATGGTCTGGAAGGCAGGCCAGCACTTGTTTGCCATAGCGACGAACTGACGAGAACCCTTGTGAGCCTCAATCCAGTCGGTCAGTGTCAGCTCGTACTGAGCGAGCTTAGGAAGCACCTGAGGAATCTTGTTGCCATGACCCAGCTCAGCTGCCATATCCTTTACGACATCGTCGATGCGTGGGTCGTTAGCGTGCTTCTGGTAAGCCTCCAGCAGGTCGAGCTCTGAGTTCTCCTCAATCTCAACATCGAGGTCATACAGGGCGCGGATAGGAGCGTTACAAGCCAGGAAGTTGTTAGGACGGGGACCGAAGCTGATAATCTTCAGGTTCTGCAGACCTATGATAGCGCGTGCGATGGGATGGAACTCGTGAATCATTTCAGCGCACTGTTCAGCAGTGCCAACGGGCTCCTCTGGAATGTATGCGCGAGTCTTGCGCAGGCTCAGAGCCTGGCTGGCGTTCAGCATACCGCAGTAGGCGTCACCACGACCATCGATGAGGTCGTTCTGTGTCTCCTCAGCAGCAGCGCAGAACATGGTGGGGCCCTGGAACCAGTCAGCAATCATGGTCTCAGAAATCTCAGGACCGAAGTTGCCAAGATAGACGCAGAGTGCGTTGCAGCCGGCCTTCTTCACGTCCTCAAGAGCCTGCTGAGCGTGAATCTCACTCTCAACGATGGTGATAGGACACTCGTAGATGCCTTCCTTACCGAATTTCTTTTCATACGCAGCGATAACGGCCTTACGACGGTTAACAGCCAATGACTCAGGGAAACAGTCGCGAGAAACGGCGACGATTCCAATTTTAATGTTAGGTACGTTGTTCATTTTCTTAAAAAGTATTTGTTTCGTAATGAATTAATTGCTGCAAAGATACACTATTATTGCGAACTGACCAAATTTTTCGACATTTGTTTTTGTAACATATTCTTTGTGTAGTGTGTATAGCGTTCAGCCAGTGACATTTGGGCGTAATGTTTCCATTCAACAGCCTGCTGCTGCCTTTGTAGATAGTGGATGTCGTGCATATGTCCGTAGGCTTCCAACTCGAAAGGATTTAGTAAGTAGCCCGCATTAGGCAGGCGTCTGTAGTAGCGCGACGCACATAGCCAATACCAACCATACAATAGATAGAAACAAGTCCACGAGTCGTGGGTAGCTCGCGCCTGATAAAGGTGTATCATCTCGTGGTTTTTCAGGAAGTCGAAACGCCTGTTGAACATTTCGGCTTCCTGAGTGGTATGTGTGATGATGGTGCCGAAGAAGGTCAGCGCTTCATAGCCTTGCTTAATCCAGCGTGGCTTGGCAACGGCCTTCATGTCTTCCGTACGACTGGGGCGTGCGGAGCGAAGCATCATCAACAGAATATTCATGCTAAATCTTATCCAGTGCCTGTTTGATGTCGGCCAAGATGTCATCGCAGTCCTCGATGCCAACACTTAGGCGGATGAGGTCAGGGGCCACTCCAGCCTCGCGCAGTTGCTCGTCGGAGAGCTGACGGTGAGTGTGTGATGCCGGATGGAGCACGCAGGTACGGGCGTCAGCCACATGGGTTACGATAGCAATCATTTGCAGGGAGTCCATAAACTGGACAGCTGTCTCACGCGTGCCTTTCAGTCCGAAGGCAATGACGCCACATGAGCCGTTGGGCAGGTATTTCTGAGCCAAAGCATGGTTCTTGTCGTTGGGCAGTCCGCTATAGTGAACCCACGCTACGCGCGGATCATTGTTCAGGAACTCGGCCACGCGTTGTGCATTCTCGCAATGACGGGGAACACGTAGGTGAAGCGTTTCCAGTCCGAGGTTCAACAGGAACGAGTTCTGAGGAGCAGGAATAGAGCCCAGGTCACGCATTAGCTGAGCCACCAGTTTGGTGGTATATGCCATCTTGCCAAACTTCTTGGTATAGGTCAGTCCGTGATACGACTCATCGGGCGTGGTCAGCCCGGGGAATTTGTCAGCATGAGCATCCCAGTCGAAATTGCCGCTATCCACTACGCATCCTCCTACCTGAGTAGCATGACCGTCCATATACTTGGTGGTAGAGTGGGTGACAATGTCAGCGCCCCACTCAAAGGGACGACAGTTGATAGGTGTAGGGAAGGTGTTGTCGACAATCAAGGGCACGCCATGTTTATGGGCAATGCGTGCAAACTTCTCAATATCGAGAATCTGACAGCCAGGGTTGGAGATAGTCTCGCCAAACAGAGCCTTCGTGTTGGGGCGGAAAGCAGCAGAGATTTCCTCTTCCGAGGCTTCCTGAGATACGAAGGTACACTCGATACCGAGTTTCTTGAGTGTGACGCCAAACAAGTTATAGGTGCCACCGTAGATCTCGTTGGAGGTGACGATATGGTCGCCAGCCTCGCAGATGTTGAAAATAGCATAGAAGTTAGCAGCCTGACCACTGGAGGTCAGTACGGCGCCGACACCGCCTTCGAGGGCTGCAATCTTAGAGGCAACAGCGTCATTGGTAGGGTTCTGCAGACGCGTGTAGAAATAGCCTTCCTTTTTCAGGTCGAAGAGGTCAGCCATCTCCTCTGTGTTGTCATACTTGAAAGTGGTACTTTGGATGATAGGCAGTACACGCGGATCGCCGTTCTTAGGCTTCCATCCTGCCTGTACGCAGAGCGTAGCGGTTTTCATTTTCTGAGTCATATCTGATAGTTTTCAATAAATTTTTCTTCTGAGATAATGGGGATGTTCAGCTCCTTTGCCTTCTTGTTCTTTCCGGAAGAGGAGGTGACATCGTTATTAATAAGGTAAGACGTGGAACCACTGACTGCCGAGGCCACCTTGCCACCCTGTGACTCGATATAGGCTTTCAGCTCGTTGCGGTTCTTGTAATGATGTACGTCGCCCGTGATGACGAAGGTCAGTCCCTCGCAACGGTTTCCTTTGGGCGAGTTATCGGCCTGCGTCACGCTGATTTTCTCCATCAGGTGACGATAGCGCGTCAGGTTGTGCTCGTCGCGGAACCAGCGTACAAAGGATGCCGACTTCTCAGGACCGATGCCATTGACGTGGGCAAAAACCTCCTGAGGCTCGGCTTGGGGAGAGAAAAGGTCAGCACCAGCCTTTGTGGCCTCGAAGACCAAGTCTGCCAAGGGATAGGCTGACAGCAGCCGCTTGCAGACGTCCAGTCCACAAAGAGGAATGTTCAGGGCATACAATAATCGATAAGCCTCTACCTCGCGACTCTTGTCAATGCTACGCATGATGTTGGAAGCCGACTTCTCGCCAAAGCCTTCCATCTGAGCCAGTTCGCGGATGTGGCTTCTCAGTTCGTAGATGTCAGCATACTCGCTGACCCATCCCAAGTTGATAAACTTCGAGAGTGTCTGTTCGGAGATGCCGTCGATGTTCATGCCCTCCTTCGACACAAAGCGGGCAAACTTACGAAGTTGTTTGGCAGGACATTCACCATTGGTGCAGTGGAGCGTCTTCGTACCACTGACCTCGCTCACTTTGATTGCAGCAGGAGCGTGGCAGACAGGACACTGATTAGGTACTGTAAATGTATTAACGCTCTCTATCACCTTAATGACCTTAGGGATAATCTTGTTAGCCTTGATGACGCTGATGCGCGTTCCTGTGGCACCGATGCCCAGTCGTTCACATTCGCTGATGTTACACAGCGAGGCACGCTTGACAGTAGTGCCCTCCAACTCAACGGGTTCGAAAATGGCGACAGGCGAGATGGTAGAGGCGGCACACGACCACTCTATCTCTTTGAGCGTGGTCTCTGCTGCTTCGTCTTGCCATTTGAAAGCCAGACCGGCTCGCGTGGCATGGTGTCCGGTGATGGAGCCTGTCTGCGCATAGACGGTGTCGTCGTAGCAGATAACGAGTCCGTCGACAGGGAAGGGATTCTGCTTTGTGGTAACTTCCTTGGTAAATGCCGTGATGCACTCTTCCACGGAACCGATGTCAGGCGTGTTGACTAACTGTCTCTCCACAGTGTTGAATCCTTGATGGTCGAGCCAGTCCATGCGTCCGCCCCAAGAGTTGATGTCCTCTTCGGTATATACTAAGGTAAATGGAATCCATTGGATATGTCGTTGTCGCACCTCCTCGACGTCTTTCAGCGTGAGCGAACCTGATGCGAGGTTACGCGGATTCGCATAATCCTCGCCACTCTCCATCAGGAATCGGTCGAAGTCGTCGTAGGAGATGACTGCCTCGCCACGAATGACGGTATGTCCCTGAGCAGGAATTGTGGCAGGAATGCCGCTGATGGCAGAGGCCAGATGCGTGATATTGGTGCCGATATGTCCGTTGCCACGGGTGACCACCTTTGTCAGTTTGCCGTTGTCGTAGGTGACCACCAGCGTCAAACCATCCAGTTTCCACGAAATCCAGATGGGCTTCTGCTCGGCCCATTTCACCAAGTCAGTAGTCTTCTTGGTCTTAGCCAGTGAGAGTGCAGCAAACTCATGCTCCTCTTTCTGTCCGGCGATGCTGTCTTCCGAAACTTTCTGGGTAGGAGAATCGGGCAGGGTAGTGCCTGTCTCCTGTTCCAGGAGTCGTAGTTCGTCGAAACGGGCATCCCACTCGTAGTCCGTCATACGCTCGCCCAAACCGTTATAATAGGCTTCGCTGGCCTCGTTCAACTCGCGGACGAGTTGTTGCATTCTGAGTATCTTCTCGTCAGTATTCATAAAGATCATAACATGCCTTTGGTGGAAGGCAGCTCATAGTGATAGACATCACGGCGTACAGCCATTTTCAGTGCACGAGCCAATGCCTTGAAGATGCCTTCTATCTTGTGGTGCTCATTCTGTCCTTCGGCTTTGATGTTCAGATTCATCTTAGCGGCATCGCTGAGGCTCTTGAAGAAATGCAGGAACATCTCCGTAGGCATCTCGCCAATCTTCTCACGGTGGAACTCTGCGTCCCAAACCAGCCAGGGGCGACCACCGAAGTCCAGGCATACGGAACAGAGACAGTCGTCCATAGGCAAGGCATAGCCATAGCGCTCAATGCCTCGCTTGTCGCCCAATGCTCTGAGCAGACACTCGCCCAACGCCAAAGCAGTATCCTCGATGGTGTGGTGCTCGTCAACGTGCAGGTCGCCTTTCACGCGGATGGTCAGATCCATCATGCCGTGTTTGCCAATCTGTTCCAGCATGTGGTCGAAGAATCCCAGTCCCGTCTGAATGTCGCAGTGCCCGTTTCCGTCCAAGTCCACCTTGATATAGATGTCTGTTTCCTTGGTGGTGCGCTGAACTTCTGCCGTGCGTTCTCCGCCATAGGCAATGGCAGCCACCTTGTCCCAGTCGCCCACTTGTAGGAATCCGCATCCGATGTTCTCGGCAAACTGTCGGTCAGTCTCCCTGTCACCGATGACGTAGCTGTGTGCGATGTCGTATTCGGGATTGTTCATGTATTTCTCCACGAGTCCTGTGTTTGGCTTGCGCGTAGGAGCATTGTCCTCAGGGAAATGAGGGTCTATCAGGATGTCGTCAAACACGACACCCTCGCCCTTCAATGTGTCGAGGATGAAGTTGTGAACAGGCCAGAAAGTGTCCTCTGGGAAAGCATCGGTGCCCAGTCCGTCCTGATTGCTGACCATCACGAACAGGTAGTCCGTATGCTGTCGCAGGAATACGAGGCTACTGATGGCTCGCGGTACGAACTGCAGTTTCTCAAAGGCATCAATCTGCTCGTCGGCAGGTTCGCGGATAATGGTTCCGTCGCGGTCGATAAAAAGTATCTTTTTCATAAATTATTGAATGTTCTGTTTTGTTTCTCACGGTCACGTTGCCTGGTCTCTACGGAGCCGTATGCATAATAACCAACAACCAACAGGATGAGCAGGACGTAGACTTGCAGGAAAGCAGCCAACAGCCAGGTTGCGCCAGCCAACCACGGGAAATAGGTCGGCAATCCCAAGGGATCACCTATCAGAGTGCCCATCTGAGCCTGGATACATGCTGTTGTCAGGATAATGACTGGCAGGCTGAGCAACAGGCAGACGGGTACGAGGACGATAAATCCCAACAACAGGATGCCTAACGTCAAAGCCCAATGTCTGAGGGCAGCTCTTACTGCCTGTTTCATTCTTTGGAACAGTTGGAGGCGGCGCCCTGCGCTTCTGCCGATCATCACCAGCAAGGCAAGATTTACCACCATCAGGAGTACCAACCCCCCAATGAGCGGCAAGTGCTCCTGCACCACCATCCACCGGTAGCCAGGCAATATCAACAACTGTAATCCTACCGGAATCAGGTAGGTGGTCAATAGCGCGCCGATAATGGCAGCAATCAGGCAGAAGGCCAGTGTGAAGGGCCATGTGGCTTTGAAAATCTTGCGAAATGAGGACGTATAAAAGTGCAGTGCTGTCGTGATAACACTCCGATAGCCTCGCTCTTTCATCAGGGTTGTTTCTTTTTGTTTTTCCATCTTTTCGAACTATTTTTTCCTAAGAGTGTTGCAAAGGTAGGCATTTTTTCGTATCTTTGCACCATCTTTAAAGATAAATTATGAAAATATTACAATGGGGCTTCATTGGATGTGGTGAAGTGACGGAGAAGAAAAGTGGTCCTGCATTCTCGGAAGTAGAGGGCTCGAGCGTGGTGGCAGTTGCCAGTCGACATGAGAAAAATGCGCGTTCTTATGCCGAGCGACACGGTATTCCCAAATGGTATACCGACGCTCAGGAACTGATTGACGATCCCGACGTCAACGCGATTTACATTGCCACGCCTCCCAGTAGCCACGCCACCTATGCCATCATGGCGATGAAAGCAGGTAAACCCGTCTATGTGGAGAAACCGCTTGCTGCTTCGTATGAAGATTGTGCCCGCATCAACCGCGTGAGCGAGGAGACGGGTGTGCCCTGTTTCGTGGCTTATTATCGTCGTTACCTGCCTTATTTCCAAAAGGTCAAGGACATTGTGGACAATGGCGTCATCGGCAAGACCATTAACGTACAGATTCGTTTTGCCGTTCCCCCTCGTGAACTGGACTATGCCAAGAATGGACAACTCCCATGGCGTCTGCAACCAGACATTGCCGGAGGTGGTTATTTCTACGACTTGGCTCCTCATCAGCTCGATTTGCTGCAACACATCTATGGCGTCATCACCGAGGCCCGTGGCATTTGTGCTAATCGTGGCGGACTCTATGAAGCAGAAGACTCCGTCTGTGCGTGCTTCGAGTTTGAGGGAGGACTGCCTGGCAGTGGCTCATGGTGCTTCGTTGCTCATGAGTCTGCGCGCGAGGATCGCATAGAGATTATAGGAGACCGAGGCTCTGTCAGTTTCTCGGTATTCGACTATGAGCCTATTAAGTTGCATACCAGCGAGGGTTTGGAGACCATTACCATCCCCAATCCTCCCTATGTGCAGTATCCTATCATCAAGAGTGTATGTGAACACCTTCAAGGTATCGGGCTCTGCGAGTGCACCAGTGTGTCGGCAACGCCCGTCAACTGGGTCATGGACCGTATCTTAGGAAAGTTCTGAAAACGAGAGAGAACGAATGCGACGACTGGTGACGATAGTGCTGACGATGATGTGGCTTGGGGCTTGGGCTTCCGATACGCTCAACATTGACCAGCCCGACACGTTGACATTCCAACAGCCCAAGAAGGAGAGCAGCTGGTTGCGCCGCACCATTCGTGGCTTCAGCTATATCGACGAGAATTATGTGGAGCCGCAACACTACAACTGGTCGGTAATGGCACTGGGACGATACACGTGGGACTTCTATCGTCTCCGTTCTACAGGCGATAACGGTCAGTCGGTGTCTTTCTCACCACGTCATATCTTCAAGGTGGGTCCCTATTTCGGCTGGCGCTGGATATTCCTGGGCTACACGCTCGACTTGCGGAACATCAGCCTGAACTTCTCCTCCTCAGGATGGAAGGGCATTGATGCCAGTATCTACAGTGCACAGATAGGTGCGGACATCTATTATCACCACACCCGCAACAACTACATGCTGCGTGAGGTGGATTTGGGAAAAGGGGTTAAGGAACGCCTGCTCGAAGAACTGTCCTTCGATGGTTTCAATGTGGGTACTACAGGAGTCAGTCTCTATTACATCTTCAACCATCAGCGCTTCTCCTATCCTGCGGCCTTTGCCCAGAGTACCTGCCAGAAGATCAGCTGTGGTTCGTGGATGGCAGGACTCGGTTATATGAGCAACAACCTGGAGTTTGATCATGAGGCTTTCCAGGAACTGGTGGACGAGCGCTATGGCAAGCAGAAGGTAAAACTGGATAGTGCACTGATGTTTAACAGCGTGAAGTATTACAACATCAACGCCTCCGTGGGCTACGCCTACAACTGGGCGTTTGCACGCAACTGCTTGTTCTGTGCCAGCGGATCAGTAGCTCTCGCCTATAAGAAGAGTCGTGGTGAGACGGCAAATGACGACAAGGGCGGATTCGATATTGACAATTTCAATTTGGATGCTATCGGACGCTTCGGACTGGTTTATAACAATACCAGATGGTATGCTGGTGCAAGTGCCATCGTGCGCTCCTACAATTATCGGAAAGAACGCTTTGTGGCTAATAATGTGCTGGGCGAGGTGTGTGTCTATATCGGTTATAACTTCGGACTTCGGTCGCGCTATAAAAAGAAATGACTATGAAGAGATATATAATAGGAATGATGGTTCTGCTGTTGAGCCTTTCGGTTTCAGCACAGACAACCTATACAAAGGCTGACAGCCTGACCGTCTGCCGGCTGTTGAAGGAAGCTCCTGCCAAAGCTTCCACCTTATGGTTCGCACGCCAATTCCATGGTGTGCCTTATGTAGCACACACGCTGGAGGTGAACGACCGCGAACAACTGGTTGTCAACACCCGACAGTTGGATTGCACTACCCTTGTCGAGACGGTAACGGCATTGACGCTGTGTGTCAAGCAGGAGAAGCGCCAGTGGACCGACTATCTGCAGGCATTGCGCATTCTGCGCTATCGTCAGGGTGTGCTGAACGGCTATCCCAGTCGACTGCACTATTTCACCGACTGGATTCTGGATAAGCAACAGATGGGACTCGTTGAGGAGATTCAGCGGCCCAATCCTCCCTTCACGGCTCTTCAGCACATCAACGTCAACTTCATGAGTGAGCATCCAGGAAGTTATAAGGCACTGAAGGCGAACCCTTCGCTGGTGAAAGAAATTCGCCAGCAGGAAAAGGCGCTCACAGGCAAGACGTTCCGCTATATCCCCAAACTTGCTGTCAAGAATACCCAGCTGATGCGGCAGACGGTGAAGGACGGTGATATCATTGCTATTACCTGCAAGAAAAAAGGGTTGGAGATCGCCCACCTGGGCTTTGCCGTATGGCAGAAGGACGGACTCCACCTGCTCAATGCCTCGCAACTGCATCATAAAGTGGTGACAGAACCCATGCCCCTTCGTCAGTATTTACAGAAGCATTCCACCCATACTGGCATTCGTGTCATCAGAATAAAATAGTCAAATAGTCAATTGTCAAATAGTAAATAATAAGATGGAATTACCCGATTTTATGAGCTATGCCAACAAGTTCTCTCAGACGGACTTTGTTGAGAAGATTTCCAGTATTGCCAAGCGCGCCGGCGCAAAGCTGGTGTATGCTGCACTGATTCTTTATTACACGCTGCAGAGCGACAAGGTGAGCACCGCTAACAAGGCGATGATTATCGGAGCACTGGGTTATATGATCAGTCCCCTCGACGTCATCCCCGATGCCATTCCCATTGCCGGTCTTAGCGACGACCTCGCCGTGCTGTTGTTCGTGCTGAAGAAGGTATGGACTGATATCGATCCCGATATCCAGACAAAGGCGAAGGAGAAGCTTGCCAAGTGGTTTGACGAAGACGAGATAGACGAGATCAACGACCTCTTCAAGGCAGAATAATGATACAGGAGTATCAAGTTAGAGTACTGCCTCCTGTGGCTGCTAATGAGCAGTCGCTACGTAGTTGGCTTGCCGACGAGTATGGCTTTGATGTGCGCACAGTGACGAGTGTGCGCATCTTGCGTCGTAGCATTGACGCTCGTCAGCGTACTGTCTTTGTCAACCTGAAAGTGCGCGTCTATATCAACGAACAGCCTCAGGACGATGAATACGTTCCTGTGGATTATCCTGATGTCAGCGACAAGCCGCAAGTGATTGTCGTGGGTGCTGGTCCTGGTGGACTTTTTGCTGCGCTCCGACTGATTGAGCTTGGCTTGCGCCCCATCGTGTTGGAACGTGGTAAGAATGTGCATGAGCGCAAGAAGGACTTGTCGCAGATTACCAAGACGCAACAGGTTGACCCTGAGAGCAACTGCTGTTTTGGCGAGGGTGGGGCAGGTGCCTATAGTGATGGCAAGCTCTACACCCGCAGCAAGAAGCGTGGCAATATCGAGAAGATACTCAATGTGTTCTGTCAGCATGGTGCCTCGACGAATATCCTCGCTGATGCGCATCCGCATATCGGCACTGACAAGTTGCCGCGTGTCATTGAGAATATGCGCAACACCATCCTTCGTTGTGGTGGCGAGGTGCATTTCCAGACGAAGATGACACATTTGCTGCTTGAAAACAATCGTGTAGTCGGCTGTGCCACAGCCGACAAGGAATATCAAGGCCCTGTTATTCTCGCCACTGGTCATTCTGCGCGCGATGTTTATCGCTATTTGGCAGAGAGCAATATTGAGATAGAGGCGAAGGGCATTGCCGTGGGAGTCCGTTTGGAACACCCGTCGATGCTCATCGACCAGATACAATACCATAACAAACAAGGCAGGGGAAAATACCTGCCTGCTGCTGAATATTCGTTTGTCACGCAGGTCGACGGAAGGGGCGTCTACTCGTTCTGCATGTGTCCTGGTGGCTTCGTCATTCCTGCCGCTACCGACAAGCAACAAATCGTCGTCAACGGCATGTCGCCCTCGAATCGTGGCGGACAGTGGAGCAACAGCGGCATGGTGGTCGAAATTCGACCTGAGGACATCGAGGGGAATGATGCCCTGCGCATCATGCACTTCCAGGAACAACTGGAGCGCGACTGCTGGCAACAGGGTAATATGCGCCAGACGGCACCTGCACAGCGTATGGCTGATTTTGTGAACAAGCGTCTGAGCTATGACTTGCCTCGTTCCTCTTATGCGCCAGGTTTGATATCCTCCCCCTTGCATTTCTGGTTGCCTAAAAGCATCAGCCATCGCTTGCAGGAAGGCTTCAAGCAGTTCGGTCGTCAGAGTCATGGTTTCCTGACCAACGAAGCACTGATGATTGGTGTGGAGACGCGCACCTCCAGTCCTGTGCGCATTGTGCGCAGTGCCGACACATTGATGCACGTCCGCTTGCAGGGGCTCTTCCCTTGTGGCGAGGGTGCTGGCTATGCCGGAGGAATAGTCTCGGCAGGTGTTGATGGTGAGCGCTGTGCAGAGATGTGTGCACAGTATCTGGGATTATAACAAGCTGTTCAAGCGATTGCGAAGCTGTTCGGCTTCGCTTTTTCTAATAGACAACACGATTTCGCACGTGTTGTCGTAGGTTTGTGAGAGGATGCGAGGATTCATGTCCTTCACGATGCGCATCACATCGTTCATCTGCGGATAGGCAAACGAGTATTTCACGATTTCCTCCACCTGGCGCGTCTCGACGTTAGCGTGTGCTATAGCATCAGCTGCAGCCTCGCGATAGGCTACGATGAGTCCGCTGGTGCCCAGGTTGACACCTCCGTAGTAGCGCACAACGACAATCAGGATGTCCGTCAGTTCGTTCGAGTTGATTTGTCCAAGAATGGGCTTGCCGGCTGTCGATGAAGGCTCTCCGTCGTCGTTGGCTCTGAATTCCAGCCGCTCTGCGCCCAGCATATACGCATAACAGACGTGGCGTGCATCATAGTATTTCTTGCGGTATTGCGCCACGATATCCTTCACCTCGTCCACCGTGCTGACAGGGTGAGCAAAAGCGAGGAACTTGCTCCGTTTCTCGGTGTAGTATCCCTCGCTTGTTGTTGCTATTGTCTTGAATTCGTCAGTCATGCTTTTTCTAGTTCTTCTAGATGCTCTAGATAATCTAGAAGTTCTAGAGAATCTAGTTATACCAATTTATGAATCACCAGTCCTGAGCGCAGCTTCGGCTCGAACCACGTAGCCTTTGGAGGCATAATCTTGCCCGAGTCGGCAATGTCCATAATCTGCTGCATGGTGACAGGGTAGAGTGCCAGCGCGGCACGCATCTCACCACTGTCTACACGGCGTTTCAGTTCACCTAGTCCACGCAGTCCGCCTACGAAGTCGATGCGCTTCGACGAGCGAAGGTCACCGATGTTCAGTATCTCGTCCAGAATCAGTCGGCTGGAGATATCGACATCCAGCACACCGATGGGGTCGGTATTGTCGTATGTGCCCTCCTTGGCCTTCAGACTGTACCAATGTCCGTCCAAATAGAGCGAGAACTCATGCAACTGCTGAGGCTTGTAGATATCGGTGCCCTTGTCTTCCACGGTGAAGTTCACCTGCAGGGCAGCTAAGAACTCCTCCGAACTGAGTCCGTTGAGGTCTTTCACCACGCGGTTGTAGTCGAGGATAGTCAGCTGTGAAGCCTGGAAGCATACTGCCATGAAGTAGTTGTACTCCTCGTCGCCTTTGTGGTTGGGGTTCTGCTTCTGCTTCTCCTGACCTACCAGTGCGGCTGCTGCTGAACGGTGATGTCCGTCAGCAATATACAGGCTTGGCATCTTGGCAAACTCAGCGGTGATGGTCTGTGTATCCTTGTCGTCGTCGATGATCCAGAACTGATGACGGAATCCGTCGATAGGAGCGATGAAGTCGTACTCAGGCTTCGTGGCGGCATAGCGCATGATGAGTTCGTCGAGCACCTTGTTGTCTGGATAGGCGAAGAACACGGGTTCTATGTTGGCATTGTTCACGCGGACGTGCTTCATGCGGTCTTCCTCCTTGTCACGACGGGTCAGCTCGTGCTTCTTGATGTTGCCCTTTTGGTAGTCGTCGGTATGGGCGCACACCACCAGTCCGTACTGCGTCTTGCCGTTCATGGTCTGGGCGTAAATGTAGTAGTGCTCCTTGTCGTCCTGCACCAGCCATCCCTTGTCCTGGAACTTCTGGAAGTTTTCGGCAGCCTTCTCATAGACGCGTGGATCGTATTCCGACGTTCCTACGGGGAAGTCAATCTCGGGCTTGATGATATGATACAGACTTTTCTCATTGTCGCCAGCCTCGGCACGGGCCTCTTCTGAGTCCAGTACGTCGTAAGGACGGCTCTCTACCTGCTCCACCAGTTCTTTTGGCGGGCGTATTCCTTTGAATGGTTTTACGATTGCCATAGTGATGTTTGATGTCTGATGTTTGATGTCTGATGTTTACTTACAGGTTGGCCTTGATTTTGGCTATCATCTCCTGGTATTCCGCATCGGTGAGATACACCTTGCCTGGATTCATCTGGAACGTGCCGCCGTAGTCGGGACCGTCCACATACTTCGGAGCCAGGTGGAAGTGCAGGTGCGACAGCTTGTCACTGTATGCACCGTAGTTAATCTTCTCAGGGTTGAAAGCCTTCTGCATGGCACGCGTCACCTGCGCTACGTCAGCCATGAAGGCGTTGCGGTCCTCGTCGCTCAGCTCGTTCAGGTCGTTCACGTGGTCTTTGTAAGCCACGAGACAACGTCCGCGATAGGTCTGCTCCTTAAAAAGGAAAGCGCGTGAAACACGTAAGGTTGCAAACTCAATCATCAGATTGTGTAAGGTCTCATTGTTCGTGCAGTATAGGCACTGCTTGGGGTCGCTTTGCATAATTTTATCTGTTTTAGAATTAATTTTGTCGCAAAGTTACGCATTTTTTTTAAATTATGTGTATCTTTGCCATGAATTATAATATTTTATCATTTATGGGACTGATATTATCAATTATCATTGGATGTTTGGCTGGCTTCTGTGCCGGCAAGTTGATGAAAGGCGGAGGCTTCGGCTTCCTGATGAACCTGCTGCTGGGTCTGTTCGGCGGACTGCTGGGTGGTTGGATCTTTGACATGCTGGGCATAGAGTGGGGAGGTCTCCTGGGACAACTGGGAACAGCCATTGTCGGTGCGGTGGTCATTCTCTGGGTGGCTAACCAGCTGAAGAAATAACAACACAACACAAAAACATATTAAGACTTATGACTAAGAAAAGGCTGATGCTGACAACGGCCTTCGTACTGCTAACCCTTCTCATAAAGGCTCAGACGGTGGTAAGCGGCAAGGTGACTGACACCGATGGCCAGCCATTGGCGCACGTCAGCGTGACGATTGACGGGTCAGAGGTTCATACGGTGACCAACGACGACGGGATGTTCACGCTGAAGACACCTCAGCAGCCTCGACAGCTGCTGCTGAGCCACATCGGCTACAAGAGTCGCAAGGTGGTGCTGGAGGGGCGTCCGCAACCCCTGCACATACGCATGCAAAGCAATACCGTGGAGCTTGACGAAGTTCTCGTGTCCACTAACGACCCTATGGCAATCCTAAAGGCCGCTATGGCACGCATCGAACAGAACTATTCCAGTGAACCGGAACTGATGCGTTGTTTCTATCGTGAGACGGCACGACGCGGCTCACGGTTCATCTCAGTAGCCGAAGCCGTTACGGAGATGTATAAAACCGACTATACACTCGGACCAGAGCGCGACGCAGTAGCTATTCTGAAAGGCCGACGCCTGATGAGCATGAAGGCGCGCGACACGCTGGGCGTCAAGATACAGGGCGGACCCGTGCTCCCCTTGATGGTCGACGTGGCGAAGAACCGTGAATACATCCTCAACGACGAGAACCTGGCACACTACAAGCTGCAAATGGAGATGCCCGTGCGCATTGGCGACAGGGCGCAATATGTGATAGGCATGGAACCTACAGGCATCTTGCTCTATCCAGTCATGTGGGGCAAGGTGTACATCGACCAGCAGACGCTGACCTTCACCCGTGCCGAACTGCAACTGGACGTGCGCGACTGGCGCTTGGCGTCGGAATATATGCTGGTGCACAAGCCCGCAGGACTGCGCTTCCGTCCGAAGGAACTCACAGTGACCATTGTCTACAACACCGACGAGCAGGGTAGGGCGCGCATGAGCTATGTGCGCAACGAGATGCGCTTCACGTGCGACTGGAAACGACGCCTCTTCGCATCGCCCTTCACCACCGTCAGCGAGATGGTGGTAACCGATGTCAAGCAACGGGGCGACAGCGTGAAACGACCTCGCGGACGTTCCTCGTTCGGACTGAAGGAGCGTTTCTACGACAGAGTGGAATATTTCGACGACCCCGACTTCTGGGCGGACTATAACATCATCGAGCCGACAGAGAGCCTGGAGAACGCCATAGGAAAACTGAAAAAGAAAATCAAGGAAACCAACTGATGAAGAAATATGTGTTAACAATGGTCTTTGCCCTGCTGACTCTTAGCGTTCATGCACAGCCCAAGGGTGTTGTGCTCGACACGCTGAACGTACAGCATATCGACTTCCAAGGTCAAACGCGACAAGGCACCATTATCTGTAATCGGAAGATTACGAACGACCTGCGCGCTATCTTCGAAGCCTTGTACAAGGCGAAATACCCCATCGATCGCATACAACCCATTTCCGACTACGACAACGACGACGAGCGCTCCATGCAGGCCAACAACACCTCGTGCTATTGCTATCGGCCTATTGAAGGCAGCAAGAAGCTCTCGAATCACGCGCTGGGAATGGCAATAGACATCAACCCGCTCTACAACCCCTGCGTAAAAAGAAGGAAGGACGGCACCCTGCTCATCCAACCTTCTACTGCTCGTCCTTACGTCAACCGCAGCAAGACGTTTAAGTACAAAATCACGAAACAAGACCTCTGCTACCGCCTCTTCATCCAGCACGGCTTCCAGTGGGGAGGGGAATGGCGCTCCCTCAAGGACTACCAGCATTTTGAGAAATCGACGCAGTAGCTTTGACCACTTCAAAGAAGTAGTCCTGCTATCCCCCTTTACTGATTCCTCCTACTACATCGTCATTGTCGATGGAGTGTTCCGCCTTCTTCACACTGGCTTTCAGGGAGCCGAAACGCCAGGTAACGGAAAGGGTGAACGAGCGGGCATTGTTCCAAGACTGTTGGAAATCACGATAGTCGCCATTCACGGTCTCAGCCTCTGTCGTCCAGTATTTGTTGAATGGTGCATTGGCTCCGAAGCGAACGGTCAGGCGGTCATCCTTGAGGAACGAGCGTTGCAGGGAGAAGTAATAGCCCTGATAAGAGTGCTGCATGTAATAGATTCCATTGGGACTATGGCCAATCTTGCCGTAAGCCGCCATATAAAGCAACAGTTTCCAAGGCAACTTTTGTGAGAGATTAGCATAGAAGTTGTCAGACCATCCAAAGGTGCGATAACCCAGGTTCGGATTATCGTAGTGTTCGTATCTCAGATTATTGTTGATGACAACCGTTGTTCCGTCGAAAGGCTTCCACTGTACATACTGCTCCACTGAGAACCGACGGTAGCGCAGAATGTTGTCGTAAGTGGTATAGCGGATGTCGTTCCTGGCTGTCTGAATGGTGCTGATACCTTCCGAGCTGTAGTTGTAGGCAGGTGCTATTTGGAGCGTCAGTTTGGGCAGGATATAGGAATAAATCAGACTGATGCGCTGAGTGTGAGAGCTGACCAAGTTGGCATTACCACAATGAACTGACGTGGGCGATGTGACAACAGCAGGATTCAGATAGGATATTCCTGGACGGTTGATGCTTGTAGTATAGCTCAACTTCAAGGATTGTGCATCCGTCAACTGGTACTTCAGCGATGCCTGTGGCACCCAGTCGCTCAAGTGCTTGTCGAAGGTGTCGCCCTTCCCGTCAGGATACTGCCCTTTCATATAACTGTATTCATAGCGCAGACCTGCCCGAGCCGACCATTTCTTGTGATTGTAGATATAGTCTGCATAACCTGCCAGCACACGAGTGGTATGTTCAAACTCGTTGTCGGTCAGCATGTCAATGCCGGTAAAATTCTGCGTGTTATGGCTGTTGTTGTTACGATAGATATACTTGGTACCTATCTCTAACTGATGCCCTTTGCCTAGCGGACGGAGCCAGTCTGCCTGAAAGGTGTGTTCCGTGAAGCGTTCGCGTTCGGTTTGCAGACTGCCAGTGTAGCGGAATGGTGCATTCACCAAGTCCGAATAGGTGTTCTCCTGATCTGTGTGTTGGCGCGTCAGGGCGAGCATGTAAGAGAGTGTGAGTCGCTCGCCCTTTCGACGCGTCTTATGCTCATAGTCCATCCGTCCGTTCCACGAGGAATGGCTGTAGCCAGGCATCCAGTAGTGATTGTTGAAGCTATAGACAGGCAGCCCTGAAGGATTGGTCAGTGCTGTCGAACCGTCACCTTGCACGTTTAGTTTGTAGAAATAACCACCGAACGAGGCAGACAGCAGGTTCAGCGAGTCGATGTCGTAGCTGGCATTCAGATTGCTATAGTGGATAGCGCCGGGATTCGTACCGTCTGAATGGGACTGCATGCGATTGCCTGTATCGAGATACCTGCGGTCTGTGTCTGTGATGCTTACTGTTGAGCGGCTCGACATGCCGCCATAGCCGTAATCAACAGATGCTAGCAGTTTTCCCATCTGTCCTGTTAGCGAGGTGTAGAGGTTACGTTGATTATTTGTATTGTAGCTAGCCGACACCACACCCGTCATACCCTGCATTTTCGAACCGTCAACCATCACGATATTCAGGATGGCATCCACACCCTCGGCATCCTCTCGAGCACCAGGGTCGGTAATAACCTCTATGCGCTTTACCATCGAGGCAGGCATCGACTTAAACGTCTCCTTGGCGTTCTTCGACAGACTGGGGTCGTAGTGTCCGTTCTTGTATATCTTATAACTGCTGTTGCCCTTCACCAAGATGTTGTCCTGTCCGTCCACCGTCACCATCGGCACCTTGCGCAACATGTCCATCACCGTCTGCGTCTTCGACTCCTCATCAGCCTGCACGTCGTAGCCTATGCGGTCAATTTCTTGCTTGATGAGTTGCTTCTGCGCCTTGATCACTACACCATCGAGTTCCTTGCTCCAGGTGATGGAGTCATTACTAACTGAGGTTGAATCCTGCTGAGTCTGGGCCGTAGCTTTCCCTACTCCCGCTGCCAGAAGCAGCGAAAAGCATACTAATCTTATATGTTTCATAGCTTTATTTGTTCAGTCGTTCGCTACTCATCTCGAACATCTGTTTTAGAAAATCATCTTTGGCTTCCTTCTTCAACTTCTCCAGTTCCTTGATGACCATCACCTTCTCGGCATCATCCAGGCTACCAGCATTCTTACATAGCTTGTAGATATGGCTTACGTAATAATTTGTTGCGGTGCCAGTAGGATTCTTCAGAAACAGGTTCTTGAAAGTGTTGAATTCGCTGAGCCACGATTCCGAACTCGAGAACCTATGATCAATATTGAATGTGTTCCCATTGATGCTGATGGTACTTGATTGCCTGTTGCTTTTTCGATACTCCTGCGTGGTGGCGTAAGTCTTAGCGATACGTCCCCTTATCTTATCACCATCGTCCACCCATTCTAAGGCGTATGCATAGCGGTGCTCTCGTTTAGAATCCTCTGGGTCAAGGAATAAGGCATAGATATACTTTGAGCCTTTCATCAGTCCGATAGCGACTCCCCCTCTATTGCTGTTGCCTACTGCTAAAGCGGTGTAGTGTTCCTCGCCTCCGCGATTGCCTGTCCTCACGCTGTAAGCCTTGCCTTCATCCTGTCGGAAAGCCTGTTCAATAGCGGTTATCAACTCCTTTTTCTGCGGGTTCGTTATCAGGAAGTCGTAGATGTCGCTCAACCCTTCCAACTTTCCTGTTTCCGGGTCTTTCTCAATAGTATGCTCTGACCATACTTCTTTTTGCGCTTTGCTTTGACGCAAGGCATCGAACGCTTTCTCAATTTGCTGTTGTGCTGTAGCGGTGAAAGGCAGTAATAGGAACAGCCCCACCATGATGACGCTTTTATTCTTCATATGACAATAACTCTTTTTGTTCGTGGATATATATGATGGTACCATCTTCTTGCATAACGGGTATGTAGCCGTGGGCAGCCAGTTGTGCCTCAATGACTTCCTGCTCAGCCTCTGCCATCAGCGCATACGTCTTGTCGATATCCGTCATCGTAGGCTTTGGCTTGCGTAGTCTGCGTTTCTTGGTTTGGATAGGCTGAGGCTGCACTTTCTGGAAAGTCGCTGTGTCTGTCTTTTGCTCTACTCGTGAACTGCTGACTGTATCAGCCTTTGCGGTCAGTACTGCTGATGTTTGTTCCGTATTAGGCTGTCTCGTCTGCTGCCACATCATGGTAATAAACAGAACTGCCACAGATGCTGCCACGCTCCAGCCTATCCATCGCTTCCTGACTTTTGACTGAGGTTTCATTGCTTCAATCTCTTGGAAGAGTTGCTGATAGTCTGCCCACTCCTGAGGAATGTCCTGTCCTTGGAAGTATTCAGCCAGAATGTCTTCTTCTTCCAGCGTCGATATGCCGTCCATATACTTATCCAGCAACTTTGCGATATAATCTTTTGTATATTTTATCATTTATTCCTCCGTTTGATTTCTTCTAACAGTGTTCGTCTTGCCCTTGCCAACAGGGTGCTTACTGATGTTGTTTCGATACCCAAAAGCTGGGCTATCTCTTCGTGACTGCGCCGTTCCACTTGCCGCATATATAATAAGGTGCGTTGGGTGGTGGGTATCTGTTGCAACTTTCTTTCCAGCCATACTTCGTCCTCTTTTATCTCCAACAACGTCTGAGGACTGGTCTCTATCCCCATCAGCTTCGCTTCGTCCAAAGCCTCGTCGGGGTTTCGTCGCTGATGATTTCTCAGCTGATGTCTCGCCATGATGGTAACAATGGCTTCAACAGACTGATAGCGTTCCAGTTCGTCGTGCATCTGCCACAGACGGAGCATCACATCCTGTGCGATGTCCTCTGCCTCTTCCTTGCCCGCTCCGTAGTGGAGGCTCGCGCTGACCGCTTTTTCTCGCCACGTGCGGGCTTTCTGTTCAAATGCACTTTTGTCCATCTTTTCTTGTTCTACACTTATTAGACACACAAGCCCTGCAAAACCAAACAACGTTTAGCAGAGTTTAACACATAGACCTCCATACCTTCCAATCGTCCACTTGCTGAATCAGTCGTCTGACTGCTCTTTCGCAATTGATTGGATATACGAGCATCTGAACGAACCAGAAACGGCGGTGGCGCACGTATTTAGAATGATAACGGTAGTTGGGAATCTCGCTCCCGTTAACGTACAAAGGTCCTGAAAGCATGAAGGAATCGTCATGCATTACTTGTTCTTTGGCGTGATGCAGCTGGGCAAATCGTTTCATCCCTTCCTGCGTTGAAAGACTGTCTTTATTTGGAATAACGCGCGTAGTCAACTCTATTTGCACCCAGTTGTCCCAATAGCGAAACTGACTGAATCCTGGCTCGTCAATCAATGAGTCGGACAGTTGTTCAAAGAACGAAGGGTATCGTACTTCGTAGTCGTAGTTGGGGTCGTGATAGGTGCGCATGCGACACAAACGGATGGCTTCCTCTAATTTCTCAGGAAACTCCCGATGGTCTTCGTTGCCACGCCACACCATATAAGATGTCACGCTAACGGCAAGCATAATAGCTAATACTGTAAATCGGCGTATCGCCATATCGTTCCATTTTTGTGCAAAGGTAAGTTGTTTGCACAAAAAAGAGAGAAAATAATGCCTGACATTTCTCTGACATTTGTCTGACAAATGGCTATCTATCTGATAGTCAAGCCGTAAGATTTTCCTCTGTCAACTTCGATTTTGAGGTCGGAATGTTCTTCTATGATGGGTTTCAGTCTGCGGATAAGGGTATAGAGCGTCTCGCTGGCGTCCTCTTTCTTAGGCCATAGGGCATCGCAAATCTCCGTTTTCGAGAGCTGACGGGTAGGCGACTGCCACAACATTTCCATCAGTTGCTGCTGCATGGGTGTTAGTTTCACTACGCAGCCTTTTGCATCAATGAAACGTCCCTGCTGCAAAGCCAAACCGCCATATAGTCCTAAAGCCACAGAACGCCTGTGCTGATACAGGCAGAACAATCCCCAGAGCAGTGCAATGGTCCAAAGCATCATGGCTGGACGTTGGTCAGACAATGACAAGATGGTGGCTGTCGATACCTGCGGACGAGGTTGGAAACCCTTCTTGGTGTCTATTGCTAGGTATGCCTTTCCCTTTAGCGCCTCAAACTTCAGATAGCTGTTAAACACCTGAATGGTGTCAGCGCTGATCATGTCCGACTGCTGTTCGTCCAACGCCTTTGACAGCGCCTGATTCATATCCTTAGCCACCAACTGTTCCGTAGCCCTATAACTTGTCAGGCTCACCAGGCTCGACGCCATTATCAGTGCAAACAGCACCACTACTGCATATCTTTGTTTCATAGTCTTTGTTTTGATTCACGATTATACAAACCCGCCTCCATAGTAGCTGCGAGCGATGTAGGGAGAAGGTTCGTAATAGGCGCTGGTATTGTAATTGTCAATGACTTCGCAAATAGGGTTGTTATAAACACGAAGAATTGCATCGGCATAGTCTTCTCCTGATTGTATAGTGTTTAGAATCAGTCGCTTATATACTTTCCCCATTTGGGTTGGCGTAGGAATGCTTGGACAAAGTTCTTTATCAACCTTTGTGACATCATAGTTGCCTGATTGTAATTGATACTCGTCTATCCAGTCTGCCACAACTGCCACAGGATTTTCGGAATGCAGGGTATCAGCCAATGAAAGTTTCTTAGCCAATTCGTCATGCCCCATCATGTTTGCAACATATTTGTTGGGCTGCTTCAGTTGACGAGCAATCCGCTCAATCATAGAGCAGACGAAATATAAGTCATCTGTAGTTATCTTATCTTCCGGAAAAAAAACATTTGTCATAGGCTATAGCTATTTTTGAAGGTAATCGACTCCAACGACCTTTGTGTGCAGAACACTATTTGATGAGTGGGATATTTGAATTTCGCCAAAACCCAGAAAGCTTCTCTGGTAATGTTTCCTTCCATAAAGTCTTCAACATAATCCCATATCTGGTCATCTGCCATAGGACCTTCTACGATGTCGTAATCGTGTTTGATTCCACGACGGCAGGCGACGACAAAGTCAAGCCACTCATCTGTCATAACAGGGAATGACAACACTTTGAGGCTCTTATTGGGTTGATAATAATAAACAGAAACATAACTATCACCACGTTTGGTTAGAGCCCACTTCTTTGCTTGTTTTTCAAGGTTTGTGCAATAGAAACCATAGCCAAAGTCTTTATAATAACCTGACACTATGATTTGCGGCTTTTCCACAATCATATTGCTACCATGATATATAGTTGTATTATCTGCCATGATAATTGATTTTTCACTGCAAAAATACACATTTTTTATGAAACACCTAATTTTTTTCAGAAAAAACGCATAAAAATTACCACATCATCATGCGGAGGGATTCTTCTGCCGACTGTCGCATAGACTTGATGGTGTTGTTGTATTCCTTGTCTTTTGTGGCCTCGAGGAATCGGCTGAGGTATTCGCGGGCTTTGTCGAACTGGCGCAGTTGCAGATAGCATTTGCCCATCTGATAGGTGAGGGTGTTGACGTCCTTTTCCTCTGCATAGCGCATACACTCTTGCAATTCTTCCAAACGGAAGTCTGGCTCGCCCTTCATGCGGAACGATTCTGCCAATTCCTGGTGCAGACGGAACAGCGTCTTGCGGTCAGGTACCATCAGTTTTTCTGCCTCGCCTAAGTAGCTCAATGCCTCGGCACCTAAACCTATCTTGTTGGCGGCAATGCCTAACATGAAGAGACAATAGCCGTGGGTGTCGTTGTGGCGGGCTGTGGCGCGTGAGAGATATTCGTAGGCATCACCATACCGGGCAGTGTTCATATATATCAAGCCCTTGGTATAGAGCACCTTGAAACAGGAATCGCCCAACGCCTCAAGATTAGCCAGTTCACGTAGTGCCAAGTCGTAGTTGCCCACCAGATAATAGGCATCAGCCAACTGACGGTTTACCAAGATGTGGGTGGCATCTTGTTGCTTGTATCGCTCACAAATCTCAATCACCAGCCCTGGGTTTACGTGTTCCTTGTCTGCATTGTTCAGGCGATAGGTAAGGTCGGGAATGATGTCTGCCATAGGATTGCGTTTCACCACCCGCTTGCCCCAATAGATGAGCGAATCCGTCTGTCCCGTCTGACAGAAACAGTCGTAGCGCAGACGCATATCATCAAGAGAAAGACTGTCCTCACTGATGTTTCTGAGCAGGTCGATGCTTTGCTGATAGTATCCTCGCTCAAAGAGATGCTTTGCCTGTATGCGAAGACTGTCTGCTGGAGTTGCCGATAAAATGAGGAATGAGAAGTGCGAAAAGAAAAATGTCATCAGTATCTTTTTCATTGTTTTCCCTCCTTCTTTAATAGTTCTTTCATGCGGTCTATCAGCAGGTTGCCACTGATGTTCTTGGCGATGATACGCCCTGAGCGATCTACCAGGTAGTTGTGTGGAATGGTTCGGATGTCGAGGCGTTTCACCTCAGGCAGCATCTTCCCTGTCTTGTCGTTGAAGGCCCGCAGGTTT
>Ga0256404_1002199_pt1 | contig 43966 bp, 37 predicted proteins | sample RumenRJG_01DNA_FD_185990 | JGI IMG/M metagenome (GOLD analysis project Ga0256404, IMG submission 185990) | Bovine rumen microbial communities from Lethbridge, Alberta, Canada - RJG_01 | ecosystem: Host-associated > Mammals > Digestive system > Stomach > Rumen | place: Canada: Alberta | collected... | reverse complement strand
CCATTTCGTCCATCACCTCCGGCATATCCAAATCCATGTCGAAGTTCTTCCTGAAATACGGCACGATAATCTGCTCCTTCAGTTTCTTGTACTTCTGCGAGATGGCCGACGGGGTCATCCCCATCTGCGCTGCAATCTCCTTCGACTTGAATCCCTGCAACAACAGCATGTCGATAATCAGCCGTTCTTGACGGTCTAGCGGAACATGGTCACATACATCCTCTACCATCCGATTGAACTGCAACCGCAGGTCGCTGGTCACGTCGAACGACATCAGATAGTCCTCGAACGTGATGCTGCCGTACTCCTTTCGGTACCATTTCAGTGCATCGAGCACCACATAGCGAAACCCGTTGATGAGCCACGTCTTCAAACTCACGTTCGGCGAGTGATCCTCCAGCGGTTTCCAGTCGTGCTCCATCAGGTACAGCGCATATTGGTGAGCCAGCGACATAAAGTCCAGGTTCTCCTTCTCGCGCAGCTGATACCGTTGGTCGAAGATGTTATAGCCTACCTGACAATACCCGTAGAAATACTCACGGATAATGTCGGCATCGCCCTCACGAAAACCTAGCAGGATTTCTTCATCGGATAAATGAACGTACTTCATATTCATTACATAAAAACACATTGAATAACATATTAATCGTCATCTGGGCGATCTATTTCAACTGGAATATAATTACTCTTGTTTTTTGTATATAAATCATATGGTACAGATATAAAATCATCTAATATTACTCTTTCCATTGGATTAACTCCAAAGTCCAAAATTCGACAATAAGGTGTAGGTAAATACTTTGGATAATTATATTTTGTAAAAGTACCTCCAATTGTTTGTCCAAAATTCGTTGTCGAATTTGGATTAATAGATATGCATGGACAATATAAAGTAAAATCTAATCCGTCATTTAAAAATTGACATAATTCGTAAGTAGCTTTTTTGTCTATAAATTGTCTTCTATGAATTGAAGTGCGACCATAGTGTTCATATGAGTAATTACCACTTTCTTCTATTGAAGGAAATCCCCATTCAGAATCTTTAATTGTGTAATCTAACTCTTTTATTGAAAATAATTCTTTTAATTTACGATATGTATCTTTCTCTAGTATGATACCATTTTTGAAATACTTTAAATTATGAAAGTACAATTTTTCATTGTTTGGATTAAAACAAAACAGATATCTTATAATTGTTGTTTTATCTTCATATTCATCGTCATACCAACGCCCGATGCCTGTCGAAGACAGAACTTCTTCAGTAATAACTGTTAAATATATCATAGATGTTCATTTTTGCGGCGAAATTACGAAAAATTTCTCATACTTGCTTAATTTTTCTGCAAATTCTTCTTCAAAGAGATAAAAGACGTCTTGAATTGAAGTATTCACCATTTAAAATGTTACGATTATGCAAACGAATGATGTTAAGACTAAGAGAGTTCACAACCTGATTATTGTTGATGAGAGCGGTTCCATGGAAGTTATCCGCAAGCAAGCCTTTGTAGGTATGAACGAAACCCTGCAGACCGTCCGCAAGATGCAGGAGAAATTCCCCGATCAGGAGCAGTATGTTACCATGCTTACCTTCGACAGCGGCCACACCACCTGGCATTACGACAACCTGCCCGCTGCACAGACTAAGGATTTGGACTGGAAGGCCTACTGCCCAGGTGGCGGCACACCTCTCTACGATGCTATTGGCAAAGGAATCTCCAAAACTAACGCCCAAATTGAGGATGGCGACCACGTGCTGGTAACCATCATCACCGACGGCGAAGAGAACAGCAGCGAGGAATGGACGCTGAAGATGATCCGTAAGATGATTGAGAAACTGAAGAAGCAGAACTGGACCTTTACGCTCATCGGCACCGACAACCTCGACGTAGAGACCATGGCCCATTCCTTCGCCATCGACGAGCACCTGGAGTTCCAGCAGGACGAAGCCGGCACCAAGGCCATGTTCGCCCGTGAACGTCGCAGCCGCGAACGTTACAACTGCTGCGTCGCCGAGGATGCCGCCATGCCCACAGGTTCGTTCTTCAGTGAAGAGGAATCCTAATTATTTCAATGAATCCGCTTCTGCAATTACAGGAGCGGATTCTTGATAGGGAATAACAGAATTATGTTATTCCATTTTTACATTCGAGTTTGTGGTGCAGAAGTCCTCATGGCAAGTACGATGGCTTCCCCGACGAGTGCCAGATTAGCTAACAGATAATGGCTCTTACCAAACCACGTTACAGTACTCCCTCCTAATTCTGCTGTTTTCAGGAGTTTGTTCCTGAACTCCTTATCATCCAGACTTGTTGCACAGCCAATGGTAAAGGCTGTTCCAGACGGACTTAGATTGAAGATAATAGGACCAGCATCAATATCCATACCGAACAAGCAAGTACGGTCATGGTATTCTTTCAAGCCAGCAAAGGGGAAGGTTTGCTTGAAGTTCTTCATCAGACAATCATATTGCTCCTTTGCGAACTCTGGGTCCACCAATGACAGATAGTAACAATTTAAGGCAGAATACGATCCTTTCACCGGCAACACAATCTGAACGCTGTCATTATAAACTTCCAGAAATGACGCAACCAACCCCGTTTCTTTGTCTATCCACTCCTTCTTGGCTCTTTCCATCCACATATTCACAGTAGTAGAGTATTTCCCTTCGTACTGACTGGAGTAATTGGCCAAAGCCACTATTGCAACTAGCATATCTGGTATATAAATGTATTCACCAGGGTAAGTTGGCAAATTCAATGACTTACTCTGCCGAATCCTGCGATTCATAGCCTTACACAGCGAATGATACAGTCCATCATATTTTCCGTCACCGCCAATCTGCTTATATCGACTAATCATCCATGCTAAATGGCTATAATATGAGATGTGACTCAGATTACCATATATACCATCCATCGGATCTTCTCTCCAGCGTAGTCTGTCGTATTCTCGAATCTCTTCAGACATTGCTATGTCGATAATCTGCCCGATAAACTTAATCGCCAGTCCCTTACTCTGGGGATAAAGAATGGCAATATTTGCCAATGCAGTCGATGTCATGGAACAACTATAAATAGCCCATTCCCCTTGGAACTGGGCACCTATACCGCTAGGCATCTCGTCCAACAACTGCTGTGGAGAGGTTGCAACCTTGGCAGTCAAATAGTTTGCACGTCTGATAATCTCTTTCTTCTCCCCATCAAAAGATCCGTGTCCGCTTATGGCACACTTAACCCATACTGCTTTCCCCACTATGAGAAAAGTCAAAACTATAAGTATAATGGCCATTCTCTTTCTCGCTCTACTCTTTGTCATCCACATTATCGTGAAGAATTGCGTCACTAAAAACCCTTCGATGGCATTTTGGGCACATAGCGGAGATATGTTCTATAAGCAATTGCCCATCGCAGTCAAACCAATAAAACTTTTCCCACTCTAACTCCGTCGAAGGAGTATGGCATCTGGGGCATGATGTGGTATTATCATATGGAGAAATTTCTTCTGACTCCTCATATACTTTCCTTAGTCGCAAAGTCTTGTATCTTTGACGAAATTCCTCTTGTCTTATTTCTTCTTTTGTAGGTTTCCATATCTCTTCGTTGATTATCAGCAAGTCGTTTTGTGTATATCCACAGCCAAACATGACAAGTTCTAATACTCTTGATGACGAATTGATAGGACATAGATGGAACTCCAAATGTGTCTTAGGAGGTAAAAAACTATCAATTGTGGCAGATATAGTATTTAAATCATCCAACTTCAATTGAGGTTCTCCACTACATAGTATGTTAATAACAAGAACTCTTGGAAGTGGCATACCATTCGTTCCTATCAACAATCGTTTAAAAGCATTTTCTATCGCCTTCTTATATTTGCCATTTCTTAAATCCTCAACAACGGGAATGCATATATTCCCATTTTCTGATAGGCTGCCGTAAGGAATACTTAGATCTATTTGTAAAGGATTGATAATATCCGAAAGCGCTCTAATGGTAGACACCATCATAGAATCCTTATGGTCTATCGAAGCCTGAATTCCTTTAGTTGACTCTTCATGACCTATTTTGGTTGACTCCAAGTCTATCCAAATTAAGCTATCTACAAGTGGGTACAAATCATTAATAATCAGTCTTGCTAGATTAACCCGACTTCTTCCTTCAAACTTAAAAGGAGATGTAACAAACGCAAATAGATGAAGTCCTTCTTCCTTTAATAGACTTGCAATAAAATGACTCACAATGAGCCCTTCATCCCAACTCATTCCAACTACCATTAAGATCTTCTCAATGTAGCATTCAGAATAACGAGAATTAATAAATTCGCATATGTTGGTTTTATGTCGACCAGGGATTTTTCCTGTTGTATTAAGGTCATCAAGCAGAAAAGTCATGTCATAAAAGTCAATACCATCCGAATTCGCCCCATCTTCTCCCATATAAAGAAGATGGTATTTGCCATGCTCATTGTTCAGCGTTGAGATGACATTCTTTATACTGCTTCCAATTCCTACAACGAGAAGCTTTCCTTCTTCATTACCACAGTCAGTCATGCACATACAGATTAGTTGGCTTTAATTATACCACAGACAAGTTCAAGATAGATCAAACCTGGTACAACCACACAGATAATAACGGAACTTACGATATAGTTCCATCCGATTCTCTTAAACCATAGGAGGAAATCAACAGACTTCATAAATGCCCAATCACAGCGGTCTCGAAACTTCATCGGGTCTTTCCATAGAAAAATAACCCAGGCTATAATGTACATTGGCGTGAGGATTGGCATCATTGTGATGTAATCAATCATAACTGCCCATGATAATGGAATCAATAAGTAGTATACAATGATATTTACCTCATTATAAGTCATACCGGTGACTTTGGCTATAATATGTTCGACTCCTGCCACAATTGCAAAGATGGGTAGCATAACAACCATCACAGCCTTTTCCCATTTAGAAAAGTCTTCCCAGTCTACTATCCTTCTCTTTCTTTCAGCCATTCTCTATTTCGAAAGTTCAATCATTCCGGAAACCACGTCATCAAGTTGCTCTTTGTATATTAGTCCATCAATATATTCTTGTGGAATCGCGCTAATACCAAATTTTGCGCCAAGAATAGCACAAGCAACAGCAGCGTTAGTATCTGCATCGCCTCCTGCTCTGACTACAGAAAGCAGACCTTCTTCAAAAGAGGATGCATTCCAATATGCCCAGAGACCAGCAGCCAAAGTTTTAAGCGTATAGCCCACAGAATCCCAATCCTGCAACTCTAATGCCCTTATGTCTGTATTCAGCGAGAGATCTATGTACTCTCGAATACGACTATCATATTTTTGTGCAATATCAACAATCTTGTGATATGACAGCTTTTCCTCTTCATATACCAGTGAGTGTATTAGCAGCGAAACGATTGCGCAAGACCCTACACATCTTGGGTCGTAGTGCGTCAGTCGGCAAATATTCACCGCACATTCTTCAACAGCCTTTGGGAATAGCCCTACTATAGAGGTTCGCATCACCCCTCCATTAGCAGCTGACTTTTGATGACTCATTTCCCAAAGCATCTTTGATGCATCAAATGGCTTTTCGACATAATCTCCAAAACTAAGTACTTTGTAAGTTGTTTCACCACTCCCCATCGGCTCCCCATCGGCCCATTCCTTGAAATTTCGAGCGATGCTGGTATAATTGACACCTTTGTCTTTGATTACTGCATTAGCGATACAGAGCATCATGTCAGTATCATCAGTCCAATCGCCAATCTTCCATCTTTTACGATGCCTATCCTGGAATATATCACTGTAATGTCTGATACCATTAGGATATTTCCATGCCATATCCTCATCAGTCATACCCTCCGTGCCAAGTCCAAGAGCATCTCCAATGGCCTGACCATATATAGTTCCTTTCAGCTTGTCCAATAATCTATCCATATAAATAATTCTGGTAACAGGTATGCCTGTTTATTTTATTTTCTCACAAACAAGTAAGTATTCATCATATGAAATAACATGCTTCCGCTCTGTGAACTCCCAAATTCCGTTAGGCATCTCCAATATGGAAAAAAGAAGTTGTTTATCAGTCGTCATACTATCAAAAAGTATATTCATTTGTGGATTTTCGTCACGGAACTTCGCAGCTATAGCAGCTATTGCCTTCATATCAAGCCCATTTTCCATGACTCTGAGATATTCCGCAAATGGTATAATATGACCTTTCTCCGAATCAAAATACACCATGAAGTTATGGGTCATATCATGGTACAAAAAAGAATATGGTGCGTTAAAGCTCTTCTTACAGTTAGGACATACCCATGTAAAGAGGGAACCATCCATAACTTTAGATTTCAATTCTGGATCCAAATCAACATTGACTGAATCCCATACCATATATGTCCCTTCTGTATTACAGGCAGGGCATTTTATCTTTATATTCCTAAATGATGACATAGAATCGTTTTATATTTATATGATTACTGATAAACTCTCAAAACATAATACCTAATTCAGACTCTATTTGCTATCAAATCACAAAACCGATCCTTTATTTTCTTCAAATCATCTGTTAAAATACTGTCACATCGCTCTGCTATCTCATCGGGAATCGGGTACATACATGCTGCTATAGCCCCAGCCATAGCACCAATAGTATCAGAGTCACCACCGAGAGAGATGGCCAAGCGAATCACTTCCTCAAACGAATTACCCTCCAAAAAGGCAATTATAGCTTCTGGCGCACTGCCCTGGCATGATACGTCGAATCCGTATCTTGGACGTATCTCCGCAATGGTTCGATGTAAATTGTAACCAAACGTCTGTTCTACATAGTTCTTAATTTCCTGCTTCGATTTCCCTTGCTTACAAAGGAATACACTTGTCGCTATCGCTTGTGCCCCTTTTACTCCTTCGGGATGATTATGGCTTACAGATGCCGTCAAAGCCGCCAGTGCTAACGCTTCATCAAGAGTCTTGGCATACAGGCCTACTGGACTAACTCTCATGCCAGCCCCATTACCCCAACTGTTATAGGGCTGGGGATTTTCCTCACATAGCCAACCCGCAAATCGTCCACCATAACCCGCATTAGGATGATGGTCGCCAAGTTCTTGCATGCAATATATTAAGTAATGTATTGTATGTGCTTCATCCTCCAGCAGCCATTTTGCCACTGCTAATGTCATTACAGAGTCATCTGTAAAGCTACTCCCACCACAGAATAATTCAAATTCCGTTGATTTCGTATTGCAGAACTCATATACAGAGCCGACAATATCGCCGACCAGTGCTCCTAACATTTTTACTTTTCCCATCGTTTCAAATTTTTGTTGCAAAGATACAAAAAAATACTCAAATTTACCGCCCACACTCCTGTAATCTGCATTTCTCGACCTCAATGTCCAATGTCCTGGCTGTTCTGAAGAAACTATCCAGCGTTATCTTCAAGTAGCTTTCCAAATCAGGTATCTGCTGCACAAATAGGAAGTGTTTCTTAATGTGCACAGCCACGTCATCAGAATCCGTAATACCATAAAACACAGACAAAGTACCCCGCATATTTATGTCATTCACCACCTGCCGAACCCTTGCGAACTCGTCAATGTCGAATTTTGAGAAGCTATGACACCATGGCCATATCAGGTTCACAAACATACAGTCATTAACTGCCTCCATCAAGAATATCACTCCCTGATACTCAAACTGAATCCGTCCCTCTTCAGTGTATTCTGGCTTACTCCCAATATTCTCAATGGTTTTTAAAGCCAATTGCCTTGTGCTTATTGTCTCTTCCATATGCGCTGTTTCTATATGGTTACTTTCTGATGTAGTTGTTTTGACTGGACTATAATCGTCATCATTATTCTCATGATAGTAGCGATAGAGATTGTATATCACCACAAAAGCCAGTATACCTATTATGTGCCATGTCATAATTTACTCTTTAGTATAATCTTTTAAAATCATCTCCTATTTGATTCCAATGTATACGTGAGAAGCAATGACCGTTTACGCTCATTATTCTGCTAACTTTGAAGGTTCGATCTTCACCCATGTCGGTGCGATAAGCCTGAATATATTCACCACCATAATAGCGAGAGTACCCAATGTCAGTAATAACACATGTAAATACTCTCCCATTACGGGTACAGTATTCTATCTCAATAGTTTGCTGAGACATAATGGCCCTATCTATTACTTCTTCAATAGTCATTTATTCCAAGTAGGCTTCTTCCACTGGTAATTGTTGCTATTTGAATCACCATATCGCTCTTTCCGAACTTGATTCTTCACCCATTGCTGGTCACTCTTCGTAGAGACATTGAAAATTCCTGCAATCTTCGACTTGTCTTTACCTGCTTTGTAACGATCACGTAGTTCTTTGCGGATAAGAGCTACGTTACCACTCTTCTTATCCTTGAACTCTTCTATCAACTCATCAATTGGCAAATTCTTGATACGCTCCTCACGTTTACCAACCTTGTCCTTAAATAGAGTGTTAAAAACTGATTCCTTGAAAACTTTGTCATCTTTCAACCACCTACTATGATATAGAGACGTTAGTTCCTGCCTGGAAAGTCCACCCAGCATATCCACGCACTTTCTCAGCTCCGTATCATCCCATTTAGAATAATGAGATTTCTTCGCCTGTTGTAAAATGTACTCGTAATCTGTCATATATTCATTATTTTATAGGGTTAAAATGGTAATTCTTCTTCAAGACCGAAAGAATCTATCAGGCTTTTGACAGCTTTATTATCTGTACCCAATTCTTTCATACTAACAAGCTTTGAGGAAGATTTGATAGTATTCTTCCTCACACTGACAACACCTGTATCCTGATGATAGTCTAAAAGGATGTTGCCTAATGGTTTTAGATTATTCTTCTCCACAAAGATTTCCATCAGTCCATGTAAATCCCGGCCTTGGTCATCTTGATATATACGATAGTATTCAGGACGGTGTACCATCATTATAACATCTGCAAGTCCCTCAATGTAACAGGAGTTTGCCAAATCCATTAATTGGGGCTGTTTTCCTTCTATTCCTTCTCGATTCTCTACACCTCTGTTTAACATTGATCCTATAACAATTGGAATATCGAAAAAACATGCCAGTTGCTTCAACGAACACATAACCTTTGCTATTCTCTCTGAAGAAGTCTCGTCTTCATTTGCAAAATCTATCATTTGCAAACAGTCAATGAAAATGATTTTTGTTCCTTTTTCTCTGATGCAGTTACGTGCAGTTTCAGTTAATTCATTAGACGGCAAATCCAAACTATCGTGGATAAACAGTGGTGCATCTAACAAAGCACCTACGTTTTTATCCAACCTTTCCCATTCATGAATCTCAAGAAACCCTTGAGACAGATGTGTTATTGGAATGTCGCAAAGGATGGCCAGAAGTCTTTGAACGTAATCTGTTTTCAAATGATTGGTTGAAAACATCAGCACGGGTAATCTACTCTCCAAAATGATGTCTATTATCATTGACAGCATAAACTCCTCTTTCCCCATGCAAGGCCTTCCCCCTATAACATACACTTTTCCATTTTCAAGACCACCTGTCAAGTCATCTATTGGTTTGAATCCAGTAGAGATTCCTGGCAAACTGGAATTTACAGCTTTTTCCTGAACTTCACATATGCAATCCTTCAACATCTCTCGCATACCGAAGTAGTTAATGTCACGCATCATTTCTTTCATACTCAAATTTATATACTGTGATATTGTCTTGCAAAAAAATCAGTGGCAAAGATACGAACTTGTATCTCTGCCACCAAATGATTTCGCTCCACAAGGCTTGTGAAACAGTGTCTTTATTCCCAAACAACTAGATTACGGGGCAAGTCAATCTTCTTGGGCTCACCGCGTAATCCATTAATATAATAATGAGTGGCAATCCGATCGTCAAACTGCTCTACAAACCCACTTCTTATCCTAGCACACTTTTCGTTTATAGAATTTAGTAGAGGATTTGTAACATCTTCAATACTCTGTATAACTCTGTCACTCATTCCGTAGGGCTTTAGCTTGATGTAAATCTTGGTCAACTCCTCTCTATAATCAGGCAAACATTTGAAAGGAATCCCTTCGGGATGTTTCAGAAAAAGAAAATATATGGCTTTAACCAAGGGTTCCATTTTTATCTCTATATTGTTATAGTCTGGCAATATAATATGGAAATCCTTTGTGACAACAAGTTTGCTCAATTTTAATTCAGGCTTTACCAATTGCTCCAATGCCCATTGACTAACTCCCAGCTTTCGCAACTGTAAGATGCGTTCTTCGACTTCTTTTATCAACTGCTTTGATTCTTTATCAAAGGACTCGTCAGCTCCTGCATTTTCTTTCCGTTTTTCCTTGGCAGTTTGATATGCGGGACCTGTTGGCTGGGGATAGTGGTCAAATGTAGAGCACAATGACTTAATGAAATCTTTTTCATCAATATCATCTTCAGGATTAAAACCAACACATTCAAATAATGAACCTTTTGAATCTTCACCTTGGTATCTCGCAAAACAAGGAGTAATATTCTTCCTGTTTTCTGGCACAAGCATGAAGTCAAGTAGTGTACTACTTTTGATGGTGATACTTGATAACGGCGACTTTTCCTTAAGATAAGGAGCAATATAGCCAATTGCTTGCTCTTCAAGTGAAATCTCCTTGATTAGATATGGTAAATAAACAAATTTTGATTTGAAGTATTGGCTTTTATTAAGACATTCTTGGATATAGTCTAGATTGCGTCTAATAAGTGAATCTAACTTATCGTTATATTCATTCTCCACATAGATGATTTCACATGATGTAGGTTTAAAAGGAAGATCCTTCAGTCTAAACGCAAATCGTTGAAAGTGATATTTCTTGGACTCCTCCCACTGCTTTTCACGTAGAGCCTTTTCTGCCTCCATTTTTTTCTTTTCCCGATGCTCCCTATACTTTATGTACGGCCATACTAGAGCAAGAAACACACACAAAGGAATAAAGAAAAGGCCCATTAGAGGTGTTTCCCATTCTTTTATCCCCTTTTTCCATTTATCACACGAAACCCATATCGCAGAAGCAAATGCTACAATATTGATGATAACAAGGATGGTTATGACAATATCCCCTATATTCATACTACTCCCAAACAACTAAATCGCGAGGCAAGATAATCCTTTTCACTTCACCACGCTCTCCGGTTACGAAATAATTCTTTGCCAGTCCTTCATCGAATTCTTTGATGAAAGCAGAACGAATGCGAGCGCACTTCTCATTGATAGAGTTAAGTAAAGGATTAGTCACATCTTCAATACTTTGAATAGTCCGTTTACTCAACCCCATAGGCTTCAATCCTTTGTATATGTCAAGTAGTTCTTCTCTATAATCACTCAGCTCTTTGAAAATGATGCCATCTGGATGTTTTAAAAACAAGAGATATACTGCTTTTACAAGAGGCTCCATCTTTACCTCTATATCATTATAATCTGGCAACAACACTCTAAAATCTTTAGTAATCACAAGCCGGCTCAACTGTGCCTTTGTTTTAAACAGTCCTCTAAATGTCCATTCATTCATACCTTTGGCTCTTAGCTTTTGAACGCGGACATCCATATCTTCCAACAATGTCAGGCTCACAAACCTTTGATCTTCGTCTAAGGCTAGAATACAAGGGATGTGATCATTCTCCTTACACTCTGCTTTTAGGTTGTTGAACTCAGAGTACATCACGAATCGGCACTTGTTGTCATTAAGGCTATGGATCTCCACTAGTGCGTCATATGTCAAGCCATCACATGTGAAAGAAATCTGGCACTGAGCATTCCTAAGTTCATATGGAGTAGCCCAAGATATTTTTTTATTCCCTAGTTCTGTTTTAACATATTGCTCTATGGCAGCGACAGCAGCAGCTTGTTCGTGGAGGGAGGTCTGATGAACCACTCCAAAAGGCGATGAACCACCAAACTGTTTTAACCACCAGTAAGGCGAGGGTGTTACTTCTATCTCCTTAATTAGTCCATCCTCGATTTTCAATCGGTGCATCAAATCTTGATTTTCGCCATCAACAGTAACTATCGCAACAGCGTGGTCATCTGATCCATCAACGTCCGCTCTATAATTCCGCTTCGAGTACTTAAGTGAATCAAACACCTTCTTCATGAGTTCAAGGTATTCCTTCTTGCCATGAAGCGTTCTTTCTGGTACACCTCCTGTCCATATTACATTCTCGTCTAAGAATGGTTCAACATAAACCATATCAAGACGATGCCAGCATAAGCATATTAACTCTGCAGCTTGCCTATATGATGACAATTTGCCAGGATTCTGCTCATTAGATGAATCCCTATGGAAGATATAGTCAAAAATATCCATATGCCACTTACTGTTTGTACTCGTTGTAATCTTTTGGTGCAAAATTACGAAAATTTTTCCAGATAATTATGCATTTATGATGAAAACAGTATCTCACAAGCCTTGTGAAACTATTATGATTTGTTTTTTTGCAATTAATTGATTATCTTTGCCCTCGATTTGAAACAGTTTAATTATGGCAACCCGTGAACAGATAGAGTCAATGAAGATTGACGAGAACATTTTCGAATTGGTCGAGGATACTGAGTTAGAATACCTTGTGCATTTTGCGGCTCCTTTCACAGGAGGAGATAAATGCTTAGTTCCCAAAGGTACGGTTTTTGCTCCGCATAGTCCTATGCGAGGCGATGCTCTGTATATGCATTTGGTTGAAGACAATAATGATGATTTACTAGAGAAGATGAGAGAGCAGGTTAAGATCAATTACGAGAATCTTTTCACTCGACTACAAGGATTCTCATTCTTTATCACTGAAAAACAATTGCAAACGCTTCCGTTAAAGTTCCGAAGTGGCAGTGCTGAACGTTTGATAGAGATTATGTGTAAGTTACGATCACCGCTATACCCGATGTTTCCGTAGAGATTATAGCTAGAGTTTAAAGATTCATTGGTGCTATTGCAAAACAACAGACTATTAATAGTAGAAATGCCATTATCAATAAGATGCGAATGAATATGGCGTGATAGCAAAAACTATTGTTTTTTAACTATATCATTAAGTACGCCCCATAAACCGACATGTATACCCTGTTTGCAGAACATATTGTCATATTTTCCAGTGACAAAAAGTTCATTAAAGAGTAAAATGTATGATTCTCGCAAACACTTTTGTTCATCGTTATAGAAAAAGGGGTCTGGCTGCCATGAATTGAAAGTCAATTTGCTTTTGCAATAATTGCAAAATGCATGTATTGTATTTATCAGTTTACTTCGATCTGGATTCGCATCACAAATACGGACAAGTTCATTGTCCAAAGTCATATTGACCGCTGAGCCTTTAGTAGAATAGATATCCTGAATTAGCTTAGATTGGTTGGTAAGTTGCAACAATTTCTTTTTTACATCAATAGATAAATATGATACTTCGTCAACTGCTCCGCCCATAGTTTTTACTTTTTTACCTATGGATACAGGAAATTCCCTTTGGCATAAGGCTTTATATAATCTTTTGTTGTTAAAATTTTCTGATGTCAGTATCGAGGCTAATTGTGTAAAAGCTGTGTTCACAAAAGGATAACATCCTCTTATACCAAACGAGCTTAACATTAATGAACTCTTCTTTAGTACTACAGAATGAGCTGTTAGAAACGGATTTGCTCTGCTATAATATCTATAGTTAGACTGATATTTGCCATGAGTTACATTAAACATGTCTTTGATAAATCGGCTTTTTTGGTGCTCATCAGAACATTCGCCACAAATCATCTTAGTAATTCCTGCTTGTTGTGCGAGTTTACCCAACGCATACTGTAAGAATACGCCGCCCTCAAACAGTGAACCTTCAAGCCGCCAGACGATATCTGGGAAAGACCTAAGTAATTCTTTGTCAACTATGTCTGTATAATGCAGCACGCCGTTTATACCTTTAATATTCTCTTTAACTGCTGGTATTTCATTCCGACCAACCACTCCACCTATTGTAAATACTTTAATATCTTTATCAATGCATTTTTCCCTTATTGTATTAAAGATCAGGTTGGAATCATAGCCATTCGACAGTGGTAAAGATACGCAATTGTCTGCACTTGAATAATATGACAATATAGAATCTTTTATCGTGGGAATCAACAAATTTCTCGCATCAGCTATAGTACAGCTGCATCTTTTGAACTTATATTTATATTGTTGAACATGAATTCCTTTTTGATCGAAATATAGTTCTTGGGCAAATGTCAGACACTTGATATCTGTAATTAATGTCTGTCCGTCTATTAGAAACCCTCTTTTCAAGAAGATTTTTGCTGTTTGTTTATTAAGTGTTCGAGTAATCGGACAAACAGACAATAGAGCCTTCATGGAGGTAGAATAATATAAAAGTCCACCTTTTACGTAATAGAAAAGATTCCACTGGGAACCATATGGGTCACACATAATATGAATACCTGTACTATCTGCAGATATAATAATAAACAAACTATTTATATTATATACACATTCTGAACCTCGATCCAAGTAGAGAGAGGCTATGTAATCTGGAGTGTTAACAAAGTTATCACAGATTACAACAATACTTTTACCATTAAATGATTTATTGTAAGTATTGCACTGTAAGAGTTTGTTCTTTCCAGTTCCGCAATCATAAATGCCAGTGACAACCATATCCGAATCCTATCCTAAATTGATTAATCCACCTAATTCATTAAGAAAAGACTGAGAGAAGCTCGATATCCTACCACATCCTGGCATAAATGTTATTTCTCCAATATATATTTTATTCTTGGTTTCATACAAATCTATTCTGCAAAAGCGAATATTTTTTCCTATAACACTAATCATGTTTAACATTTCATCCAAATGTATAGGTCTTGGGACTTCAATACTGCTGCGATACTTAGAATTGTTGCCTTCATTATATTTACACCAAGGATTAGTCCTGTATATATCAGATATATGCTCCTCGTATTTCTTTTGATTAAATACGACTTGGCAATAGGGAGCGAAACCTTCAAAAGCAAAGAATTTATAGTCAATAATAGAATCAGAAATATCTGAATCATTATTAATAAGTTCTTCTGCCATTACTACAGGGGATATCTGTTGATAATGTGGCTCTGCTGTCGATATACCAAATTTGTGCTTTAATCTTTTATTAAAAAATGCAACAATCGATTTTCTTTCTATTGAATATTGATCTTTAACTATTATGGAAGAACCATTATCATGATTACATTTAATCACAAACGATTGAGGCAAATTACTGAAATTAATTTGGGACGCTTCTGACCAAACATTGTATATTTCAGGTAAATAATCACCGAATCCTTTTTTTTCAATAAACTTCCTCATCCTATATTTATCTGCAAGTTCCGACCAAATTGTGATATCCGAATTAAAAGCTAACCATGTGATTTTTTCATTAAAATCAATTGGGTTCTCCCAAGGCATTTCTTTGCCTAATTTTTCACGGAATAGTATACTTGATAAGTGTTTCATAGAAATTCTACCTAAGATAGAGTTTCTAATACTTCTATATATTACACTGGGAGAGGCAAATCTAACAGAAGAGTTTGAAACTTTGTAAAAAGCACCCAAGCGGCGATATTGACGTATTTGGTTTTCGATAGAGTCTTGAACATATTTCTTTCGTGCATTCTCATATTCTTTTGAAAAAACGAAAGAATAATCGATAAAAGTACATAGGGTACCATCCAACAATGTGGCGTTTTTCCAACTACGCACTTTCTCATTTAGATCCGGTGCATTGAGGCCATATTTCTTCACTTTATAAAGAAAGTTTCTTGATGCAATACTTGCGAGCGGCATATTCTTTTTACTACAAAAGTGAAGTACTTTAGCGGAAGCTATATACTTCGCACCAAATCGAACCTGGCAATTCCATTCGCCAGGAAGCTCCTTAATCACACTATTGTTTTCATAATTAGATTTGTTGAAAGATGGTTGATCCATGCTTATATTGGATGATGTTCCACTTAAATAGTAATTATGCCATAATGAATATAGATTGTGGGATACTTCATCATCTTTTGCAAAAATAACGCCTCCATTGAAATAGTCTCTTGTGTGTGAAAGAGGGAAACCTATAGTGTCACACTGCTTTTTAAATAATGCGTATGTAGGATGATTCTTCAACTTGACATGTCCGTCTAGAACTGCAGCTATAGATTCTGATACCAAATCAATGCTTTCAAGGGAATCAACGATTAAGGTGTCACAATCAACATACAAATAATCTCCCTTTACAAGCGAGCGAAGTTCCACTTTCAATAAGCGGGATCTCATAAACATGCTAGTTTCTTCTGGGAAATCCTTGACAATAATATCGTCAACATAATCCGTAATCTCTTTTCTATTACCCTTCAGAGTGCTATGTGTTTTATTGTCGACTACAAGCACTATTTTAATATTTGGGTTATAAAGCTGAGCAGAATAGACGGAAATAAGACATTGCTCGTAAAACAAGTCGTTTTCTGTGCTAGCCAGTACATATACTAATTTTGTTCTCATCTCCAATTATTATTTAGACCATTCCAAAAGCAAAGAATTTTTGTTGCTTAACCAAGAATACAAGTCCTGGTTGAAATATTTTTGTAGAATAGGAAGCTCCATTTCACTTAAGGAATTGCTAATAGATAGCAAATCATTCCTTTCAAGGTCATGCAGAATCAACTTATATTTAGCTAATGTTTTTCCTAATGGCTGCAATAAGAATTGTTGTAGATCTATTTCCGTTACATATTTATCTATTATAGTTGTACAATCAATACAGAATCGAATAGAATCTGCAAACTTCTTCCAATTCTGCTTACCTCTCATATCTGAATTTTCGGTTTGGACGTAGATATACCCAATAATAGGCTCGTACCTTACTTTATCAGCATGAATAAAGCAATTTAAAGTATGACAAACATCTTCCCAATAAACACCTTCTTTAAAATATAGAGAATTCTTTTTCAAGAAATCACATCTATACCATTTTGACCAAGTCGCTTTTACTCGGTTCCGATAATTGTTATCCTTTTCATATTTCAAAAGGTCGAGTCCAGACATATTCAGCGGGTACTCCAAATAATCTTCATGAAACATAGACCCATCCAGTCTTTCAGAAATTGAATTGAACTGGAAAATGTCAACTTGGCCAGAAAAAATGTCTCTCTCATATATCCAACTGAGAATATTATCCGTTATATAATCATCAATGTCAACAAACCAAATGTATTTCCCTTTTGCAGCGTTAAGCCCCGTATTTCTAGCGGCTCCCTGTTGGCGGTTTTGATTATGGCAGATGAGTTTAATATTGGAATGCGAACTTACATATTCTTCTATTATTTCTCTACTATTATCATTTGAATTGTCGTCTATACATATTATCTCATAATCATCCTCACACACTGCTTGGCGTAGTATGCTATCAATGCATCTATTTATATAATGAGATGCATTATATACGGGGATAATAATAGAAATCAACTTATTATTCTCACACATTCTCAAATATTTTTTTGAATGGAATAAAATTACCCGATGGATTATGGACATTAAAAGAACACGAATCCTCTAAAATCGCAAAATGAACTATTTTGAAATAGTCCTTAATACCGGGTTCATTCAGGACTTGTTTAAATAATTCCGCAATAATCTCAGGAGGATTGTGAAATATCCCACACCCCCATGCACCTAAAACTAAAGAATCGTGATTATTATCTATTCCAATTTTCATTATCTGACGAATCTTGTCCAATGCAATTTCCTGATCTAATTTGTATAAGGCTCTTTCTGTCGTAAGTTTAGGATTACGAATTGCTGGAACTGCTATAAAAGAGAGTGGCACACATGAGTCCATTAATTCATAGCCTTCCTGTTCTCTTTTTCTAAACACCAATGCGTTGTGGACATAGACCCCGCCAAAACGCTTATTCAATGGGTAACTATATGAACTTCGATTTAATCCATACTCCGCTGCATGAGAACAGTATGGATACATGTGAACATACAAATTGGACCTTCTAAATAAGCTTTCCTCTTGACCATAGCACCCTCCAATAACTCCTCCTCCAGGGCCATCTTCACAGGCCATATTCAATACGGCGGGATTATATCCACTTTTAATCAGATCTTCTGCAGCATCAATAGAATCCTTATTAACAATTTCTATTATAGTTTTGTTCCTATCTCTTTGGGATCTCTGGAGTATAACGGGACTTGAATAAAAACGAGAGAAACTCTCTACAGACGGTAAATGTACCACTTTACCATTTGCTGTTGTGTAATATCCATCCCTCACAATATTTACATTTGCCTGAAATATAGCCCTTCTTAACAATCTGCCTTTTTCTTTCTTTTCGTTGGAAGGTGGAAGATTGTTTACCGCCTCTAATTCTGAAAGCCATTCAGTATGGCTCCATGGTTTATTAATTGAGAATTCCATCTTATTGAAGAAGTTTTATGATCTCTTTGACAACTTCACTATTTCCGCAGACATCTGGGTTTCCAATACGTTTGCTGTTTGATACTTTCTTACACAAATCTGCAAATTCAGAAACAGTAATACCTATAGATGCTTTATATATATTCTCTGAATTCAGGCACTGAAGATTCTCCTCCTGCTCTGTACGTCTGTAGGAACACCCAGAAATAAAGGATATTGATGGTATGCCCAAATATGCTAACTCACTTAATGTGTTCCGTCCTGATCTGGTAATGATAAATGCTGCGTCAGTATATATTAAACTCGGATTCAATATTTCATTATGCAAAATGACATTTGAATATGAGATACCATCTAATGTGTCATAGATATTTGAGCTAGAGCAAATAACATGAAATGTGTACTCTGGCAACAAACGTGCAACATTAATACATAATGTCGCAATTTGAATTGTTGATTGAAAGAAGCTGTTGTCAACATTGACAGTCCCGCCTCCTAATACACAATAAACGTTCTTGCTTGGTTGATTCTTAATCTTGAATATTTCACGACGTAAAATAGTCCCCGTAGAAATATAATCTCTGTATAAATCTGAAGGCTGAACCTTCCTTAATCCATGAATAACTGCAAGATCTGCCAGAGAATACATGGCATTAAAATAATCCATACATTCTTTATCTATTTTAGGATTGACAACATCTGCAGGGTTAAGTAAAGCTACAATTTTTAACTTCGGATATGATAAACGTAATGAATGCAAAATAAGTGGTTCGCCATCGATTATTACTAAATCAGGACGAAAATCTTTAATTTGCTTATGTATGAATGACCCCATTTTATTTGTTGGCAGCAAACCAATGGAGCTGTAGTCCATTGGCGTAGCTTTAATATGCGTCTTGAATCCTCGGCTTTCAAGATATCTGCTTCCCTGAAAATACGAAATAATATTGATGTTGCAGTTGAAATCATCTCTGAGCATCTCCATAATAGAGACACCGGCAACAATTCTACCGAGTCCTGGGAACCCTCTAAAAATACCTAAAACATTCATATATTTAGTATCTTATATATTTCATCAATTGAATATCTCTTAATATGCATCCCGTCTACAGATAATTCCGTACCACCTTCATGCAAAGAAAAAGCAAAATTATAAAACCGCTGACATATTTTCCTTGTATAAGGGCTACTATCTCCATATGGATATGCATATGTATTAACTGTTCCAACAATCTTTTCAAGCACTTTCTTGGATAATGAAAACTCATCCTCAAGTTCGCGCTCTGTTAAACTTAATAGATTTCTGTGAGTATTCCCATGAGAACCTATTTCCCAACCATCGTTTCTTAGTGACATGATATCTTTTTCCGTTAAGTGATCGCGCACTTTCGAATCTTTCCAATTCCATGAATTGTTTTTCCCTAACATTGAAGTGTTTACAAATACAGTTGCAGTAAAGCCATATTTTTTCAATATAGGAGATACATTAGACATTATTGACGCATATCCATCATCAAATGTGCAAACAATCCATCTTCTACGATACGTTTCGCTCATGTTGATATATTTTTCCATTGAACACAATCCAAATCCATTGAGGTGTAAATCCAATACGAATCTCTCAAAAACTTCCGTTGGTGTAGTGATGTGATCATGAATATTACCATCAACCTCATGAAGAACAACAGTAAGAATACCTGGATTTCTATTTACTAATTCAGCTTGGTGGTTATTTATAATTTCATCCCACAATGCAATTACTCGATTCTTATTAGTACTGAGAAGCAGGGACTTATACGCCTTTGAATACATTTCCTCTTTTTGGGGACAGTCTATTAAATCTGAAAGTGTATTTGCCATATTCTCCGGATTCCAGTCTTTAAATACAAAAAGTTGGTAATCGCCCCTTAAACATTCTGCAATGTAACCAGTTGGAGTTAATAGTATTCCTTTCCCCATTTGAATAGCTTCACTGACAGAATTCCCGAAGCCTTCGCATACAGATCCCTGAATATAAAAATCCCATGTTTTTGTTATGTTATGATAGTCTTTCCTGTTGCAATAGCCTAAGAAATGTACACTGTCAGATATCGAAAAAGATTTTACCATGTCATCATAATAATCCTTCAAATCATTATCTACAGCTCCTATAATCTCCAGACAAATAGGAATATGAGTCCTCTTCTTAAATTCAACTATCATGTTAATTAAGTTTGCAACACCTTTTTTCTCATTTATATGTGTTGCTCCGGTTCCTAGAATAACCTTATCTGGTAAATTTGGAAACCGTACCTCAGAAAGCAGAGAGGAAATTGTATTCGGTATCACATAAATTTTATCCATTTGAGAGGGACATAAAAGATCTATGTTCTCTTTCATTTCTTGGGACAGACATACAACTCTACTTGCTGTTTTAACTGAATAGTCAATATAATGCTTCTCCTGATTATCCCATTTTGCAAGATTTATATCAGATCCTCTCAGAAGTAATATAAATCTTATATGCAAACGTCTTGCAATCAATGAGCTATAATAGCCATTAAAACCTCCTCCAAAGCCTATAACAAGGTCAATATTTAACTCTTGCAACAAAATACAATGGGCTTTAATCCTATATTCATTTGAGATTTTAAATTCAAGATTTGGCATGTAACCTCCCTTAGCTGTCTTTATACAGTTTTCGTTAGGATCAATGACGGTAACAGTGTGATTGAACTCTTCTTCAAGAAGACTCTTAAAGCGGGTACATGCAAATGAAAGTCCACCTCCTGATTCTCCGAACTCAGATGATATAAGCACAATGTTCATAATGCCTCAATATAATATAATGTTTTACTAGTGTTGTTCCGGGGATAAATGTAAGTAGGCCATGATTGTATCTTTGAATTAGGAAATAGATTAACGACATCTTTCTTCCCAAGTCTTACGATTGGGGGAAATACATCATTAGGTTCCTTATAAGATTCATCAATTACTTCAAGTATAAAATGATGTGGTGAGCCTGCTTGCTTGAAAAATGAGAGAATCTGACAAAGATACTCTTCTTTGCTTTTTAATCCGTCAGAATACACGCAATTAACTAAGACGAGTAAATCAGACGAATAAAATTGATTCGTAAACAATTCGGATCTTATACAATTCTCTCTATTGAAAAGGAATTTGAGACGAGCACTCGCAGAGTTGGCAATTTGAGTATCTCTTTCAAAACCTACAATAGTTTTAAAACCTAGATAAGCAAAAATAGATGTCACGAAACCAAAGCCAGAGCCTATTTCAAGAACCCTAAGAGATCTGGGGAGTGAATTTGCGATAATAAAAACCCTTTTCCAATACTCTGGAAAAATGCGCTGTTGGTACATCTTATTCCATCCGCCCCCCCTGACATACTCATCAATATGGGTGTTGTTATATTGCCTTAACAATTCTTGAAGTTGTTCCATAGTAATGATAATTCTTTTATTACCTCGTCTTTGCCTTTTGAGAGATCTATTTGTGATAGTTCACTCTTCATTATACACGGCTGTACTTTGAAATCTGGATGAATACGTAACTCACCAAACATGCGACATGTATTTATGTCTTTAACAAAACATGGAGAGTCAATGTAGAGAACTGTTGCATTTTTACCCTCAATCTGTATCGTCCACCTAGTTGCACCAGTCCCTTTGTCAACGAAGTCAATAGCAAATCGTTTGAGTAGTGGATATATTTTTTCTTTAAATAGACTACTATTTTTGAGTCCAATTTGCGGTAATAGCTTTAGAGCGACTCCATTTTCGACAGCAAAATGAAGCAAATCCTCTATATTACAAATGTCGTCATTTTGTACAACAGCATTGAGCCCTATAGGTATATTCTCACGCCTAACCAATCTCAATTGCTTTAGAATATGTTCGTAATTTCCATTTCCAGTACTTTTATTAAACAATAGTGAATTCGCATATGGAAATTGTATGTTAAATTTGATCCTTGTTCTTGACAACTCAGTAATCTGAGTTTCAGTAATATGAGATAAATTTGTAGCACAACCGATTCCCCAGCTCGTATTGTCATTCACATATTGAATCATACGAACGATATCCTTATTCAAAAATGGCTCTCCTCCACTAAAATGAAGTTCTGATATTTCCTGTCCATTAAGATAATCCACAAATGTCTGGAACTTTGCGAAGTCCATCATTTGGGTTCTCGCACTTTTGCCTTGCCCTTCATTGTGACAAAATGGACATCTATAGTTACATTGATTAGTAACAAGTATCCTCAACTTATTCCAAAATTTACGCTCCATACTTAAACTGCAATTACTTTGGCTTTATAATACCTTGATAATTCCTCACGTGGTTCACCTAATATATCAACATCCTCAGAATTATACATTTCACTAGGTAGAATCATAACATCATTGCGTTCTGGCTTGAATTGCTCCTTTATGTCTCCGTGATTCAGTAATCCAGCTACAGAAACAGAACCACCATAAAGATGATTATTGATGAGGTTGACCTTTACATTTGGCATATCCTCATATGATTTCTTAAAATATTCATAACCTGATAGGGGGGAAATGAGATTTATGAATGTATCATTTGGAAAACTCTTAATAATCTCCTTTTGCATGGAAATCCTTTCTTCTGCTTCAATAAAATACTCATTATTACCACCACGGAATACATCTTTTAAGATTGGCACAGTAAAGATAACATTAGGATAATTCTGTTTTACCCATGTTATACACTCCTCATAACCTTCAATACATGCCTGAGACAGTTTTTTTAGTTTGGGTTGTGAGGTTTCTGTATGCTCTATCCTACGAACTAATATTTGCCTTACTTTGTTTTGAACTCCTAATTTGTGCAGCAGTTCCAGATCTCGTTTTAGTTCATCGAGATTTCCAGTAAACATCAGCGTACATTTATTCAGTGGCGCATATTTCAATAAATGCATTGTTCTTTCCCGGGCCGATCGTGGAATAATCGACTCCCGCTGTTCCTGCATAGTAATAAGGGACAAATCTATTCCAAAGTTGGTAATACTATTTAAGAAATCGAGTTTATCTTCACGGATATATGCTCCTGTAGTTACCGTAGATATTTTCTTGGTAGGGAAATGTTCTGACGCTAATTTGATGAAGTCATAAATCTTGGGATGAAGAAAGGGGTCTGTATGAGGCGCTACAAGGACTCCTGCACCTAATCTTACGTAATTGACTTTAGGATTTATATATTTAAAACCTTCCAATAAATCTTCCTCATCAATCATCGGAATCTTAGGATAATGGCCCAAATATGAGTCTGTATGTACTTTACAGAACACACATCCAATGCCGCAGTACTTGCTTAAAATTGGAATATTGCCGAATGTGGCAATCTCCATACTATACGCTTCAAATTGTTCTTTATTTAGTACCATCTCTTAATTCTTTTTTCCAAGTACTAATGCTCTCTTCTGAAACTCCGCATGAAATGAGATATTTATCAATTGACCCGAATCTCATAACCATATTTAGAAATATATCAATCTTATGTAATTGTGTATCTTGTTTGCTTTTCAAATAATCCTCATAGATGGTTTCTTTCTCAACGCCTGCTAGAAGTTCAAATAATGCAATGATGCAGCCGGTACGGTCCTTCCCAGAATGACAATGAATAAGAATATTGTCTTCTACTGGGTTAATCAAGCTAAAAAGGGTATGTATTTGATTGCTTATGTTTTGAGCACAATATACATACTGAATGAGTTCTTTATCATTCAACTTATACTTTTGTTCAAAATCAGGTTCTCTGTCTTTGGTATCAATGGGCAATCTAATTAACCGGCATTGTTCTAAACACGCGGCATCGTATGGATTCCATCTATATTCATTATTTGTACGTAAATCTATTATGCACGTTATTCTTTTTTTTGTTATTAATTGCTTAAAAAGTGGATCTGTTTGTATATTTGCTAAACAGGCACTTCTATATATTTTCCCCCGACGCATAGACTTTGTTGATAATCCGATATCCCTAAAATTGTATATCTCCTCAGCATGGTTGTCAATCCATTTTGTATCAGGTTCATTAAAACATTGTAAATTTTGGGTTATTAGTGATTGCCAATGAGATCCAATATAGTTTTTATCTTGCATTTCATGATTCTGCATAATTAACATCTTATAGTCCTTTATAGCAAACACACATAAAGAACATACATCTTCTTTAAAATCCTTATCAAAAAAATCATCTATTGATAATGGCAGATGATGAAGAAATCTCTTATGGTTTTCACGATTTACGTACATCACGGGGAAACAGCATGCGGTATATGAGAAACCATATGTCGTAAACTGTATTCCGCAGACGGTTATTCTATCACAGATGCTATACTCTGCATTGACATCTAGTGGAGCGACAGTAACATTACGATGCTTCTGATTCTTTATTTGATAAACTTCATCAGTGCTCAAAGTACTGCCTTTTTGCTTAATCATTTCTCCTACGATAACAGGCGAATATACAATATATGGTCGACAGATAGACGATGGTTCAATAGTCCCGTTTGAGACAATATTAATTTGATTTATATATCCATCATTTTTTAATTCTTCAAATCTCACTACTGCATAATCAATGATTTTAGACAAAAGTGGCTCACCGCCTATAATGCGAATCATGTCTACCAGTCCAATGGGGGCCTTCGTTATTTCATTACACAAGAAATCAATATGCTTTTTTTGCATATCTTTATATGTACGTGATGCCCCATAAAAGGATTCTGCATTACACAGTCTGTTACAATGTCTGCAATGCATATTGCATCTATGTGTTATGTCAACCTCAATAATGATATCCTTCAAAGTCATAATTCTATCGTAAAGCTGGTGCAACATACTCCATATATTCTTTCAACCCTTCTATTGTCAATGGCCTTTCCTTGATTTTTTGATAATTCGGACAATAGAAACAAGGAATAGTATTGGGACAATCTTTTCTTTCAAATAAAATTCCAACCAGAGTTTTAAAATATTGGCTATTTTCCCATTCTGATATCGACATTTCATTAATATCGCCAATAGTCTTCCATTTATTTACGCTACAACCTAATATCTTGCCATTCCAATTAATCTGGGGACTAACAAAGCAGTGATAGCATGGGGCTTTATATTCCTTTTTGTGTATCTCCTTATATTCTGCACGATCTGCCACACCCAATCCACTTTCTCTACGTACAAATTCTTTGTCCTTGACAGGTGAAAAATTGGAGTAATTTAATTTGGGATTAAATGCCATTCTGTATTTTTTACATAGTTCCTTAACTATTGGCAGTTCGTGCTCATTATGACCGAATATAATAAATTGCCATGAAAGTTTTGGATATTCAGAATTATATAAGTCCTTATAGTAATTTAAGCGTTTGATATTTGATAATACTTTTTCCAAACTACCATGAATACGATATTGTGAATAAGTCTCTTGACAAGCTCCGTCTATGGAGATATTCAAATACTCTACTTTATATTTTACCAGATATTCAAGAACGATATCATCAACATCATTAAAATTGGTTCCATTACCACAATATAAAGTCACTCCATTCTCATAGGCAAACTTTATAATATCTGCAATATCCTTATTGAGAAAGATCTCACCCCAATTCGACATTTCAATCCGCTTGACTTGTGGATTGTTGCTCACAAATCTAACAAAGTCATCATAATGAAATTGACCTTTTCCAACAATACCATTATGTGTTATACCTTTTGAAGTTGAACACTCTACACATCTAAGTTGGCATATCGTGGACAAGTCAATTGAAACTTCTTCTATAATTGGTAAACAAATCATTTTAGAATAAATTTATATTATAGGTTATAAGAACACATTTAAATCAACCATTATTGGCAATGCTCCTATAAAGTTGTCAAACACATCATGATTAACTGCTTTAACAATAATATCATATTTATCAAGCTGCAGCTGATCTGGATTTAGCATATGTATTCCATATCTCAACTCTACTTCATAATTATCTACCAATGGGTCAAAACAATCAACTATTTCAAACGTGCCATAGAGAGACTTCACAATGGTCGCAATCATTGTGTTTCTAATATCGGGGGTGTTTGCTTTGTATGAAAAACCTAATATCAGTATCTTTATCTTTTTTGTATCTATTCTGATTGATTGCGCATAAGCTGTTATTCTGTTACTTACTTGTAATGCTTTATTCTCATTAATAGAACGTGCAGTTATAACAAGAGGTAGATCTACTTTCTTCTGAGTTGAGCGCTTTAAAAGGTAATATGCATCCACGCCTATACAATGCCCCCCAACTAGTCCTGGTCTTACATTGGAGAAGTTCCACTTCGTTGCGGCACAATCTGTTACTTCTTGAATGTCTATTCCTTCTTCCCGGCAATAGTCTGAGTACTGATTAGCTAATGCGATTAATACATCTCTTTGGACGTTTTCATACATTTTTGCCGCTTCTGCCACCTTAATATTTGATGCGCGAACGACCTCTGCGTTAATTACGGAACCATATAAATCCGCAACAAGCTCTAAAGCCTGTTGGTTGGATGCAGATACTATTTTAGGGACGTTATCTAGCTGATGAATCTTATCACCAACATTTATGCGCTCAGGGGAATATGCCACAGAGAAATCCTTATTCACAACTAGACCTGACGTTTTTTCAAGTATAGGAATACATATTTCATCCGTCGTGCCAGGATATACAGTAGATTCAAAGATAACTATATTATTTCGTGAAAGAATGTTCCCCACCGCTTTACAGACCTCTTCCAAATGTGTAATATCGGGGAGATTTTCTTTATCCACTGGTGTGGGTACTGCGATTATATACACATTGCATTGACCTAAATCGCTCCAATCGCTAGTAATGTAAGATAGTCGTAATGCTTGAGACAATTCTTCATTACTTTGACATTTTCGCGTATCGGTACCTGATTTTAGAGCTTCAACTCTCAAAACATCGTTATCAATTCCCCAACAATCATATTTTTGAGAAAAAAGCGACAAAACAGGCAGTCCAACATAGCCTAATCCAATAACACCGATTTTTATGTCTTGTTTATTCATTTCGTCAGTTCTTAATAAGAATTATCGTAAGCCATATGCCATTTAATGGGGCAAAGATACAACAAACTTATTATATATTAAGTTCCTTTGGCTTCACAAGCCTTGTGAAATTTCTTTTTTTTCATTACGAGGAAGAAGAAAGTTCTTCTTATACTCACTGACCAGCAGTTCTTTGATGTCAACATCCAAGAGACTTGCTATTTTCAAAAGATTGGTAATGTCAGGCTGTGACGAATTGGTACACCACTTTGAAACAGTTGATGGTGTTACTCCCAGCTGCCCAGACAGCCACTTGCTGGTACGCTTTTTCTCGACAAGTACTAACTTAATACGATTTATATCTTCCATATTATAGGTTTTTATGCCACAAATATAATGAAAATATTTCAATTTGTAATATTTCGCCTTTAGAACTTGCCCCGAATCATACCAGTATTATGTTTTTTTAAGTTTTATCTGATTAATACGGACTATTTTTGATGCCTGAATTGTTTTATCGCATCCTGCATAATGTCATAATGGTCAAATGCCAAATGTGGCAAATCAAACAATGGCCACCATTCTGCTTTGGCTGCATCATCCTGACCAATGACAGCAATAGGCTCATCGATGATTGCCAAGTATGCCACAGTCACAGTCCTTCCTCTTGGGTCACGGTCAACCTTAGAGTACGTTCCAATCTGGTGAATATCCGACAATCGCAGTCCCGTCTCTTCCTCCAGTTCCCTGATAGCACACTGTTCCGTAGTCTCATCCATATTCATGAAACCGCCGGGGAATGCCCATGCGCCCTTGAAAGGTGGATTTCCCCGCTGGATAAGCAGCACCTTTGGCTCTGCCTCCCTCGTTATTACGATACAGTCAGCCGTAACAGCCGGTCGTGGATATTTGTATGTGTATGCCATATCGATAAATTACAATTCTTTGAATGCCTCCAGCAGCATCTTCATGCCCTCTGTGGCTGTGGTTTTAAAGTGAGTGAAGCCCAAATGCGTGCATTGCTCCATCTCTCCTGGGTCAATCACGAACTTAGGCACTTCATGGTGGGCATAGTTGATGAACCCTGCTGCCGGATAGACCTTTAGTGAGGTTCCGATAACCACGAAAATATCGGCCTTGCTCACAATGTCAATGGCTACATTCATGCTGTCAACATACTCACCAAACATCACGATATAGGGCCGCAGTTGTGAACCATCCTCTGCCTTATCCCCCACTCTAATGGGCGTAGTCAGCGGATATTCCTTTACGTATGTCGTGCGGTTATCCATCGAGCAGACCTTGCTCAGTTCTCCATGCAGATGGATGACCCGTGTCGAGCCAGCCCGTTCATGCAGGTTATCCACGTTCTGTGTGATCACCGTCACCTCATGCTCTTTCTCCAGCTCTGCTATCATGCGGTGAGCATCGTTCGGCTCCACCTCGGCCAGCTTTTTCCGCCTCCAATTATAGAAGTCAAGGCACTTCTGCGTTTCATTATAGAGGGCATCCGTACTGGCCAGGTGAACCCACTCCTCGTTTGTCCACATGCCATCCTTACCACGGAATATACTCAATCCGCTTTCGGCACTAACACCCGCACCTGTCAGAAATACTATATGTTGTCGAGTCATTTCTTATTTGTGATTTAATCCCACCCTTCTTCATCGTTATTCTCCATGTAGCGACCCATACCGTTGTCCTCCATGTCATCTTCCGATGCAGGGTCGAAGCCGCGCATGTTATCCGGCTTATGGGGAGGACGGCCTTTTCCATGAGGGGGAGGAGGTGGCGGTCCATCGAAATGCTTACCATCAGGAGGTGGCGGCGGTGGAGTATGGCCATCCATGAATTCATCTGGCGACGGGTGGTGAAGTGAATCTGGGCGCATAGAGTCTGTTATAGCAATACTATCCACATCACTGATGTTATCAGGATTTAGACTCTTCCTACTTGTACAGGATACTGTGAGTAGTAGAGAAAAGCCAAGAACTAACCAAACTACCTTATATTTCATCATCTTATATTTTTAATTTCTAAATCAATGATCAATGCCAAAATAGAGCTATCACCTTGTTCTTATTTATTGCCTTATACAATTAACAGAGATCCTTCAACTTACGAAAGAGTACCAAGAACCATTCTTTTGTATCCTCATTTGCATAAGAGGGAGATGACCAGTGATTGAAGTTTCTCCATTGAGAAAAGAGCGCATTTCCAATAATCTGGATATCGTTAATCTTTTCTATGTTGTCCTTCAAGCATTGAATGTCGTTCCATGCACGTTCTCCGTATGCATCAATGAAAGTTTGACCACAATCCATATCAAAGCCTATTTCCTGGCAGTCATTGGGGAAATCATTATTATCGAAAAACCGATAATACGATTCCCTTGTACGTCCAAATTCTTTCTCGAAGAAATCGATATACTTATCAGCGAACTTTTCTATATCTTTATTCATAGGTTTGCTATTCTAATTTATTATTCTAATAATAATGATTTCACAAATGCCGCTTCCATACCCTTCATCTTCTCACAGAATTCAGCATACAAAGAAGCGGTTTTGCTTATCTCAATGCCGAATATTGAGAGTGTGGCAGACCTCCCCTTCAAATGTGAGGTCGGAATCTTCACCTGTTTCTTTTCCAGCGGAGCAATGAAGCCACCTCTATCCACATGTAGAGTGGTCATATATGCCATAACCTGATGTACGTCGTCGCGGTCAACCATAGATACTTTCTCATAACTGCCAAGTCGTTTGTATTTTGCATCAAGTACCATGTCATCCTTATAGAAATCGGGGTAGCGAACACCGCTATGATCATCAAACAGATAGATACCTCCTTTATGCAACTTGTTCTCAGGATGGATAAACCCTATATCACGCAGAATTGTATTAACATACTCTTCCCAAAGCCAGGCACCATCAAACAGAATACCGCAAATCTCATCGTCACTTTCACCATATTTCACCTCTTCCATTCTAAGTATCTGCAAACATAGTGTTTGTAATGGCCGATACTCTGTATAGTAAGGATGTGCTTTTACGCGCAGGTTCTTGCTGATGATACTGTTTCGCTCATTCTTATTATATAAAGGTGTATGCTCTACTATTATCTTCACGTTTTCGATAGTCTCACGATCAACATTCAAGACAGAAAGCCCATACCTCTTGGTTTTCATAAACTCAATAGTATGCCGGATAAGCTCAGTCATATTATTGTCGTGACTGTATTCGCGTGTCGAGTATGCAATATTCCCAACAAAAGGTACATTCCTTGCGATATGTCTGCCTATGTCGATAGACCCTTTGAGATTAGCATCGTTATGTTTGAAGTTCTGGTATTCCCTATACACACCTTGACGCATGGCTGCTTTGAGAAAATACGGGAACATAAACATGATGAAATCGAATACATCCTCCTGCTCATTGTTGTGACTAAGATCAAAGAGGTTAAACGACAACACTTTCTGGAGCATATAATGCAGTAGGAAGTCATCGCGTCCGACATCAAATCTTGATTTAATTTTGATTTGAAGGTTTTCGACACCGATGAATCCCATGACATTACCTGTTGTAATGCGTACTTTCTCGGAATCGTCAGTATTCAAGATGCTCATGACAGATGACTCGCCAATCCTATCATCAGACGATTCGATGCTATAGGGGAAGATGAGTAGGTTCTCATTTTCCCTACACAGCTGAGCTACCGTCTTATCTGCGATTGGAAACAATGCAGCGACATCCTTTCTCAGAAACGTCCCTGCATCGGGCTGCCCGATATTGTTATCTGTCAGATTAATCCTCATCTATCAATTCTACTTCATCTGTTGCCGATTCTTCTTTCTTTTCAAAGTATGCCTTTCTGAACTTGTCAAGAATCTCTGCTGTCTTTCGGAATCCACGCAGATATTCCTTCAGCAAAGGCTCGATGTTCATCTTCCAGAGTTTGGCGAAGTCGCCGCCATTCTCTCCAAGTTTCAAGAAATACGACGGCCCAACCATGTATGCCGCACCCAGACCATCGGTCTCAGCAATAGCGTTGTTCAAACGGCCCATTGTTGCCTTAGCCTCCTTTGCACATGGCAGAGAGTCAAGCATGGATTCGGTGTCAGCAGGAGTTACTTCCTTCCATGTAAAGCGTCTGCGCATGGCGAAGTCCATACTCTCTACAGAACGGTCGATGTCATTCATCGTTGCGAGAATATAAACATTCTCTGGGACATAGAATCCCTTGGCAAAAGTATCTGTCTCAGGGACAAGATTCTGATATTGGGTCTGAACTAGATGTTCTTTCTTTCCTCTGTAGCCTGGATCTATCGCATAGAACAACTCTCCAAAAATCTTCGATGCCTCGCCACGATTTATTTCGTCAATGATGAATACAAAATGCTTCCTATCAATCTTGTTGGCTTCCACTACAGGCATCTTTTGTTTCATGGCTCGAGCTGCCTTTGTGATAACAAAAGCGTAAGAGTCTGGCTGTGTCCCGAACTTGCGATTGAAATAATTGCGAATATCCCTAACGATATTCAGAGGAACATCGTTAGTAAGTAACTCCAATATTTCATCGGCATTTACTGCCACCTGTGTTGTCTTTTCATTCTGTTCATTATGAATCACTATAGAATGACCCTTCATTTCAGAAATGACAAACTCGCTGCCATTAACCGTTTTGAACTTGGTTTCTTCTTCAATGGCATCTTCCACAAAGCGATCAAGCTTTTCCTGCCAGGACATTTCCTTCGTCAGGCTCTCAACACTTTTTTCTGAATCAATCAAATTCTTAATAGCCTCGCGACAAAACTCTTTAAACACTCCATCTTTACGCTCAAAGCCCATCTGTCCGTCACTCTTCTCGATGGGGCGTAAACCTTCAACAAAATCTGTATAGTCATATGATGGATGGAACTGTACTAACTTGGTGACGGCTCCCATTTCTTCAGCAATCGCCTGTGCCATATAAGTCTTGCCAGTACCTGGAGCACCTGTCAATACAAGGTTATGAACTTGCTGGAGCATATTAATGTACTCCTGATACTTATTATTGCTCTCTTGTTTAATTTCCGACATAGGTATATCCTCCTCTGATACTAAACTGTTTACGTACTCTATGACCTCTTTTAATTTGCTGTCTGACTTATGAATTGTTTTTCGATACGAACCATATACAGAACCGTCAAAGTCTTTTTCTTCAGTACTAATGTACCTAACGGTGCATTGGCACATTGTGGAACTATTAATCTTGTAAGTCGTTATATTGCTCGTTACAATCCCGACAGCCTTTATACGCATGAAAGGCTGGTCGTGCTTACTCCCCTTGGTTGAAGTTGACTTTAAAATAATAATGTCACCTTCAGAAATAGATTGAGCTAACGGAATCATTTTCTGGTCGCTGGCGTTACCATCGTCATGCTTGCTTTCCCAAATTCCATCGCTGATAAATCTTTGAAGCTGTGATTCTGTACTGCCGAAAGAGTACCCAACCAACCAATAGGTTTTTTCTGGTTCGCTCTTTCCAAAGTAGTGAATGCCAACACGCATATAGAAATCATAGAAGGATTCTCGACTTTCGTCATACCGGGCAGTGATAAACTCATTCATCGCAGGACGAGAGTTCAGGTCTCCTTCATATCCAAATCCTTTAGCAGCAGCTTGAAGGAGTTCCTTAGTGTACATGTTAATGACCTTATTGTCTGAATATAGACAGGCTATCTTCCATTTAACCACATCACCAAAATCAATATCCTCAACTCCTTGCAAGTCTCCTGCGGCTGCTTTCTCTGCTATGGTAGCAATCTTGTCTCTAACAACTTCATAAGCGTCTGCACTTGTTTTGCAATCGTATTTGGAAAGCCAGCAATATTTCTCATCATGAATTGCTGGCATATTCTCTTTTGGCACTTTGTCAAACTGGTAAATACCAAATTTCAAGGAGCTACCACCCCATATAGAACCTAAGCGATATGTTTCTGACTCCAACCAATAACAGAACGAATCTGTGCGATTGAGATTGGTGTACTTCTCAATCGGCATGGTGCGAAGAGATTCTAGAGGAAACCTTTTGAGAAACATTTCCTTCAACTTAGCTTCCTTTTCCAACTGCGTTTTGATAGCCTCAGTGAGATCTGGTCTGAGTCGCCATACAAAGTGATTCTTATCGTCATTGTAACCGTTCATGGAGATTATCCAATACTGCATCTTGTTATTACGCATGACCATAAAATCACCAACTGTTTTTTGAACAGCTCGTCCAAAGTTCATGATGAGTGCATTCAAAGACGATGCTTTGTCGTTGAATTCCTGAGCAACATCCGAACATGAACCTTCATGATTAGGCGAGTAGTAGAACTTTAGCAGTGCATACTTATATTTAGCCCACAGCTTATATTTATCGGAAAGGAGTGAGTCCCAATCCAATTTCAAGTCGGGAACGGAAAACATCCCGTCAACAATAGTCTCTTGGTATATTTTCATAAGATATCTATTTAATTTCCCATTTTATTCTAAACATTATGTTTGAAGATACAGAGTTCTCCATCGACGATTGAAGCTTACTAGTCATAGAATCAACCTTGTCATTGTATTCATCTTCCATCTGAAAGAGTTTGGCTCTTTTTTGATTAAGTGCCTTTGCCTTCAGATTTTCCTCCTTTTTTAATTGAAGCTTTGCGGATGCATTGTGTTCTTTCCTTATTTGGCGACGGAGCGCATCATGTTCACGACTTAATTCCATCACTTCTTTTCTCAAAGGAACAAGTTGGTCTTCAGCCCACATCTCATATTTGTTGATTTCATAATCAACGTATTCATTAGTCCTCTCTTCAATCTTTAACTTGTAATTGTTAAGCTGTTTCTCATATTCTTTCTTGAATGCTACATCTAAAGCGTCAAGACTCAATGAATTGTCGGATATACAGTCAAGTTCCAAGAGTTTAAAAATAAACTCTGGAGGTAGGATTTCTCCTTGATCTGTCTGAGCACAAGCGATTAGCTGTTCTTCCGAATCATATTTATTCGAAGAGGAAACTCGATAGACACATGCAGAACCACATTGTCCCTTATATTGCTCAACCAAAGCTGATTTGTATGGATAGGAATCTAAATCAAAGACCAAATGCGCATCAGCCACATCTGTCTTTAACGCTTTTTCTACAACATATTGGCCAAGCGGATGACCATATCTGAGTTGAATGAATTGATCAGACTCTTTGTTTAATATATAGGTTCCTGTTGGGATGTCTGGAGCTACTGTGTCATGTAATTCAAAAGTATGTTTATTGTTGTCAATACTTGAAATACTCTTGTTTAATATACTTGTTGCAACGTACCACAAATGCCTATTATATGTGTCCATACGAGTGACATCCTCGCTTTGTCTTACACGAAGTTTATTAACCACTTCTTCATCAAAGTTTTCCAGCAAGGATTTCCTGGTATTTTGAATACGTTCTTTAATAACTTCTTCCAGTTCCTTTTGAAGTTCATCAAAGGCGGCAGCTATTTCACGTTCTGTACGACATGTATTGTAGATAGTATTAAGCCTTCTTTCAAAGTCAACACCAGAGTCTATAGAACCAAGCACTTCATCACTTGCGCCAAAAACGCCATCAAACAGCGAGAACTTATTATTAAGTAATTCATAAACTCGTCTATCCGCATAGTTCGCTTGATTAACGAAATTCACAACTACCACATCGTTCTTCTGTCCATAACGATGACAACGACCAATACGTTGCTCGATACGTTGAGGATTCCAAGGCATATCATAATTAACCACTAACGAACAGAACTGGAGGTTTATACCTTCTGCTCCGGCCTCTGTTGCAATTAGAATCTCTGCTTTGTCACGAAAAGTATCTACAATAGCTTGTTTCTTATCAATAACGGTACTACCTGAAATCCTATTTGTTCCGGCATACTGCATCAGCCATAATCGATAAATACTCTTTGCTTCATCAGACGAATTAGTACCATTAAAGCATATCACCTTATCCTTGTAACCGTTTTCTGTAAGGTACTTATAAAGATATTCCTGCGTCCTACGGCTTTCTGTAAAAATCAAGGCTTTTTTCTGGCCGCCAAGCTTCCTGATCTTTTCAAAAGATATAGCTAATGCATTAAGTAACTCCTTGGATTTAGTCTCTTCACCGATGCTATGAGCCATATTACAATAGCTTCGCAATTCCTCTATCTCGGCATCTATATCATTATAGATAGCTTTTGAGGATGGAGTATCGGAGTTGTAAATATCGTATTCGTCGTTTGCACCATCTATATCAGAATTAACACACGCCAAAGCAGATGAAAGTAGTCCAGTCTGCTTATACTCCTGAAGTCTATGAATAAAACGTTCAAGAGTAAATCCAAGGGCATATGCGGATGATGACATAATTTTTCTTACCAATAGCGACAGAAGCGGACGCTGCCTCTCAGGGACACCATAAGTTCCTTCACGCATAAGGTATTCGCTAACCTGTTCGTAGAGGTTGATTTCGGCATCTGTCGGATAGTACTCTTGGACAAAAGCTGTGCGTTTAGTGAAGTTCACATATTCCTCAACTTGATTTCGCAATGTACGGTGAATGATGTGAGCAAGGCGACCTTTAAGTTCACCAAACTTGGCTTTATCTCTTGTGGTTACAGAATTATATTGGTCTGCAAACGTGTCAAGACTGGAGAAAAACTCAGGGTCGATTATACTGATTAGGCCGTATAATTCTTTAAGATTGTTCTGCAATGGAGTTGCTGTCAACAATACCTTTTTGTAGTTCCTGAATGCTGCTCTTAATGCATTAGCCATCACATTGCTTTTCTTATAGACATTCCTGAGCTTATGCGCTTCATCAAATACAATTAAATCCCAGCTAATGTTTTTAAAGTACTCTGCATTAGTAACTGCAAAATTATACGAACATATATAGATACTCTTTTCACCATTTGAAATTTGGACTTGACCTTCTTCAAATGACTCACTATCCAAAATGAAAGATGGCAAATAGAATTTCTCCATCAACTCTATATTCCATTGATTTCGTAAGGAAGCAGGAACAACAATAAGAATGTTTCTCTTATTCTCTGCCCACATTTCAGACAAGATAATGCCAGCCTCGATAGTCTTACCAAGACCGACCTCATCAGCAAGTATTGCTCCCTTGCTTAGAGGTGATTTGAAGGCAAATAGTGCTGCCTCGACCTGATGAGGGTTGAGATCAACACGTGCTTCCGACAATACACCCGTAAAGCGACTGTCATCACTCACAGATTTCTTATGAGAAATGTCCCAAGCGTAATATAGTTGTTGAATGGGTGAAATCATATTTATTTGTTTATCTTTTGTTCAATTCTGATAGCATATTCAGGTGAGAGAGCATCGAACTCTTCAATTCTTGCTCCTCTCCAATATCTTTTTGCAACCTCTTCACAACGCTTCTTCAAGTGTGGATTCTCTAGAGGATTTGCATCCTTACCATAGGTGTCACGTAATTCCTCATACGACTTCTTAAGATTAAGGTCATTCAGAGAGATACGGACGATATGATACTTGGAATCCGGATGCTTCTGCATGAAGACATTTTGTGAACGATGCAAATAGAATGGTGCTGTACCATCTTTCAGGCTATAGAGCGTAGTCTTTACATCTACAAACATCTTCTCTGGCTTGATTTCGAAATCATACTCACCAACTCCTTCAAGAGCTGCATGTATGAAATCTTTATCCTTGACGAGCTTCTTATTTTCCAGATAATGACTATAGATAAGTTCTCCGATGAAACCAATGGTTTGCCTTACCTGAGATTCTTTCTCTTCTTCAATAACATCGTCAAGGATTTGCTTCACCTTATCCATGTTATCGATAAGATCTTTCATTTCATCTTCATCGAAATTATTAGCAATTTCATTTAAAGATTCTATCTTGTCTGCAGCCTCTTCTGTAATATTGTCAATTACATCTTGAATCTTGTCTTCACTTACTTCAGGATTCTTCTTGATAACGAGTTCGTCATCAGCTATTTGTATTCCATTCTCTGCCGCAGCTATTGCAGCTTCGGCTTCGGCAATCTTTTGTGCTGAAACATTCTCTAACTCATCAATATACATTGACTGTAAATGAATGAATGGCTGTCTGAAGAAATCTATCTCTGCAGCAGTCGATGACAACTTCTTAACGACTGACTTGTCTTGTTCTTGCTGGTATTTAATTACTACAAGTTTGTCCCATATATAACCAAAGTCACTATTCTTGGACTTCTCCTGATATAATTTTTCCTCACCAGATAATATGGCAAGATTAACTTCCACAGGTTTTTTAGACAATTTAATAATAATTCCCTTAGACTCTGCTGTATTTTTCCATCTCTTATATACAGAATCATCCCATTCATCATAGTCTTTTTCGTCGACAATGGAGGAAATTTTCCATATCGGAGAGGGCATAAGACCTCTAGTCCATAATTCATTTTCGCTATTAAACAGAAAAACATTATGCGACTTTATGAAATTTCTTAATGAATTACTGTCTCGGAGCTTATCAATAATGGACGGTGTTATGTCAAAAGACGAAAGGAATGCAGAACTTTTTGCGCATGGAGCAAATGTAAATAGCGGCATTTTCTGTCCATCAGAAGAATTATCTATTTCTCCATTAAGCTTTAACGCATAATAAGGTTGAAAATCTTTAGGGAGACGCTCGCTAATGGCACGACAAACACTATATCTCTCAGAGAGATAACAAATCTTTAGATTTTTATTTGCAATCCATTGAATTGTCTTGTTAAGCATTTCTCGTTCAGAACCACTTTCATAGGACTCAAACTTTGGTAGAACAAAAATATTATTTACTAAAGCATCACGAAGAGAGATAAGAGGATGAGCAACTGTCATAATATGGCTAAACACTGTTAGCCCATTATCATGTTTCTCAATCCACTTATAAATTTCTTCAGGAAGACATTCCTCAACATTTAACAATTGTTTGTTCGCATATACTTGGACTGTCTTATTGAAACCTGGTATATTTACAAGGTTATCGATGCTTTCAAACTTAGACTCTAACGCCATATCAAGTACAGACGTAATAGATGCCGAGAAATTAAGTTTGACTGGCAATTCCAAAATGTTCTTCAATCTGCATATATCAAGCATGAACTTCACTTGATTTACATCTAAAGTCATGAAGAGCAATTTATTGTAAAGAGCATCTGTATTGACTGCTTCTTCTTTATTTGCATAGAAAGTACGTCTAAACCAATTCTCACAATCCTTGGAGGGGAGACAACCAAAAAAGGCTTCAATGCTCTGATTGTCGTTCTTTATATCTTCATCCAGGAGATAGACATCATATTCGTTTGAGTCAACCTTGAAATATCTTTGTTTAATATTTGTAGGCAACGAATTAGAGTTAAAACGTATTTTATTAAATACTGTAAGCCTTGAATCTGAGCGGTCACCACCAAACTTTATTACCTTCCACCTTTCATCTTCTTCGTCCAACTCTGATGTAATATCAATATATTGGATGGACTCAAAGAATAATTTAATAACATCTGAATTACAGTCCTTAATTAAAGGAAGAAGCAATAATTTGTTGTCAAACTTCTTTATTGCCATTTCCATAAGCTTAGAATTCTTAATAAGGCTGTATTCATTGTTTGTCCTTATTGAAGGAATCAGTTCTTGAACAGCAGCAGGAACACTATACAATCCTATGGACTCTAGTTTCAAACGAAGACTATCTTCCATATTGTCATAGATATAGTTGTATTGTTCAAAAGTCTTCTCCTTTATCGAGTAATTTCCTCGCATCTCTTTAACCCAGAAACTTGACAGGAATAACGGTGAAATCTTAATGAGTATCGAGAGAACATTTATGTCAACAGTCCCGACGCTATTGATAAGTTCTTTTGTAGATATGTTATTTTGGACAAATGGGTCAGAAGTAATATCATTATAGAACTCTTCGCTGATGAAATTATATTCAGGGAACGTCTTTATTACCATTTCATATTCATCAGTTTTGAGTGATTTTTTATTCTGCAACCCTACACATGGAGTAGCACTCGGGCAACCATTGCTATCTATATAGAAACCATTGATAAGTCTTGTGTTATCCTTGGGATGATCTTCTGAAATACTATTTTTATACGCTGTCTTCAAATCTTTGATGAAAGTCTTTGCATATTCCTTCCAACCATCGACTGCTTTTATGCTTTCGATATTATTAAGAATCCATGTCCAGGTCTTATACCCATCTTTTTGGGGTTGAATAAACCAACTTTTCTTTACTTCTGAAGGCAAATATCCCTTTACGCGGAAAGCATCGAAGAGGGTTGTTCCTCCAGGACGTTCTATTAAAAGACTATCAAAAGGTTTAAACTCGCCATTCCAATTTTGGAATAAGGGTATCTGACTGGATATTTCGGATTTTATATCGGCGCATAGTTCTTCTACCTTAACTAAAATGTGAACAGCTGTATCTTTTCTTGCATTTGATGTCCTATATGAAGCCACATGCTGCTTCAACTTATAATAAAGAGAACGGTAATATGAATCGGGAGTAATGTCCGTGAACGGTTCTACTATATACTCGATATCATTATATACAACATTCTCTGTATCTGTACAATACAAAATATTATCTTCTCCCGTTATTTCATCGTAAGAATAAACATTGTTGTTGTTGGAACGGAACAAAGAGTATTCTACAATTCCTTCAATATGTCTAAGACAATAGTTATGGTATAATTTATAATCATCTTCAGATAGAGACTTTATCCACTCAGTCATATCTTCTTCGTCAGACAATTCTATTACTTCGTCTATTGTTAGACTTTCTATATCTATACCAAGATAAGTATGAAGCTTTGAGGAAATATCTGGATTTGCCCAATGCTTGGAAACTCCGATGCTTCCAAGAGGAAGACGATAATCTTCATTTTCTTCAGCAGGGTTTATTACATCTTCTGCCTTATAGAAATTCCCGTCCATAGAAAGGAAATACTCCTTAAAGAATGGGACAAAAACAGTCCTAAATGCACCTTTAACATACGATGCCGAATCGGGAATCGAATATATACTAGAATAAGCTAACGACTTATAAATGTATGTGAAAAGCTCTCTATTAGTGTCTTTAAATTCTAAAAGCTGTTTTTTTAGAATACTAAAAGCCTCTGTTAGCTGATTTTCTACCTTTTCTTTTTCAGTGATGATGCGTTGGCGACTATTGTCTATACCAAAGCTCTGGCTATCTATGATAAATCCAAGTTTTAGCTGACTATCTATAATTGGAAGTCCTTTGTAGAAATTTACAAAGTTTTTTGTCGCGAAATCTGGATTAAAACCAAAAACATACAAGAAGTCAGTATCACCTTTAGTGAATTCAATCTTCATTGATTCCACTTTGAGCATATCTATCTCTTTTCCCTGGATATAGATATGTTCGATATCACGGCCGTCGCTATATTTGTTCGCATTAGTTAATGATACAAAGCCGCCAAGACCTCGCATGACCTTATCGAGGTTTCCCTTACTATTTATCTTTTCATATTTACCTTTTCCTAATGGAATGATAAGTGCTGAGCCTTGATCCATGAAACTCATATTTCTACGAGGCTGTACCATTTCATCGAAAACACGAAGAACTTCTTTCACTTCATGCTTAGGAAAGAACTTTTCAGATTGTCCTGGCATTATCGGGTAATAACTGTAGAGTATCTTTATGAAAAGAGGAAAATCTTTTTCATTATCAACCTGTGATGGTTCCCAAGTTCCGTCATTAAGGCATAAGTTAGCGATTTGAGCACGTGAACTCCAAGAAATGAATGATGGACCCTTCTTTTGTTTTTTGATAGCATCAAGTAGTAAAGAACTATTGTCTTTCCATTCATCAAGGTCTGTCAGCAGAGTATATAAAAGCTTTGAACCTTGACCGTGTTCGCCCATCTTATGACTATCACCGTATTTATCTGACTTGTTTTTTGAAAGGAACGTATACAGTTGTCCTTCCCTGTGATTCGGGTTGGTTTCCAAATCCAAGTCAGTATAAAATGGAACTCCGTTGTTTAAGACGATAAGGTAGTTCTCATTGAAAAAGAAGTACAATGAGTCTGCCTTTGCATCGAAAGCATTTTGAACAAACTCATAGAATAACTGTTCTTCTGCATTGGTGGCAAATGTAGCAGCTTCTGTTATGGAAGCATCCAATTTCTTATTGGGGCCATATACATACTTGAACCACTCTTCATTATCTTTTCCGATAAGGTCAAGTGTTTCGTTCTTGCACAACTCCCTTATATATTGTCTTATATCACGTATTTTCATTTCTTATCGTATGTAATATATGGAACTATCTGAATGATAAAAGTCTTGTTTAATCCTTCAGGGTCTTTACTATTTGGGTCAGTTTTATGAGTATGGCGTCCTTGACCTCCATAGCCCGAACCAGAAACAAAGATCTCACCATGTAACGATTCAATGTTTGTCAAGATGCCATTATCCAACCATAAATTTTTCAAATTCCTTGCCCTATTATAACTCAGGGTCTCTGCATAACTTCTATGAGCCAAGTCGGGATTCGTGCCAAATTTTTGAGCAGCACGTCCCTCAATAACGACCTTGAAAGCAACATCTGTTGTCGTTACAAACTTCTTGATGATACCTTCCAATTCCTTACCAGCTGCAATAAGCTCTGCCTTGTTCACATCAGGAATGACAGGATCTTCTGGCTTAAAAAGAACATCTACAGTACATTCAAATCTATCATATTTTGAACTGTAGGCAAAGTATTTACTCTGCAGTTGATTCTGAGCTTCTTGAAACTCCTTTATCTGCTTGTACAATTTTGCGTTTACAACAATATCGTTGATGTTTGCCTCTGTTACGCCAACACCATAATACAGTTCGACATAGCCCTTATATTTATTATAGGCTACAAGACTGGCAATGATAAATACGATAAGGAATCCTGACATCAAGTCCGTATAATTTTGCCAGAAATTATGTTCCTCACCGTTTTCTCTAAACTTTATTTTTCTCATTTCTTGGCTATTCTATTGAGTACAGACTCAAGTTGTTGTAGAGCTTCAATTGTACTATTCATTTCTTTAATATTAGCAACAATCTTATCTACGTTAGCTTGCTTGGTTGCAACAGTTTCGATAACCTTCTCAAGGGTTTCGTTTGTTGTCTTCATGTTTTCAAGTGCATCTGTCACCTTAGCGATTGCATTTTCACTGCTTTCGTTAGTTCTATGTGCCACATTTACAGCATCCTTAAACGCCTCTGCTGACTGTTCATAATTAGCAACCATTTCCGCAAGGTGCTCTTTCATGAACGAATATGAACTATCAAGTGTTTTCACATTATCAGCAATAGACTTGGACAAGATTGAGCATTGTGAAGCCATGGAAGCCTGAAGTTCCTGAACAAATGTACCAAATGAACCTTTAAACTCGCTGATGATCTGTTCATTAGCTTCTGTACTTTTATTTAGTAGGTCTGTACATGCCGTCTGATATGAATCCTTTAAAGCTACCATCTTTTCAAGACTTTCAGCATTCTTTGCTTCAACGGCTGCAAATTGCTCAGTCATAAGTTTATTAACATTCTCGGCATATGTAGCATTTTGAGTAACAAGCTTTTCTGCCAGCACATCATATTTGCTGGCAAGTTCCTGCAATTCTGCAGACTGGTTCTCGCCTAAGCTCTTTAAGGCCTCAATTGTTGAAGAACTTAATGAGTCTACGACACCAGACAATTTAGTAGAAATAGTATTGAGTTCTGATGATGTCGCAGTAACCATTTTCTCCACAGAGTTTTTCTGCTCTTCAAGTAGAGATGTAGATTGTGTTGACAATTTCTCAATGATTCCATTAAGTACCTCACTACTCTTAACGAACTGTTCCTCACCAAATTCGTGTATCTGGGTTTTTATAGCTCCATTCATCTGAGTGAAAATGTCATCCATACGGTTGACGAATCCATCAATGAAGCCTTGAAGAATCTTGTTTTGTTCCGTCACATTCGTATTAAGATTTTCATTATATTCCTCCATCGTTGTTTGATTCTGTTCTTGAATCGTTTTCAATTCATCTATTTTGGTTGTCAAAAGAGTTGTTGAAGTTAAAATTCCCTTCAGGTGCTCTTCTGGAGTGTCTTTTTCTGAGGATTCTTTTTCTTCATCCAAGAAATAGATATATTTATTGATGATGGTGATTATAAGACCTGCAACAAGACCGATGATTGAAGTTGTAAAGGCTGGTATGATGTCTCCTATGATTTCTTTGATGTCAATAGAAGTTGAGCCAACCTTCTTCAACACTTCACCTTCCATGGACTCTATTGAAGGAGTATTTTGTAGCCCATGCATAGAAGAACAAATAGCAATAAACGTGAACAACAGTCCTAAGGATGTCCATATGCCAGGTAAACTGTTTAGCAACTGCT
>Ga0256404_1002198_pt1 | contig 43978 bp, 37 predicted proteins | sample RumenRJG_01DNA_FD_185990 | JGI IMG/M metagenome (GOLD analysis project Ga0256404, IMG submission 185990) | Bovine rumen microbial communities from Lethbridge, Alberta, Canada - RJG_01 | ecosystem: Host-associated > Mammals > Digestive system > Stomach > Rumen | place: Canada: Alberta | collected... | reverse complement strand
CAGCTGCGTAGCAACGCTTAACCCCTTATAAGGTAATCTCGCTCCCACGCTCCCCCGCCCTCCCGCTCTCTCGACGTCCGAAGGGACGAAGGACGAAATTAAACAGCCACGTAGTGGCGCTTAAACCTTTATAAAAAAAAACGGGGGCAAGCCTGCCTCCCAGCATGCCTACCCCTCCGATTTTGTTCCTCCTAAGAATATAATTTCTAAACATTATAAATATTAGGGTTTTTCTCTTTATGAAAAAGAGTTAACAAGCGTCTCACGACGATGTGGAGGAACTCATCAATCAGTACTTCTATGAAAAAACTGTGGCAAAGATACAAAACTTTCCGTTTAATTATGTGGAAATAATAAAAAACTTTATAAACTTGTATAGAAATACATACATGGTATCATAGGTATCTTGCCTAAAGAGATAACCGGCTTCACTGGTAGCTCTGCATTTAACATGAATCATCACAAAATTCTCAAAAGATGTGAAGAAATTACACGTTATAGAAAAAATGTTGTATATTTGCAGTACTTAAAAACAAACCAATCAATAACATAATAATCTATAATACGATCAAGATGAAAAAACTATTTATCGTCATACTCACTATGGTGTGGATGGCAAGTCCTGCGATGTCTTCTACAAGTATCGCTCAGGGTAAGAAAAATCAGAAAACGCGCAAGAAGACGGTTGAGGCGGTGAAACCAAACCCCTCGGATGCCGGATGGGAAGAGATGAACAAGGTGTTGGCGCGCATCAAAGACCCTGTGTTTAAAAATCGCGACTACCGGATTACAGACTTCTACAATGGTAAGGATTCGCTCTATACGGACGCCATCAATACGGCGATCTACTACTGTTCGCATAACGGTGGCGGAAGAGTGATTGTGCCGACTGGTGTCTATAAGACAGCACCCATCCGTCTGCTTTCGAACGTGAACCTGCATCTGGAAGACGGTGCAAAAATCCTTTTCACAACCGACAGAAACCTTTTCCCCGTGGTGAAAACGCGCATTGAAGGAATGGATTGCTATAATCTCTCCCCACTGATCTACGCACGGGGAGCCGAGAATATTGCGGTGACGGGAAAGGGAATCCTCGACGGTCAGGCAAGTAAGGAGAACTGGTTTTCCATGGAACGCCTGCGCAATTTCAAACCAGATGAAGGCAAAGAGGAAGGCACTCACAGCCATCTTTTCAACGCGAAAGATGCTGAGACTCCGGTGGAGAAACGCGTCTATCAGGGTTCGATGGGCATTCGTCCGCAGTTCATCAACTTCTATGAATGTGAGAATGTGCTGCTGGAGGACATCACCATTAACAACTCACCTTTCTGGCTCATCCATCCCCTGTTTTCGAAAAACGTGATCCTACGACGCGTGAACATGCACAGCCACATGGGAAACAACGACGGTTGTGACCCTGAATCATGCGACGGGGTGCTGATTGAAGACTGCGACTTCAACACCGGCGACGACTGCATTGCCATCAAATCAGGAAGAGACCAGGACGGAAGACGCGTGATGATTCCAAGTAAGAACATCATCGTGCGCAACTGCCACATGAAAGACGGACATGCGGGTGTGGCCATTGGTAGCGAAATCACGGGCGGTTGCCATCACGTTTGGGTGGAGAATTGCACGATGGACAGTCCTGAACTGGGTCGTATTATCCGCATCAAATCCAATGCCGAGCGTGGCGGTGAGGTGCATGATGTTTACGCCCGTAACATCACGGTGGGTGCCGTTGACCTTGCTATCCTCGGTATGGAACTCACCTACTGGCGTGTGGAAGACGGTCCCTACAGGCCCTATTTCCACGACATCTATCTGGAGAACATCACCAGCAAACAGAGTCGCTATGCGCTGCACATCGGAGGCATGAAAGTGGGTACCCAAGTGCGCAATATCTTTGTGAAGGATTGCGAGTTCAATGGTGTGAAAGAGAAAGAAATCAACCTGCTGAGAGGCGTTGAGAATGTAAATTTCGACAACGTGAAAATCAACGGAAAGAAGTTTGAACTGAAGGGTGACGGCGACCGTGAGGTATATCTTTTCACGGGACATCGTGAACCAGCTCTCGACGGTTTGCATTTTCTTTACAGCTACGATGGTCTTAAGTGGGACAGTATTCCGGGTTCCTTCCTGCGTCCGATGATTGGCAACGATAAACCTTATTATAATTATGAAGCACAGAAGACTGTAAAAGGCAAGTATTATCCTGCTCCTATGATGCGCGATCCTTCTATTACACAAGGTCCTGACGGAACTTTCCATCTTGTGTGGACATTGGCATGGGCTGGTGAGAAAGCATTTGGCTATGCTTCTTCGAAGGATTTGATCAACTGGAGTGAACAACGCAAGATTACCGTTATGGCCGATTCCGTCACCAATAATGTGTGGGCGCCGGAACTCTTCTATGACGATGAGCTGGAGCAATTTCTCATCATCTGGTCGTCGGGTATCCGCAAGGAGCTGCGTACAGAAGCCGACAATCTGGGCACCAACGGAAGTCATCGTATGTATTATACCACCACGAAGGACTTCAAGACCTTCGCAGAGACGAAGCCTTACTACGACCCGGGTTTCAACAGCATTGACGGATTCCTCTTCAAAAGGGCGAAGAACGATTATGTGTTCATCCTGAAGGATAATCGTAAACCAGAGTATAGCGATTTGTTCTGCGTCTTCGGAAAGTCACCTTACGGACCTTTCAGTAATCCTACGGAGAAGTTCGCGCCCACTTATTCAGAAGGCGCCTGCTGCTACAAGGTCGGTGATGAATACCTCATCTATTTCGATGTCTATCGCCAGACGAGATATGGAGCCGTTTCCACAAAGGATTTCAAGACCTTCACGCCCATAGACAACCGTATTGAGGTACCCATCGGCCAGAAGCACGGCACGATTTTCAAGGTGAAAGAATCGGTACTGAAGCGCCTCCTGGATGCTTCAAAGAACGGAGCTACAAAATTGTAAGATAACGTCTCTTAGTATAGAACACCTATCTGAAGAACCCCCGGCAAGCGTTCAAACTTGTCGGGGGTTCAGTTTAAGGATTCTTGTCTGTCAAATGCGGGAAGTAACCACAAAATAGAAATCGCGGGTGAGCGAGCTCACGCGGTCGTCATCGATGACGTTCACACGTACTGTATAGCACCCGTCTTTACGCGGAGCATGAATGAGATAGCTTCCATCACCCTTTGCCTCGCACTTGACACCCCCGTCAGAAACGATTGTAAACAGCGGGTTCTTATTGTAACCGGCAAAGTAGGGTTTCAGATCTATCATGAGTTCCCCACCATCCTTCCACCATACGCAAGTCAGAAGGCCCCCCTTTTCGGCTTCCACCGTCATTGTGATATTCTTGTCACGATCTATCACTTTCGTGTCTTTCTGCACTTGTTGCAATGCCCAAGGCATAAACCCAATAGCCGTCACTTGGCGGGGCTGACGACCCATCAAATTAAAATCCAACCTTTGTGCTGACGCTGTCAACACCAACAAGCTCAAAATAGGAAAGAATAGTGCTCTTTTCATGGTACAAAACAATATTAATCAAATGGGTGATTCCATTTTAAGAAAAAGACGTAGCAAAACTGATTTGTAACTAACAAATGATGAGTAGGGTTACTCCTCCTGGTTCCTCTCCAAGCAGGAAAAGACACGGGGGCATGCCCCATCCCAAATAGAGCTCAGACAGGTTTTTATACCTCAGCGAAGGCAAGAAACAGGGACATCAATACAAAAAAAATCCGCTAACTTATTAAAAGTCAGCGGATTTTGTAGTCGGTAAGGGAATCGAACCCTTATGCCAAGATTGAGAATCTTGTATCCTAACCGTTAGATGAACCGACCAGTTAGTTTCGGTATTCCAGCGTCCCCTCTGCGGAAGGAGGGGGATTCGAACCCCCGGTACGGTTACCCGTACGGCAGTTTAGCAAACTGCTGGTTTCAGCCACTCACCCATCCTTCCAAAGGAGGCTCGCCTGATTGCCGAAACAACTCATTTCTGAATTGCGAGTGCAAAGGTAGTGTAAAAATTTCGAACCACCAAATATTTCCTGAAATATTTTTCATAATTTTGGTTGGGGAACTTGTCTGTCCTATAATTATTATGTACACAGAGAATGCAAAGACACATACCTTTTGTTCTTGATAAACTCATCTCCGTCTATTATTATGTTAGTTTGAGGACTATTTAACTCCCTTCTTTTTGAAGGAAGTGAACATAAAGGAAAAAAAAGTGAGACAATGGATGTGCCCACTGTCTCACGCTTAAAGTTTTAAAGGAACGGATTAGAGATTCAAGCCCTTCTTGATGGCCTCAATCTTGGCTGTGGCATCCTTCGTGCAACGCTCATAGCATCCGGCGCACTTCATGGACGGATCCTTCACCTCGGTGTAGAACTTAATCTTGGGCTCGGTGCCAGAAGGACGAACACTAACCTTCGTACCGTCCTCGCAGAACCACTGCAGCACGTTGCTGGTGTCAGGCATGTCAATCTTGGTCTTTGAACCATCGGCATTTGTTTGCTCAAGAGTCTTGTAGTCCTTCCAGCAGCAAACCTTAGAGCCACCGAGTTCCTTCGGAGGATTAGCGCGGAAATTCTCCATCATCTGCTTAATCTCGTCGGCACCTGTCTTACCAGGACGAACCACATTGATGGTGGCCTCCTTAGAGAATCCGTACTCTACGTAGATGTCCATCAGCAGGTCGTAGAGGGTCTTGCCGTTGTCGCGTGCCCAAGCAGCGATTTCGCAAATGAGACAGATGGAAGCGGGTGAATCCTTGTCGCGAACTTTGTCGAACGGCAGGAATCCGAACGACTCCTCACCACCGCCGATATACTTCTTCTTACCCTCGTTGATACGAATCTCGTTGGCAATCCACTTGAAGCCGGTGTAGCAGTCTTTCAGTTCAACGCCGTTCTTCTTGGCAATCTCGGCAATCTCCTCGGTAGTCACGATGGTCTTCACAAGGAACTCGTTGCCCTTCAGCTGACCAAGCTTCTTCTTGTTGGCAATGATATACCATGAGAACATCATGCAGGTCTGGTTACCATTCAGGATCTCCCACTCACCCTTCGGATTGCGGCAGACAATGGCCAGACGGTCAGCATCGGGGTCGGAAGCAATCACGAGGTCGGCATTCAGCTTCGTACCGAGCTTCATACCCAGCGTCATAGCCTCAGCATTCTCGGGATTCGGGCTGACAACCGTTGGGAAGTTTCCGTCGATGACCATCTGCTCGGGTACCACGTGGATGTTCTGGAATCCCCATGAGCGCAGAGCCATAGGAATGATCACGCGACCTGTTCCATGCATGGGTGAATAGACGATGTTGAGGTCCTTCTGGCGCAGGATAACGTCCTGGTCAACCATAGCCTCCTTCACGGCCTGGATGTAATCCCAGTCCATCTCGCCACCAATGATCTCGATGAGATCCTTGTTACCCTCGAACTTCACGTCGTGGATCTTCACCTTGTTCACCTCGTCGATGATACCTTTGTCGTGAGGAGCCAGTACCTGTGCACCATCATCCCAGTAGGCCTTGTAGCCGTTGTACTCCTTGGGGTTGTGGGAAGCAGTTACGTTGACACCTGCCTGTGCACCCAGTTGACGGATGGCAAAGGAAATCTCAGGTGTAGGACGGAGGCTCTCGAAGAGATAGACCTTGATGCCGTTAGCTGAGAAGATGTCAGCAACAGACTCTGCGAACATGCGTCCGTTGTTTCGGCAGTCGTGGCCTACGACCACGGAGCACTGCTTGCCGGGGAAAGCCTTCAGGATATAGTTGGCAAAGCCCTGTGTGGCCATGCCGACGATATACTTGTTCATACGGTTGGTACCTGCACCCATGATGCCACGGAGACCACCCGTACCGAACTCGAGGTTCTGGTAGAATGCGTCGATGAGGGCGGTCTTGTCCTCACAATCCAGCATAGCCTGTACTTCCTTGCGGGTTTCTTCGTCAAAAGCAGGTGAAAGCCACTCCTGGGCTTTGGCCTCGCATTGTTTGATAAGTTCAGCGTTATTTTCCATAATAAAAAATTAATGTATTTAGTTCGTTGTACTTTGTTAGATTTGAGCACAAAGATAATGATTTTTAATGAAAACTTCGAAGGTTCGCTTAAAAAAGTTTTGATATTTGGATTTTTTGACGTAATTTTGGAGCCTAAAATCAGAAACGGTTATGGAAATATACTTTACGGGCGTGATTATCGCCATCTGCACTTTTCTGATCATCGGCATGTGTCACCCCCTGGTTATCAAGACAGAATATTATACGGGAACGCGCTACTGGTGGCTTTGGCTGGTAGGCGGTATCTTCTTCATCTGTGCTGCCTTCATTGTGCCGAATGCATTTGAGTCAGAAAAGACAGGCATCGTGGTTTCTTCGATATTGGGCGTTTGTGGCGCCTCGCTGCTTTGGGGTATCGGTGAGCTGTTCGCCCAGAAGAAACGTGTGAAGAAGGGATGGTTCCCCATGAATCCCAAACGCAAGCACGAATACGAGGATATGGACGAGAACGAGAGTCTCTGTCCGGTATGCAAAGACAATCCTGACCATCCTGCATCGTATAAGGAGAAATGAAGACTCTGCTGATACTTGTAGGCAAAACGGTGAACAAGCACTTCGTGGCAGGTATCAACGACTACGTGGAGCGCATCGGCCACTACATGCCGTTTGAACTGGTAACCATTCCGGAACTGAAGAATACGAAAGCGCTGACGGAAGATTTGCAGAAAGAGCGCGAAGGTGAACTGATTCTGAAACTGCTGCAGCCTTCCGACACGGTGGTCTTGCTGGATGAACACGGAGCCGAGATGCGCAGCACGGAGTTTGCCTCATGGCTACAGAAAAAACAGCAGACAGCCCGGCGGCTGATATTCGTCATCGGCGGCCCTTACGGCTTCTCCACTGCCCTGTACCAACGGGCAAACGAAAAGGTGTCACTCTCACGGATGACCTTCTCTCACCAGATGGTGCGGCTCATCTTCACCGAGCAGATTTACCGCGCGTGTACCATTATTAAAGGTGAACCCTATCATCACGAATAGACAACGACGGAAATCATATTACTCATAAATAATATAAGACTATGGAAAGAACTTGGAGATGGTTTGGCAAGAAAGACAAGATTACGCTTGCCATGCTGAAACAAATCGGCGTGGAGGGCATTGTGACCGCCCTGCATGATGTGCCCCTCGGCGAAGTATGGACACGTGAGAAGATTCGCGACCTGCGAGAGTATATTGAATCTTATGGAATGCGCTGGAGCGTGGTGGAGAGTCTGCCCGTGGTGGAGACCATCAAGTACGGTGGCCCCGACCGTGACGAACAGATAGAAGTCTATAAGGAAAGCCTGCGCAACCTCTCGGCTGAAGGCATCCATTGCATCTGCTACAACTTCATGCCAGTGCTTGACTGGGCACGTACGGATCTGCTTCATGAAAATCCCAACGGCTCGACCAACCTTTATTTCAACTATGCCGAGTTTGCCTATTTCGACATCTATATCCTGAAGCGCGAAGGTGCCCGTGAGGAATGGGCTAAGTTCAAGTTCCCCGAAGGTGTAGGCGAAGGACGTAATGTGCTGGCAGAATGCGATGAACTGGCCAAGACCATGACACCCGAGAAAGACCACAAACTGGTGGAGAACATTGTCATCAAGACGCAGGGATTCGTTTCTGGTAACTTCAGCGAGAACGACGAAGCTCCCATTCAGAAGTTCCGTGAGTTCCTCAATCTCTACAAGGGAATTGACAAGGCTCAGTTGCGTGCAAACATGAAATACTTCCTGGAGGCTATCATGCCTACATGTGAGGAGTGTAATATGAACATGTGTGTACATCCCGACGATCCCCCTATCGAGATTCTGGGACTGCCACGTATCGTACGTACGGAAGAAGATATCCAGTGGTTCCTGGATGCCGTGCCCAACAAGCATAATGGTCTCACTTTCTGTGCAGGAAGTCTTTCGGCCGGTGCCTACAACAACGTGGTGGATCTGGCTAATAAGTTTGCCTCACGCACCCACTTCGTGCATCTTCGTTCGTGTCATATCTTCCCCAACGGCGACTTCACTGAGGCCAGCCATCTGGGAGGACGTGCCAACCTCATCGAGCTTTGCCGCATTTTCGAGAAAGAAAATCCCGAACTGCCCATGCGCGTTGACCATGGTATGACCTTCACCGACCAACCCGGAGGTATCATGGATGAATCGAGCCATGGCCACAATGCCGGCTATACGCTACTGGGACGTATGTTCGCCCTCGGACAGGTGCAAGGCATTCTGGCAACTGTTGACCGCGAACTCGGCATTGAATATAAGCAACCAGGATTCTTCGACTGATAATAACAGTTATTTTTGGCTATTACAATATTTTTATATACCTTTGTATCCGCTCTGCAGAAACGCAGAGCGGATTTTTTATAAAATTATGTACAAATCAATCTTTAACAAACGCGAGGTCTTGCGCTTCAAGCAGTTCAGCAACAAGGGATATTCGCTCTTCAGCTGTCTGGGCCGTGAGGTGATAGTGGGCACATTAAGTGTAGCTACGCTCACCTACGCTAAAGCCGACGGAATCAGCATCCGCACGGAGCTGACCGAAAAGGACCAGCCTCAATACGAGGTGACGCTCGATGACGTGGAAGTCTCGGGCTCGCGTGCCCCGCTTGCTTTAGGGCAGGCGGCGAGAATGGTAACTGTACTGAGCCGCGAGGACATTCAGGCGGCGCCAGTACAAAGTATTAACGATTTGCTCAAATATGCAGCAGGAGTGGATGTCCGCCAGCGAGGGCCCATTGGCGCGCAGACTGACATCGGAATCCGGGGAGGAACCCAAGAGCAAATCACCATCCTGCTTAACGGCATCAATATCTGCGATCCGCAGACAGGTCACAACAGTTTTGATTTTCCGGTAGATATCAGCGAGATTGAACGCATTGAAGTGCTTGAGGGTCCCGCTGGCAGAGTCTTTGGCACTTCGAGCCTGGCTGGAGCCATCAATATTGTGACGAAGAATTCCGGAGTCTTCAGTAATTCCGGGCCATCTCAGGAAGCCTGTCTCCATATGGAAGGAGGTTCATTCGGCTATCTTTCAGCAGGTGGTTACGGGAACATCTCAAGTGGGCGTTGGAGCAACCAGCTGAGTGCTTCGTTTACGCGCAGCGACGGATACAGCCGGAACAAGGCTGGCGGACTGAACATGGACTATAGCGGTGGTAAGGCATTCTATCAGGGACGGTTTGAAGACAAGAGCCTTCAAGTGAGATGGCATGCCGGACTCTCCACGAAAGGTTTCGGCAGCAATACTTTCTATAGCAAAAAGTTTGACAACCAATACGAAAAGACTACCAAGTGGTTCACAGCTCTTCAGGCTGAAACAAAAGGCTCTTGGTTTCATTTCAAACCAGCCATCTATTGGAACCGCTCTCAAGACCGTTTTGAACTGTTACGCAACGAACCGGACAAATATCCATTCAATTACCATCGCTCTGATGTTTTCGGCGTAAATCTGAACAGTTGGTTCGACTGGTTTTTAGGTCGGACAGCCATTGGTGCAGAATTCCGAAACGAGGATGTTATCAGCGGAAATCTTGGTGAACCTCTCAACCACACAAAACATATCAGCGGAACAGACCGCGACTACGAGTTTGGACTTAACCGCTCCAACATCAGTTTCAATCTGGAACATAACATTCTGTTGAATCAATTTACATTAAGCGCTGGTTTCATTGCCGTTAAGAATACTTGGAATGAAATGAACTTCAAGGTGTATCCCGGTGCGGATGCCAGTTACCGATTCTCAGACAACTGGAAGATCTATGCATCCTGGAACACTTCCCTTCGAATGCCATCCGTTACAGAACTCTACTATAGCGTGGGTGGGCACAAGGCTGACAAATACCTGAAACCCGAAGAACTCTCAGCCGTTGAGACGGGTGTCAAATATCAGTCAAGAATCCTGCAGGCAAACGTTAGCGGATTCTACCATCACACCCGAAACATGATCGATTGGATTATGAACACGAACGACCCCGATCCTGTTTGGAAAAGTGTGAACTACACCAAGGTCAACACACTCGGTCTGGAAACTGTCTTTCATCTTGATTTCAAGGAATGGATGCCCACTCAGGACATACTTAAAAAACTTGACATTTCTTATTGCTATATGAATCAGAAGAAAGATGAGAATGAAGAGCAGATTAAGTCGCAGTCAACACTAGAATATCTCCGTCACAAACTGGTAGCTTCCTTGCAACTGCATCTCGTCGGCCAACTGAATCTCGGCATTAAATACCGTTTCCAGGACCGAGCTGGCAGTTATACTGACACGCAGGACCAAGTGCAGGATTACGCACCCTACTCTCTTGTGGATGCCCGGCTCTCGTGGGATGCACCCAAATATGAAGTATATGCGGAGGTCAACAACCTGCTGAACAAGAAAGGCTACGTGGACTACGGCAATGTGCCGCAGCCAGGTTTCTGGGTTATTGCGGGTATAAGTGCCAGATTCTGATGAAAGCATCATTCGCTGGCTTTCAAAGTATCATCCGCCCGAAGTCGACGGATGATACTTTCGTTTTTATTCGTCGTAGATAGTGCGATCCTCAATGCCTGCATCTGCAAGCGCCTCCTTGCGCTCCACGCAGGTGCCGCATTTGCCGCAATGATGCTCACCTCCCTTATAGCAACTCCATGTTTTCGTGTAGTCGATGCCTAACTCCTTTCCGCGTCGGGCGATGTCAGCTTTGGTGATATTGGTATATGGCGCCAGTATTTCAATACCTGGGAAAGTCCCGGTGCGGGTGGCCTCACTCATAGCCTTCACAAACTCCGGACGACAGTCAGGATAAATGGTATGGTCTCCACCGTGGTTGGCCATCATCACATATTTCAATTCACGACTCTCTGCAATTCCGGCGGCAATAGCGAGCATAATACCATTGCGGAAAGGAACCACCGTAGACTTCATGTTGTCATCAGCGTAGTGACCTTCGGGAATGGCCTCAGCCCCTTCCAGCAAAGAACTCTTAAAATATTGTGGCATAAAAGCAAGGGGAATCACGATGTGCTCAATACCCAACAGCTGACAATGATAGTGGGCAAAGGGAATCTCGCGGGAATTATGGTTACTCCCATAGTCGAACGAGACCGCTACTGAAATCCGTTCACAATAATCATACAGCAGCGTCACACTATCCATGCCGCCGCTCACGATAATAACACAGTCTTTCATCTTACTTCTCAGCAATGCACTCTATTTCTACCAAAGCGCCCTTAGGAACCGACTTTACGGCAAAGGCACTACGGGCAGGATAAGGCTCCTCGAAGAACTCAGCATAGACCTCATTCATAGCGGCAAAATCAGCGATGTCAGCCAACAGCACTGTAGTCTTCACAACATTCTTCATGCTCAGTCCGGCTGCTTCCAAAATAGCCTTCGCGTTATTGAGGCTCTGACGTGTCTGCTCCTTGATTCCCTCGGGAAACTCTCCTGTAGCGGGATTGATGGGAAGTTGTCCACTGGCGAATACCAATCCGCCTGTTTCGATGGCCTGGCTGTAAGGTCCGATGGCAGCAGGCGCTTTATCTGTCTTGATTGCTTTCATTTTGCATTTAAATTAAATAACTCTGCAAAGATAAATGATTTTATCTGAAAACGGTCGAAAAAAGTGTAATGATTTTGGATTTTTAAAAATAAAAATGTAGATTTGCAGCAGAAATATGTTTAATTTATAACAACTATGAAAAAAATTTCTCTTTTGGCAGCCAGTGCTGTCTTCGTGCTCTGCAGCTGCATGACTGGTACTAACGGCGGCAATATGGGCAATGTGCTCGGTTCAATATTGGGAGCTGCCACCAATACGAACACTATCGGCAATATTCTCTATGACGTTATCGGCTACAACAAGCTCTCCCAGGCCGACCTCGTAGGCAACTGGTCGTATTATCAGCCCGGATGTGCTTTTACCTCTGAGAACCTGCTGGCCAAAGCTGGCGGCCACATAGCTGCCCAACGCGCCAAGGAGGAAATGGCCCCTACGTATCAGAAACTCGGTATCAGTGCGAACAACACCTATTTCCAGTTCTCCGAAGACGGACGCTTTACGGGTAAGGTTGACGGACAGACACTCAGTGGCACTTATACCTTCAACCCCAATGACCAAAGTATCCAAATGAAGACTCTGTTGCTGAACCTCAAGGGATACGTGAACCGCAACCCACAGGGCATTTCCCTACTCTTTGAGTCGAAGAAACTGCTCTCAGTTCTTCAGACGGTTGCCGCCATCAGTGGAAACAGCACTCTAAACACTGTAGGTGAACTGACAAAGAACTACGATGGTTTGCGTATCGGCCTTGACTTAAAGCGCTAAAATCCATTTAATTGCAAACCGCAAGTGACATTTCTAGCGGGCAACTGTAAAAAAGTTGAAATTTATGTAGGACAAACTCGTAAATTTCAACTTTTTGTTGTATTTTTGCGGTCACAAAAAGAATGTATTTAGTAAATCAGTAATAACAAATTTTAAATTATGACAATCGATCAATTTAACTTTGCCGGTAAGAAGGCAATCGTTCGTGTGGACTTCAATGTGCCCATAGATGAAAATGGTAATGTAACTGACGACACCCGTATCCGCGGTGCTCTCCCCACCCTGAAGAAGATTCTCGCTGATGGAGGCGCTGTTATCATGATGAGCCACATGGGTAAGCCCAAGGGCAAGGTTAATCCCAAAATGTCATTGAAGCAGATTGTTCCTGCCGTTTCTGCAGCTCTCGGCGTGGATGTTAAGTTTGCTCCTGATTGCGCTAACGCTTCTGAAGAAGCTGCAGCCCTGAAAATGGGTGAGGCTCTGCTGCTTGAGAACCTACGCTACTATCCTGAGGAGGAAGGTAAGCCCGTTGGTGTTGAGAAAGGCACTCCCGAATACGACGAAGCCAAGAAGGCCATGAAGAAGAGCCAAAAGGAATTTGCAAAGAAGCTCGCTTCTTACGCTGACGCTTATGTGATGGACGCTTTCGGTACAGCTCACCGTAAGCACGCCTCTACCGCTGTCATCGATGAATTCTTCGACAAGGACAACCGCATGCTCGGCTATCTGATGGAGAAGGAAGTAAAGGCTGTTGACGCAGTGCTCGGCAACATCAAGCGCCCATTCGTTGCCATCATGGGTGGTTCAAAGGTTTCTACTAAGATCGGTATTATTGAGAATCTGCTTGGTAAGGTTGACAAGCTGATTCTCTGCGGCGGTATGACTTACACCTTCGCAAAAGCTCACGACGGTAAGATTGGTAACTCTATCGTTGAGCTCGACAAACTGGACGTGGCTCTTGGTGTTGAGGAACTCGCAAAGAAGAACGGTGTAGAACTGGTCCTCGGCAGCGACTGCACAGCTACCAATGGTCTCGACTTCGGTACAATGACCGTCAAGGAAGGTTCTGAGATCATCACTTGCCCCGCTATTGATGTTCCCGATGGATTCGAGGGTGTTGATGCTGGTCCTGAAAGTCAGAAGGCATTTGCCCAGGCTATCGAGGGTGCTAAGACCATTCTGTGGAACGGTCCTGCAGGCGTATTCGAGTGCGATGAGTTTACAGCTGGTAGCCGTGCCATCGGTGAAGCTATTGCCAAGGCTACCAAGGAAGGTGCCTTCTCGCTCATCGGCGGTGGTGACTCCGTGGCTTGTGTGAACAAATTCGGTCTTGCAGATCAGGTGAGCTACATCTCTACCGGTGGTGGTGCTCTGCTCGAGGCCATCGAGGGCAAGGTGCTTCCCGGTGTGGCTGCCATCAACGAATAACACACTAACTTATTATTCAACTATTACTGGACTGAGGGGTGGTTTTTTAAAAAGCCGCTCCTCGTTTTTATTGAGTACAAACAAAGGAAAGTTGCGTCTTATTTTAAATACAGACAAACAAATCAAAAAAAAGAATGAAGAAATTGAAAAAATACCGTGGCGTGGTGGTACCCATGGTGACTCCAGTAAGCAAGGATGGCAGTATCGACACAGCTGCTGTAGAACGTATAGTTGACAATATGGCTCGCTACGGTGTGGCTCCTCTGATTATGGGAACAACTGGTGAGGGTAATTCCGTAAGTACCGAAGGAGGTGTGCAGATGATTACCGCTGCCAAGAAAGCAGCCCAAGGACGTGTTACGATTTATACAGGACTGGCTGGTAACTGTGTTAGTGAACAACTGGCTGCCGCTGAAAAATTTATCGAAGCTGGAGCCGATGTAATTGCAGCCACCCTCCCCTCTTATTATGCACTCACACCAGCACAGATGGAAAACTACTATCTGACTCTGGCCAATGCACTTCGAGTTCCCCTGATGCTTTATAATATTACTATTACAACTCACATGAGTATTCCTCTCGATGTGATTGAGCGTCTGAGTCGTCATCCCAACATAGTGGGTCTGAAGGATTCCGAGAACAATGTTCCCAGACTGAAAGACGCATTGAAACTCTTTGCTGACCGTGAGGACTTTTCCTACTTTTGCGGATGCGCTGCCAATTCAGCCGTTTCATTGAGAAACGGAGCCGACGGTATAGTGCCCAGTGTGGGTAACTATCTGCCGAAGATTTATCAGGACCTTTATGAGGCAGGAATCAACGGAAACCAGGAAGAATGCGAACGTCTGCAACAAGAGACCATCGAAATAGGCAAGATTAACACCACAGGGTTAACCTTGGGTGAAAGTCTGGCAGGACTCAAAGTCATCATGAAAATGTGTGGCTTGTGCGAAGAATATATGCTGCCGCCACTTACTGAACTTCAGCCCGAGATAGTTGCTCGCATCCGCGAACAGGCGGCTCCCATAGTTGAAAAATTGTAAAATGAGATAACCCGATTCTTAACCTTTAAACTATTACCTTCTAATGAAACTACATTGGATAGACATGACCATCGTCGTACTGTCGCTCTTAGCGGCCGTTGGCGTTGGCGTTTATTTCTCCCGTAAGCAAAATTCAACAAAAGCCTATTTCGCAGCTAATGGAAGTGTACCAGCCTGGGCTGTAGGTATGTCGATGTTTGCCACCATCATTTCGAGCGTTACCTTCCTTGCCTATCCTGGTGCTGCTTACTCAGGAAACTGGATTCTTTTGGTACAGGGCCTGATGGTTCCCATTGTGCTTGTAGGAATGATTTGGTTTATCGTTCCCTTGTTCCGACGAGTAATCCGTCTTTCCACCTATGAATATTTTGAACGCCGTTTCGGTGCGCTTGCCCGCTATTACAGCTCGCTCGCATTCGTACTTGAACACTTTGCCAAAATGGGTACCATCCTCTACCTGATGGGTATGGCCATGGCTACCTTTACGGGTATGAACATCACCTATATTATTGTATTCATTGGCATTGTCATCATCCTGCTCACCTATTTGGGCGGAATGGAGGCCATTATTTGGATGGATGTGGTGCAGGGATTCCTGCTTATCCTTGGCGGTGTGCTCGCCGTGGGTATTCTGTTCTGGCTTACCGATGGCGGTGCGGCAACCATCTTCCAGGTGGCAGGCGAATACAATAAGATTGATTTCGGCCCCTACGACTGGGACTTCCGTGAGCGCACGTTCATTGTGCTCGTTGTCAATGGTATTTTCTATGCTGTTCAGAAATATGGTACTGACCAGAGCATCGTGCAACGCTACTTGGCGGCCAAGGACGAGAAGAGTGCCAAGAAGGCCAGCTATATGGGTGTGCTGATGAGCGTACCTGCATGGGCTTTGTTCATGTTTGTGGGTACTTGCCTGTTTGTGTATTATCACCTGAATCCTTCACCTGAAGTGGCCGCCCTGAAGAGCGACCAGGTGTTCCCCTACTTCATCGCCAACGAGCTTCCCGTGGGTATCTGCGGTCTGATTATCGCAGCCCTTGTAGCTGGTGCCATTTCCAGTATTGACAGTGATGTGAACTGCATCTCAGCCGTGATTGTGGAGGATTATTACGGACGTCTGAAGAAAAACGCCTCCGACAAGCAGAAACTTATCGTGGGACGTGCTTCCGTACTTGTCATAGGTATCCTGAGCATCTTTATTGCCCTGCTTTATGTGTCGTGGGGAGGCGAAGGAGTACTCGGAACCCTCTTCGGACTCTACGCTATTGTTTCGGCAGGTATCGTGGGTATCTTCCTGTTGGGTCTGTTCTCACGCAGGGCTAACTGGCAGGGAGTGTATATCGGCATTGCAGCCGCTGTCATCTTCACTGCTTACGCCATTCTTACCACAACATCCTTTGATACTGGTGACGGTACCCAAAAGTTGATGCTTGATTTGGGTGACTACAACTTCAGCCATCACACGCTGATGCTGGGTGTATATAGCCACCTCATCGTGCTCATCGTGGGATATCTTGCCAGCCTTTGCTTCAAGACACCATTGGCTGACAAGGAGCTCACCGTTTACGGATATCTGGAAGAACGTAAAAAAATGAAGGAAAACAATCAAGAAGTTTAAGAAATGAAACCAATATTAGCCATCACAATGGGCGATCCTGCCGGCATAGGTCCGGAGATTATTATGAAGTCGCTCCTTTTACCTGAGACTTACGAACAATGCCGCCCACTGGTTACGGGTGATGCAAAAGTGATGCTGTGGACTGCAGAGAAACTGGGCTACGATATCAAAATCCATGCTATCAAGGAGGTTTCCGAAGCCCGTTTCGAACAGGGTGTTGTGGATGTCATAGATCTTGAATGCATCGACATGAATACATTCAAGCCGGGGGAAGTGCAGGTACAATGTGGCCATGCTGCATTTCTTTCCGTTATCAAAGCAATCGAACTTGCCATGGCCAACGAGGTAGACGGAACAGTTACAGCACCACTTAACAAGGAAGCACTCCACAAGGCCGGGCACAATTTCGACGGACACACGGAGATATACGCCCACTACACGAATACGAAAAAATACGCCATGTTGTTGGCTGATGAGTATCTCCGTGTAATACATGTTTCTACACACTGTTCCTTACGGGAAGCCTGCGATCGCGTGAAGAAAGACCGTGTCATTGAAGTTACAGAGCTCATCATAGACGCCTGTCGCCAGTTTGGTATTGAGAATCCTCACATAGGAATTGCCGGACTCAATCCCCATGCCTCCGAGAACGGACTCTTCGGATGGGAAGAGGAAAAGGAAATCATTCCAGCTGTGGAAGAAATGAGGAAAAAGGGCTACAACGTGGAAGGACCTGTTCCGCCAGATTCTGTTTTTGCCAAGGCACGTAGCGGTAAATTCGACGGATGTGTAGCGATGTATCATGACCAGGGGCATATAGCCTTCAAGATGTGTGGATTCCAATGGAACAAGGAAACAGGTAAGATGGAGACAGCCAAAGGTGTGAACATTACACTCGGCCTTCCTATCATTCGTGTAAGTGTGGATCATGGTACCGCCTTTGATGTCGCTTTACAAGGAGTGGCTGCACCTGATGCTATGTTGCTCAGCATAGACTATGCCAGCAGAATGGCCCTCAACAGAAAGAACTAATAATCACAATAAAAACACAAAGAATCTAGTATATACGAATGATCGTTGTTATAGCAGATGATCTGACTGGAGCCGCTGAAATAGCAGGAATAGCCTGGCGGAACGGACTTCTAGTAAGAATGATAATGCGCCTCACAAGGACGATACCCACTTGTGATGTACTCGTTATTGCCACCAATACCCGGCAAGCAACCAAAGCAAAAGCCATCAAAGAAACAGATGACCTCATGCATAAACTATCTATGCTAGACAGCCCATTGTTTTTCTATAAAAAAACAGACAGTGCACTGCGTGGACACATTGTGGCAGAACTCAATGCAATGATGCTTGCCCTTCAGAAACCAAAAGCCTTGCTCATCGCTCAGAACCCATCGAAGGAACGAATCATTAAAAATGGCATATACTATCTCGACGATCTACCCCTTCATCAAAGCCAGTTTTATTATGATCCGGAATTCCCTGCCAACACTGCTGTCGTGGAAGAAAGATTGCCTGGAACTCACTCATTATCACTTCTGGATCCCCCGCAAAAAGGAATTAACATTGCTGATGCCTCTTCTCAGGAAGATATCAAATTACAGCTGCAGAAATGCAGTGATGACACTATTATAGCGGGAGGTGCTGACACTTTCGGTCACTGGATAAAAATGATGACACCCGATGCGAAAGATGTTGAAACCACGTCCGAATTCATTATTCCTTCATCTAATGTTCTTTTAATTCAGGGAAGTACTCAGAGCCATGCAAACAATTTCGGACTTCCTGAATCGTTGATGCCCGATGATGTCTTCCATGGTGAATCTCCGGAAAAGTGGATAAAATCGTTGAAAGAACAATTCAACGAGACATCTCTTATGGCTATTCGAATTCCGCAACCCTCAAAAGGAGGAAAAGACTATGCCATCAGACTTCGGAATATCATGGCAAAAGTAACGGCTAAACTGGTAAAAGAAAAAGCCGCTGCTCCTTTTTATCTGATGATTGAAGGTGGAGCAACGGCTTATGCCATTATTCAGCGGTTAGGCTGGAATTCATTTTCAATTGAAAGGGAGTTAGCCCCTGGTGTGGTGACCATCCAGTATAAACAAACCCTTATTACGCTTAAGCCGGGCAGTTATCCGTGGCCATCGTAAAAATCTATTTCCAATCGGGTACTACATAGCGGTCACCCGTCTGTTCTGCTATTTTACGTGCTGTGGCTTCAGGATAACCAGGACGAACAACTTTTGACACACCTTCTGGTGTAACTTCAAAACGTCCATTGACTTCTTTCTTTTCAGCCATGTCGTTGAACTTCACAATCAGATAGATGGCCAACTGACGCCAGCGGCAGATCATTTCGTCACCTTTCTTGCAAGTATAATCAGTAAGATAGTCCACAGCCTGTTTTTCAGAAGAAGCCAATAACTGCTGTGCCTTCAAATCAACTGCGGGAACTTCCTTGATATAACTCTGTTCTAAAGAGTCACGAACAGCTTTTAGTGACGGGAACATTGAGGAATAACGAGGATAGACCATATTACTTACCCAGTTGCAAACCCAAAAGGCATTCTTATCAGAGAATGTTACAGCATCAGCTCCTGGGGTATTGTAACACTCAGGCTGACGGATTGCTGAACAATAAACGGGAGTATAGGCGACCATGTTACCATCATCATTTCCAAACCAAAGAATGCCACCTATCTGACGAGGAAGCCATCCACGCAGTTGGGCTATATAGCTGAAACCCGTCTGCTGGGTGCTGGTGGGACGCTCATTGAAATATTCCTTGCCATCAACCTTGAAGCTAAGGGGGGTAGGACGATATGGCATCTGCCAGATACCTCCACCGATGTCACTATCCAACGAGAAGGGAGTGCCTTCATAATGGTCGCGCATACAATCCTGAATGTCCTGCAAGGAGACCTTTTTATTAGGAATAATCCAGAGCGGCATGGGCTCAGCTTCTTTCACCTTACCCATCGCATAAGGCAGATAGCGATCCATGTCGTTGGAGAAGTGATTGAAGAAACTCCATACCCGGGCCTCACAATAGCGTCGTCCACTAAAATCAGGATAGGCATAAGCATCATTAAATGAAAAGTCCTTATCCTTACCATCGAAAAATCCCTTTTCACGAGCAAACTTGATCACATCCTTTGAATAGAGAACGTTTTTCTTGTCTTTCTGATCAAAAGTTGTAATACGACTCTGATTGGCATGAGCACAAATTGCATCATCGGGAATGCGAATAGCCACCCAAACGGCTCCAGTACGACCAGGGCCTTTACCTATCATTTCCATAATCCAAGCCTCGTTAGGATCGCAGATGGTGAAAGTCTCTCCCTCAGAATTATAGCCATACTGAGCCACTAGTGACGTCATCACGTCAATGGCTTCACGGGCTGTCTTGGCACGCTGAAGTCCAAGGTACATCAGAGAGCCATAGTCTATTAGTCCCGTTGTATCAACAAGTTCTTCACGCCCGCCGAAAGTAGTCTCGCCTATGCTAACCTGATATTCGTTGATGTTACCAATAACATTATAGGTAACTGGGGCTTCTGGTATCTCGCCATGACAGACATAAGTGTCATAGTCGATGATCTTGCGCATCTCCCCTTTAGCATGCGTACCAGCAGGATAATGACAAAGACCGGTAAACATGCCATAGCTGTCAGCATTATAGGTACACATGACAGAACCGTCAGTGGAAGCGTTCTTGCCTACAATAAAATTGGTACATGCGTGAACACCCATACCCACAACAGACAACACTGCCATTAATAATAATTTTTTCATCGTATTATTCTTTTTTATTGGTTATTCCTTTTTACGAGGTTCTTTCTTAGCAAGCATCACGACCTGATAGAGGAAATCTGATACCCACTGCTCAGAGAAGCCCAGACGCTTGTCGAGCTGACGAATAGAGAGAACGGTCTTTACAACGCCAGGGTCTTTGTAATCATTCTTCGTGAAGATTTCATGAACTGTCTTATCCGTCATTGCACGGATGGCACCTTTAAAGAAACCTGGCACACGAAGTTTGAACTTCATCAGATTACCCGTCAGCATCATCAAATCGTTTGTGAAGGCTTGGAACTGGATGAGATAGGTCTGCACATCCTGCATCTTACGACATCCCTTCTTAATGCTCTTGTCTATTTCCTGAAAGAAGCTATCATCTGTCTTATAAATATCCTTCAACATCTTTTTACAATGCTTCTTCTCGCCAACGCCAAGTTTATTATTAACCGTTGGAACATGGAGCGTTGTCTTGAAGACACGAAGGTCAGGCAAGGCAGCCAAATTGTTGATTCCTACATTTTCGGCAATGGCAGCCTGGAAATAGACGCGTATAAGCGTCATGTAGTTCTCCATGCCAGCAACCTTGCCTTCTTCTTTCTTACCAAAAATCTTACTGAAAAATCCCATTTTATTATGATTTAGTATTTCTTATGATTGACAATTTCGTGCAAAGATACGGAATAATGTCGAAACAGCCAAATATTTTATCCAAACACAAAACGGATACACTGATAAAGCTGCACACCCAGCACATAGACTAACAGCCAAATGGTAAAACGGTTCTGATATGGTTGACGGTATTTTTGTACCAATCCTGTGGCAATAGCATAGGTAATACTAGCTATGAAAATAATGAAAGCCACGATGGGAATGAAGGCCGATGAAAAACTAGACGGAAAAAGCTCTCCCGTCACACTGGCAAGAATCGGAGCGGGAACCGCAATTAGCATCAACAAAATAACCAACATAGCTCCAACTACAATCAATACCAGCCAAAGTGCTGAACGCTGACGAAGCATCAACCGTTCTCCGCGGACGAGTGATGACAGGGCATGTTGGAGTCCTCCTCGCTGAAAGGCATTATAAGCAATATAAAGAAGTATAATCCAAACGAGCAGGGGTTGTGCCAGGTTTTGCGTGAAATGGCCAAAATACCAACGGATTCCTTCTGGCGAAAGCAGTGAGTGCATGGAAGATTCCGGCATCACGGCAGTAATCAGCCATGATGCAAGTATCACCAACATTTGGGCTATTCCCAAAACGAAGCACAATCGGACAGCTCTCATCAGCTTCTAGCCCTCCCTTTATTCTGTATCTGGCTGAAGGTTATCTATATCAATAATGCGGAGCTCACAGGCACGGACTACCAAACGGGTGGCATTAACACCCATACCTCCGTTTCCATCCGGAAACAATTTCTGAATGAGTTCATTCTGTCGCTTCTCCAGACTCTTCACGCCAAAGGGCATACCGCGCAGATTGGTAATCTGTTCCTTGGTATAACCCAAAGCCAAATGACGAAGGAAACGCTCATCGTATTCATCAATCTCATAATCTACCAAAGCTTCCTGACGCATCATCTGACTGCCAACACTCCGCTTAAAACGGTCGATGATTTTTTCAAGAATAGGCTGATTGAAAACCATTCGCTTTCCTGACATTACACTCTGTACATCACCACGGGTAAGCAATTCGCCACTCTTCAAACAAATACCGTCGCAACCGGCGTCAAGCACATCCACCCAAAGCTTCTCGTTGAGAATTTCACCTGTGAAAATAAGCACCTTGATCTTGGGATAAGCGTCTTTGGTCTGGCGGCAGATTTCAACTCCGATAGTTGTAGAACCATTCAGTCCCAGATCGAGTAGCACGAGATCAGGCTGCTGTTGTTTAATCAGTCGCCAATAAGCCGTCTCATTCTCTGCTGTCCCTATAATCTCAGCTTCAGGTATTTCGTTACGGAAAATGCCTTCAGTACCTTTCAGCTCGAGAGGCACATCTTCGACGATAATAACTTTAAAATTGTCCATTATATCTATATTTTACGTATTTACGATTTCAGTCTTTTACTGCCTTGGCATTCACTTTTGCCAGTGTCACATTGAAGAGAGTTCCACCATTGTCTTCTGGTTGTGCTACTATGCCACAACCGTGTCTGTTGGTAGCCTCTGAATTCTCACGGACAATCTGGCGACATACAAGATACGGAATATTCTCACGGGAAGGTCTGAAGAAATCACGACATTCCACATTAGGCATCTTAACCTTATATATAACGTAGTCACCTTTTATTTCTTTCGTAACGTCCAATGTTTTTTCTCCTGATTCATGCTTAAGTATATCAAACAGATAGTCAATCACATCGGAATCTGAAATGGGTTTCTCCACCTGATTCATCACCTGCTGTGAGAGAATCGAATAAAGCTCCTTATAATAAGAAGCCAATTCGGCAATGGGAGCTATATCGACAGAATGATGATCTTCAGGAAGTAACTGACCAATACGTGAAGGATAATACATCGTTTCATGCTTCAGCGTTGAAAGGCAATTGTCAATCACATTGTTACTGATGTAAAGCTGCTGGTTTTCATAATCAATACGATGCAATTCATCCTCCATCATTTCCACTTCATGCCGCTTATTCTCCACAGATCCACGACTGCGCGCAAGAGCCCTTTGTTCCTCAATATGCTGACGCCGCAACTGTGGCCGATAATAGAGCAGATAGTAACCTATAAGGATGGCAAAGAGTAAGACCATCAACAGGAAAATGGCAACATTCTTGTTCTGACTGGAACGTTGCATACGTTTAACGTAGTCTCCCAACGTATGGTCGGCTGTTGCCTCCTTGTAGAGCTGCGTGTATTCCCGATTATTACGATGGTAAATATCCCATTTATGCAAGGCCAGTGCCGCCACAGCTGTTTCATTGGAAATGCCTAGAATAATACTCGTATCGGGATGTTCTGCCAGTTTCAGATAATGGCGAACGCTATCTGCCATCTGAAGTGTATGCTCGTAGGTACCGTTGATGTTGCTGAAATAGGCACTATCGGCATAGCGAACAGCAATCATATTGGGATCTGTAACGGCCTGAACATTCAACGAAGCCGTAAACACGAGCAAAAGAAGTATTAGTTTACGGATACCAACAGGCAGACGGAAGAAAAGACGGCTCCCCTTCCCCACTTCACTCTCTGCCTGAAGGGTACAAACAGAGAAGAGCTTACTGATTTTCTTATAGCGCTCGATAATGCCGCGACAATTGAGCAAGCCAAATCCATGACCACCTTGTATCTGATGAGTGAAAAGCGTGGAAAGTTGTTCTTCGGTCATTCCTTTACCGGTATCAGCCACGGAAAGCTCCACATAACCCTCTCCCTGTGAGGCTCCGATTTCAACACGTCCACCTTTTTGCGTGAATTTCCGGGCATTATCGGCTATCGTATTAATCATGAAAAGTGTCAAGATTTTATCAGCCTTCACAACAGCATCTGTATCGTTTATAATCAGGTCAATACCCTTTAACTGAAAACTCATGCGTGAACGCTTAACAATATCAAATAGTACCTGAACGGGAAAACTTTCTATCTTCAATTGCAGTTCGCCCTGACGCAACTGTATCCAATCCGTGAGCGTCTGATTATAGTCATTGATAGTCTCTGTAATCTCCCCGATATATGCCAATCGCTCAGCCTTAATTTCTTCCGGCTCATCAGCATGCTGGAGTTTCTGTATTTCATGCATCATGCGATCGATGAGCGGTGTGATGGTATTCACGAGGAAAATCTTGGCGCGATTCTCAAGATTGCGTTTTTTGTTCTTTTTCAGAAGAACAACAGCCATCTCCGTATCTTCCTCTATTTCTTCCCGACGTTCCGATAATTCCCTGATAATCTTTTCATTATCGCGTCCCAGCTGATCAAGTTGTTTCTGACGGTTCCGATGTTCATTCCTACGCCGCATATAATTGAAAAGATAAAGGGAGAGGATGGTCAGCAGAATCATGGCTACCACAGCAGCAATCATCCAACTAAGCTGATAGGAAGAACGGTCAAGTTGTGCTGCCCGGGCTTCCAGTTGTCTATCCTGTCGCGTCTGCTCCTGCAAGTCGAGGTATTCATTTCGGTTATAGTCGCTCTTTGGCTTATCGTCGAGCGCTGAATATGTGAGTGAGAGACGTTCCCGGATACTAGCCACCAAATCAGGTGCCTGTTCAATAGCCTTATCATCATAAAGGGCATTCTCCAGACAGGCAAGCGCAGAATGATAATCCTCAATATTCCAATAGCAGGAAGCCAGTGTACGATAGCTTCCGGCTATCTGATAGACATCCCCGTATTGTTTGAAAATTTCAAGGGAGCGTTCTGCAAGTGAACCAGCCAATAAAGAATCCGGGATATTGTCAGAATTAATAAGCGTCATGGAAGGGCGGTTATTGCTCACCAGCATATCGCGGTTTTCCTTAATGAACAAATGCTCACTCATTCCTTGAAGGGCATTAGCCTGCCAAAAAACGTCACCACTCTGCAAACTCCGTTGATAGCAGCGCATCAGATAGTCCCATTCCTGTTGCTGTATATCTTCGGCCGTTCCGTCAACAAGAATACCGCCGGCACCAATCTGATAAAGATAGTTCAGATACTGGGCTGTATCCTCCTCCAGAACATCCACGTCTATCAGATTCAGGGCAGAGATACTTTGCGATTCAAGTCCTACATAATAATAATAGGTGGAAGCCACAATGCCAAGCTCACTCTCGGCATATATCATACGTCGCTGAAGCCGTTCGGAGAGAGCATTACGCTCTTCATCAATACGACGAAGAATCCGCTGAGCCCGCTCATAATAATCGTAGAACTCTTTATTGCGTGACTCTCTTTGGCACAAACGCATCTCCTGAACATCTGCAACAAGCAGTTCCACCTGGTTATCCGTAATATGGCGTACGCTATCAAGCAGTTTGTAGGCATCCTGATATTTCATCTTCATAATGCTCACAAATGCGAGATTGTTCATTGCCTCAGCTTTACCGGCATGATAATTTTCAGCTATTGAAAGTGCCCGTTTGGCATAGACAGCCGTGGAATCGAGATTCTTGTAATGGTAAAAGTAGGAGATTGAATTCAACTTATCAACCGCATCCTGGTTCTTCGGCTGACAAGCTGTTAAAAAGAAAAGGGAACACAAAGACACAAAGATACAAAGTTTTTTCACCCAATTCTCAGGCGCACTACTTTGTTTCTTTGTGCCTCCGTGTTCCATTAAAAAGTAATGATTTTATGAACGTGCGGCAGCAACGTAGCCAAGTGCTTCCTTACACTTGTCTGTCACATACTGCCAGTCACCAGCAGCAACCTTATCCTTCGGGAACAACTTGCTACCCATACCTACGCAGTAAACACCTGCCTTGAACCAAGCCTTCAGGTTCTCAGCCTCAGGAGCAACACCACCGGTAACCATAATCTTTGACCAAGGCATTGGAGCCTTCAGGCCTTTCACCATATTAGGACCTACTACATCGCCAGGGAATACCTTTGTAAGGTCGCAACCCAGCTCCTGAGCCTTACCAATCTCAGAAACAGTCATACAACCTGGGCAGTAAGGTACAAGACGACGATTGCAAACAGGTGCAATGTCGGGATTGAACAATGGTCCTACAACGAAGTTGGCACCCAGCTGAATGTAAAGAGCAGCCGTTGGAGCATCCACAACAGAACCGATACCAAGAGCCAGTTCAGGACATTCCTTATCAGCCCATTTCACCAGTTCGCCAAATACTTCCTGTGCGAAATCGCCGCGGTTAGTGAACTCAAAAGCACGAACACCACCCTCGTAGCAAGCTTTCACCACATTCTTGCAGATCTCAAGATCCTTGTTATAGAAGACAGGAACCATACCGGTGTCACCGATCTTCTTCATTACTGCTATCTTATCAAATTTTGCCATTTCTCTTTTTATCTTTGTTTTGTTAATAAAAACGGGTAACCCGGAATAGTTTTTAGCGCTGTACGCGGCCGTTAGCATTACCACCGGCAAGACTCTCCACCTCGTCAACACTTACCAGGTTGAAGTCACCATTGATAGTGTGCTTCAGGGCACTGGCTGCTACGGCAAACTCAAGGGCTTCACCCTGATTTGGCTTGGTAAGCAGACCATGGATCAGACCACCAGAGAAGGAGTCACCACCACCGACACGGTCAATGATAGGATTAATCTCATAGCGCTTTGACTGATAGAATTCCTCACCATTGTAAATAAGGGCCTTCCATCCGTTGAAGGTTGCTGAGAAACTCTCGCGAAGTGTGGAAACAACATATTTGAATCCGAACTCTTCCTTCATCTGCTTGAAGATCTTTTCATAACCGCTGGCATCGGTCTTACCACCCTCAACATCTGCATCGGGCTTGAAACCAAGACAGAGTTCTGCATCTTCCTCATTACCGATACATACGTCAACATACTGCATCAGGGGGCGCATGATGCTGATAGCCTTCTCTGAAGTCCACAGCTTCTTACGGAAGTTAAGGTCAACACTTACACAAACGCCATGGCGCTTTGCAGCCTCACAAGCCAGCTTTGTCAGTTCAGCAGCCTTGTCGGAAATGGCAGGAGTGATACCAGACCAGTGGAACCACTGAGCACCTTCCATGATTGCATCAAAATCGAAATCTGAAGGATCAGCCTCAGCGATGCTGGAATGGGCACGGTCGTAAATCACCTTAGAAGGACGCATCGAAGCACCTGTCTCTGCATAGTAAAGACCAACACGTTCACCACCACGGGCGATAAACTGCGTATTTACACCATAACGGCGGAGGGCATTCACTGCAATCTGACCGATTTCATGCTTTGGCAGCTTGCTTACGAAATAAGCATCGTGGCCATAGTTAGCAACAGAAATAGCTACATTAGCCTCACCACCACCGGGGATGATGCGAAATGAATCACTCTGGATGAAACGGTCGTTGCCGTTAGGAGAAAGGCGGAGCATAATCTCGCCCAAAGTCACAATCTTTGCCATTGTTTCTTGTTTTTGAATGTTTATAGATTAATTTGTTTGCAATGTTGTTTACGTGCACAAAATTACGATTTATTGGGCAAATATACAAATAAAATCTGAAATATTTGTGTTTTTAACAAAAAAAACCACTGTGCTTTCGCACAATTCAAGATTTTTTGCTATTTTTGCACCGAAATCATCATTGTGTGCGCAAACATACGCTGTGCGAACAAACATTTTCAATCTACTATGGCAGAAAAAATAAGAATCAAGGACATTGCAGAACTGTCAGGAGTGTCTGTCGGAACAGTCGATAGAATTCTTCACAATCGCCCTAATGTGTCAAAGTCGGCCCGCGAAAAAGTGGAAAAGGTGCTGAAGGAAATCAACTATCAGCCTAATATGTATGCCGCTGCCCTGGCTTATAACAAGACCTATAATTTCACCCTGCTCATTCCCAGACATGCCAGCGAGGCCTATTGGGAAGAGATTGAGGAAGGTGCTTTGAGGTGTGCTGAAGTCAGAAGCGATTTCCATGTTCAGGTGGAAGTGAAGTACTACACCCGATTCGACACACTTTCATTCATTAAGGCTTCCGCGGAGATTCTCAAGGATGGGCCCAATGGCGTGATTATCGTGCCCAGCGACCTCGATGTCACCCAGGGATTTACTGACCAGCTCCACATGCGGAAAATTCCTTTTATATTACTTGACTCCTATATGCCAGACCTGAAACCGCTCAGTTTCTTTGGTCAGGATTCTTTCCAAAGCGGTTATTTCGCCGCAAAAATGCTGATGCTCATCGCTGCCAAGGAGAAGGAAATCATGCTGATGAAGCAGATGAAGAACGGTAAGGTGGCTTCGAAGCAACAGGACAATCGTGAGGTGGGATTCCGCCATTACATGCGCGATCACTTCCCTGCTGTTCAAATCCTGGAACTTGACCTTCCGCTTGAAGAAGAACGTTCCGAATACGACAACATTCTTGAGGACTTTTTCACAACCCATCCCGATGTGCACCATTGCATTACAATGTGTTCAAAAGCCCACATTGTCGGTGAATTCCTGCTGAGAACCAACCGGCGGAATGTTCAAATCATGGGCTACGACATGGTTGGTAAAAATGCAGTTTGCCTGCGTCAGGGGAGCATTTCCTTCCTCATTGCACAGCATGCATTCATGCAGGGCTACAATTGTGTTGACACACTTTTCAAAGCAATCGTTCTCAGGCAGGAGGTGGAACCCGTCAACTATATGCCTATCGAGTTGCTTACAAAGGAAAACGTGGATTTCTACCGCAGAACACAGCTCTAGCTACTATTGCAACTATAGAATCTATTGAAAATTATACAAGAACATCATAATAAAACAAAATCTACAATGGAACAATCATCTTTCATTAAAATCAATCCCGCCGATTCTGTCGTGGTTTGTTTACGCCCATTTACCAAAGGCGAAACCATTGAAGTGGACGGCAAGTCGGTCACTCTTCTTCAGGACACGCCTGCAGGCCACAAAGTTCTTATCGACGATGCTCCGCAAGGACAGAACATCATCAAATATGGCTATCCCATCGGTCATGCACGAGAAGACCTGAAATCCGGACAATGGGTGAATGAGAATAACCTGAAAACCAATCTTTCGGGTACGCTTACTTATGAATATCATCCTGTGGACGAGAAACTAAATATCCCCGCCGATGACCGTACCTTCCAAGGCTATCGCCGCAAGAATGGTGAGGTAGGTATCCGTAACGAAGTATGGATCGTACCTACTGTTGGTTGCGTAAACGGCATTGCTGAACGCCTGGCTTCTCAGCTGGAAAAAGAAACACATTTGGAGGGTATTGATGCTGTTCATGCATGGCATCACAACTATGGCTGCTCACAGCTATCAGGCGACCATGAGAACACGCGTAAAGTGCTGCGTGATATTGTTTTACACCCAAACGCTGGAGCAGTACTTGTACTCTCTCTCGGATGCGAAAACAACCAGCCTGACGACTTTATGGCCATGCTTGGTGATTACGACAAAGACCGTATCAAACTGCTTGTCACCCAGAAGGTGGTAGGCGATGAGGTGGAAGCTGGCATGGAAATCCTTCGCGATCTCTATCAAGTGGCAAAGCAAGACAAGCGCGAAGCATGTCCTTTGAACGAACTCCGTGTAGGTCTGAAGTGTGGTGGCAGCGACGGTTTCTCTGGCATCACCGCTAACCCATTGGTAGGAGAATTCTCCGATTTCCTGGTAGCACAAGGCGGAACGAGCATTCTTACGGAGGTTCCTGAAATGTTCGGTGCAGAGACTATCCTGATGAACCGTTGCGAGACTCCTGCTCTTTTCGAACAGACCGTGAAGCTGGTCAACGACTTCAAGGAATACTTCCTTTCTCATGGAGAGCCTGTGGGCGAGAATCCATCTCCTGGAAATAAGGCCGGCGGTATCTCCACGCTGGAAGACAAGGCTTTAGGTTGCACACAGAAATGCGGACGTGCTCCCGTGAGTGGCGTACTCGGCTATGGTGACCGCTTGCAGGTGAAAGGCCTCAACCTCCTTTCTGCACCCGGTAACGACTTGGTAGCCTCCACGGCATTGGCAGCATCAGGATGTCAGATTGTACTCTTCACCACAGGTCGTGGCACTCCATTTGGCACTTTCATTCCAACGATGAAGATTTCCACGAACAGCAATCTCTTCCACAACAAGCCCAACTGGATTGATTTCAATGCAGGCCAATTGGTTGAGGGACGTCCTATGAAAGATGTATTGGCTGATTTCATCGACAAGATTATTCGAGTGGCCAGTGGTGAGAAAGCCCAGAATGAGAAGAACGGATACCGTGAAATATCCATTTTCAAAAACGGCGTAACGCTTTAAAACACAAGGATTTAACCAAGCATCCGTCGATTTCACCTGATGCCCATTATATAACGGATGATATTTGGACCTCCCCGAGTATCATCCGTTTTTTTGTCTGTTACTCTTCGCCCCGAAAGGGGATTTTCGCCCTTCTCAGAAGGGGCTTTGTTTAAATGATGCAGAAGCCTTGCTTCCAGGCCATTCTTACGTTGCTTCCACGCCATTCTTACAATGCTCCTAGGCCATTCTTACGTTGCTTCTACGGCCATTCTTACGTTGCTTCTACGGCCATTCTTACAAAGACCTCAGTTTTACCCGTCTTTAGCCCACTCCATTTTTATACAGAAGCAAAATTGTCAGAAACGGTCTGTTTTTATGGAAGAAATTCGTATCTCAGCCCCACGGCAACATCAGATTTTTGGGGGTTTTAGGCATCAAAAAGACGCTAAAAGAGTTAAACAAACGGGTAGTGTAACCCCTAGCAATCTCTTATCTTATTGATTTTCAGCCATATACAAAACTACCGATTACAGGATTACAGGATTACACCCCAAATTATGCCCCCTCCCCCAGAAGAGTTCGATTATTTCATTTTTTATGATTATATATAAATATCTATATATATAAATAAATATGTATATAAATAATTAAAAATACAACAAAATAAGCAATTTTTCGCAGAAATATTTATGTATATTTATTAATATATATATAAATATAAGTATATATATACATAATAATATATAATTAAATAATTATATAGTATAAATATTCAGTTTTAAGAATCGGGGGTTCAAAAAACAGGGTGTAATCCTGTAATCTTGTAATCGCTTCCATTTCAATCATGATGAATCCGTTACTTTCAGACAGGTCACTCAAATAAAAGTAAAACATTTTTTTGTATTTATCTCACTTATTCGTAACTTTGCACGCAGATGACAGATTCAAGCAATAAGAAAGGGTTCATAGCGCTATCGCCGCTGGTGATATTCATTCTACTCTATCTGGTAACGAGTATCATCGCGCATGATTTCTATAAGGTACCCATCACGGTAGCCTTTATGATCAGCAGTATCTATGCTGTGGCTATTTCCGGCGGACTGCCTCTGCAAAAGCGAATTGAGACGTTTAGCCGTGGAGCAAGTACCGGGAATCTGATGCTGATGCTCTGGATCTTTGTACTGGCCGGTGCCTTTGCGAATTCCGCGAAAGTCATGGGGTGTATTGATGCAACGGTGAATCTGACCCTTACTTTGCTCCCTGCAAACATGTTGCTGGCGGGACTTTTCCTGGCTTCCTGTTTTATCTCTCTGAGCATTGGCACAAGCGTGGGCACTATTGTTGCCCTTGTCCCAATTGCTGCAGGACTGGCTACGAGTACGGGAACTTCGGTAGCAATGATGACTGCCGTAGTGGTTGGCGGGGCTTTCTTCGGTGACAATCTGTCATTCATAAGCGATACGACCATTGCCGCCACACAGACACAAGGCTGCCGTTTGAGTGACAAGTTCCGTGTGAATGCATTTATTGTGGCTCCGGCAGCCCTGATAATTCTCATTGTCTATATTTTCATGGGCTCAGGCGTGCAGTCTCCTTCAAATGTTCCGGATGTAGCGTTTGTGAAAGTTGTCCCCTATCTGATTGTGCTGATCACGGCTATTTTTGGCATGAATGTGATGGCTGTGCTCACGCTTGGTCTTGTACTGACTGGCGTAATAGGACTTATTGACGGTTCCTACGACATTTACAGCTGGTTTAAGGCTATGGGCGATGGAATCTTGGGCATGGGCGAACTTATCATCATTACCATGATGGCGGGTGGTTTGCTCGAAATCATACGCGAAAATGGCGGCATCGACTTTATTATCAAAAGAATGACCGCGCATGTAAACAGCAAAAGAGGAGCCGAACTGTCTATAGCCGCTCTGGTCACATTAACCAATATCTGTACGGCCAATAACACCGTGGCCATCATCACCGTGGGTGGAATTGCCAAGCAAATTGGCGACCGCTTTGGGGTTGACAACCGTAAATGCGCCTCATTGCTTGACACATTCTCGTGTTTCACACAAGGTATTATTCCTTACGGAGCACAGCTGCTCATGGCTGCAGGACTGGCAAAACTCAATCCGATAGACATCGTACCTTTCCTCTACTATCCATTGGCCTTGGGCCTCTCTGCCCTCTTGGCTATTCTCCTTCGTCTGCCCAAACGATATTCGTAAAGGTAAAAAGGTATAAATGATAAAGAGTAAAAAACAAGTAATACATGAACGTACTGACACGCAACTACTTTCGCATGCTCCGCAATGGGGCCTTCGGTGAGCATGAAGCACTGGAACCCATGTCGAAATATAAATGGAACGCACTCTACCAGAGGGCTGAGCGCGAGGATGTGCTTGTTTACCTGAAAGCCGATGCACCCCATAGTTCAATCAATTTTGAAGACCACACGCAGGGGCGCAAATACCGTAATATAGCAAAAGCCGAATATCATGCCATCGACACCTCGCTTGACACGCTGGACATGCTCAATATCATGCTTTACAATATTGATCAGACCATCTCTGGCCACACATCCCTTCACGGTATTATAGAAATGGGGCGTTTTCTAAGAAAGAAAGGCGACAAAGTGGACTTCATAAAACTGGAATCCTGGTTTCATAAGCTTGGAGTAAACCGAATGGCACAGTTACACGGCTCCGTTCTCATCTCGCTTTTCGGATTCCACATCGATGAACTGCCTTTTATGACCTCTGAAAAAGCGATGGCAGAAAAGTTGGGCGATCAGGACAAGCGTCTCACGCTTTCATACCTCACCCATTACCCATTGTCAACAACCCATAGTATGCTGCGGCGCTTACACAATGCCATCACGCAGATTGAAGAATAAAAAGTGAGATTAAATTTGGATATCTTCCTAAAATAGCGTATCTTTGCACGTATGAATTTAAAGACACGACTTTTAATATTATATATATTCGCAGCATTCTCCATGGTGGCATCAGCTCAGTTCACTGATGAACTGTGTGAAGACTCGTGCGAACATATTCATGGTATCGATATCAGCCACTATCAGGGAAGCGTTTTCTGGGAAGCCATCGGTAACAATTCCAAGATGGCGTATGTTTACTTAAAGGCCACAGAGGGCGGAGACCGGATTGATCAGATGTATGAGGAAAACATTCGTCTGGCCCATCATTACGGCTTGAAGGTAGGCAGTTATCATTTCTTCCGTCCGAAGACCTCACTTAAAGTGCAACTCAAGAATTTCATGATGCAATGCAGGCCCGGTGACCAGGACCTGATTCCTATGATTGATGTAGAATCAACGGGAAAACTGCCCAATGAGGAGTTCTGTGATTCACTTATCCGATTCTTGGAGATGGTGACTGAAGCCTATCACCAGAAACCATTGGTGTACACAGGAAACAATTTCTATAACAAATACCTTCAGCACAAGATTGATGACTATCAGCTCATGATAGCCAAATATGCTGACGCCGAACCCGAACTCTTCGACGGCCGCGACTATATCATCTGGCAATACACGGCCAAGGGACGCATTAATGGCATCAACGGCTTTGTGGACAAAAGCCGTTTTATGGGGCGTCATAGCATGAGGGAAATCAGATTCAGGCACTGGTAATGGAGGATGTAACTAGTAGATTTGATAGTAAATACTGAAACATATATATAAAAATGGCAATCATAAAATGTCCAGAATGCGGACATCAGGTAAGCGACAAGGCACCCATCTGTCCCAGCTGTGGCGTAGAAATAGCGGGCAAAGTGACAAGATGTCCCGAATGTGGTGAGATATTCTTTAAGGACGAGGCAATTTGTCCCAGCTGTCATCGGCCTGTTAGAAGCCAATCTGCCAATCAGAATGAAGCGACCAACACCACACAACCTGCAGTTTCTGAAGCGTCCAAAAGGGAAATAACAAAACCGCAAACACAGGAAAAACCTGTAGGCACGCCACCCGCACCTAAAAAGAAGAAAGGTGGTTCTGCGGCTTTGTTCGTTTCGTTCCTCATAGCCCTTCTCGTATGCGGAATCTGCTTCTATATGTATAAGAACGCGCAAGACCGCAAGGAGTTGCAAGAATACGAGTTTGCCACAAGAAGCGAGGATCCCCTTATTCTGCAAAGTTACCTTGACACCTATAAAGATGCCCCGCAAGCCCATATCGATGCTATCACGGCCCATCTGCAGCAAATCAAGCAAAACGACCTGGATTGGAATAACGCATACATCAGCAATTCAAAATCGATGCTGACTGAATACCTGCTTAAACATCCGGATTCACCCCACAAAGCATTGGCACAACAAAAGATTGACTCTCTCGACTGGGCTCAGGCATCGGGACAGAACACGATAGAGGCCTATCAGGCTTATCTCGATGAGCATCAAGATGGCGAGCATTACAATGAGGCTGAGGAAAACATGAAGGCCTTGAAAGTAAAGGAAGTTACCCCGGAAGAAAAATCAATGATCAATCAGCTTTTCCGCCGTTTCTTCATCAGTATTAATGAACGGAATCAGGATAACCTCGTAAGCACCGTGGCAGAAGAACTGATGCTGCTTGATAAAGAACAGGCAACACCGAGAGACGTGGTTCAGATGATGGAAAAAATGTACAAAGACGACGTTACCCGCCTCATCTGGAGAATCAACAAAGACTACAACATCAGCAAACGCGAGGTGGGTGATAACCGATATGAATACTCCGTTTCGTTTACGGCACTCAAAGAAGAAGAACATACTGATGCAGCCAACAATAAAAACAGTCAGTATCGGATTAATGCAAAGGTCAATCCTAATAACCGCATCTCTGAACTGAAGATGTCTAAGATAGTGGATTAAAAAAGAAGGGGTTAGCGTAAAGACTAGCCCCTTCTCATTTCCTGAATCAGTTGCCGCTGGCGTTCTGTCAGGTGTGTTGGCAACTGCACATTGTAAGTGATGATCAGATCCGCGCCATTGGCTCCTTTTCCTTTTAGGCGGACCTTTGTTCCCTGTTGAGTTTCGGGCTTTACCTTCATCTTCAGCTTTCGCCCGTCACCCAGAGCTACGATAATCTCACCGCCCAGCATAGCCGTATAAAAATCGATGTTTACCGTCGATTGGGTCTCCTTGGGTTGTTTGAAACCTCCAAAACCTCCACGGCCGCCGAAGAGTTCATCAAAAATGGAACCAAGGTCGGCACCTCCCTTTCCTCGTCCGAAACCGCCAAATGGGTTTCCGCCGCCAAAAGGATTACCGCTGCCGAATGGATTTGCTCCACCAAAGGGATTATCGCCACCGAAAGCTTCTGCTTGCTTCCAATTCTCGCCATACTGGTCGTACTTGGCACGCTTTTCAGGATCACCAATTACTTCATAGGCTTCCGTAAGTGCCTGAAACTTAGCCTTCGCTTTCGGATCATCCTGATGCAAGTCGGGATGAAACTGCTTGGCCCGCTTCAGGTATGCCTTCTTCACATCCTTCTGAGGGATGTCCTTCGAAACACCTAAGATCTTGTAATAATCTACAAATGCCATAATTAACGTCTCCTATTTTTTAATTAATCATCAACAAAAAGTGTGCCGAAAGTACCATATTTTCAGATAAATTGATTAACTTTGCCGAAACATAATAAATAAAATTCCAATGAAAAGAATAATTACAGTGTGCCTTGCTGCATTCTGTTTAAGTAACATGGCTATGGCACAGACAAAGACGGTTGATTTAAGAATCATCGAGACCACGGATGTTCATGGATCATTCTTTCCCTATAACTTCATCGAGCGCAAGCCCAAAAGTGGTTCGCTTGCACGTGTGATAACATATGTGGACTCACTCCGTCAGCAGTATGGAGACCGCCTTTTGCTTTTCGACAACGGCGACATCCTGCAGGGCCAGCCCACCTGCTATTATTGCAATTACATTAATCCAAAGATGGAGAATGTGGCAGCAAGTGTAATCAACTACATGCGCTATGATGCCCAAACCGTGGGAAACCACGACATTGAGACTGGACATGAAGTTTATGACAAATGGATACGTGAAGTGAAATGTCCTATGCTTGGAGCCAATATCATTGACACCAAAACCAACAAACCTTATCTACAACCCTATGCTATTTTCCGTCGCGATGGAGTAAAAATTGCCGTGCTTGGAATGCTTACACCTGCTATCCCCAACTGGCTTAATGAAAAGCTTTGGAGTGGATTGCGTTTCGAGGAAATGGTGGAAAGTGCCCGTAAATGGGTTAAATATCTAAAAGAAAACGAACACCCCGACATCATCATCGGGCTCTTTCATTCAGGTCTTAAGGGGGGCATTGTGACAGATAAATATAAGGAAGATGCTACGCTCGAGATAGCTGAGACCGTGCCTGGCTTCGATATTATTCTGTATGGCCACGACCACATCCGCCATAGCCAGACGATTACCAACACTGAGGGTAAACAGGTGCTCCTGCTCGACCCCACCAGCAACGCTTATTATGTGGGTGATGCGCAAATAACCGTCACAATAAAGAAAGGTAAAGTGATTGACAAGAGAATCACTGGCGAAATACACGACATTCGGGGACTGGAAATAGACAAGCAGTTCGAAAAGCATTTCCAGTATGCTGTTGACAGCGTTAACAATTTCGTCAACCGTAAGATCGGCACATTCAAGAATGCGATTTACACACGCGACTGCTATTTCGGAAGCAGCGCCTTCTGTGACTTCATCCATTCACTCCAGCTTAGAATCACCGGAGCCGACATTTCTTTCAACGCTCCTCTCACTTTCGACGCCAAGATTCCTGCCGGCGATGTATTCATGAGCGACATGTTTAATCTCTATAAATACGAGAACCAGATATATACCATGATGCTTACAGGTCGTGAAATCCTAGGGCATCTGGAAATGAGCTACGACCTTTGGGTAAACACTATGAAAAGTCCCGATGACCATATTATGCTATTGGCCGAAGGAGAGCAGGACGATAATCAGCGCTACATGTTCAAGAACCTTGCCTTTAACTTCGACTCTGCTGCAGGCATCGACTATGAGGTTGACGTTACCAAACCCGATGGTCAGAAAGTCCACATTCTGCGTATGAGTAATGGAGAGCCTTTCTCGCTCGACAAGACCTACAAAGTGGCCATGAACAGTTATCGTGGCAATGGCGGTGGCGAACTGCTCACCAAGGGAGCAGGTATTCCGCAGGAGAAACTTATGGAGCGTGTAGTATGGCAGAGTGAACGCGATCAGCGCTATTATCTCACCCAAGAAATTGAAAAGATGGGCGTTGCCGATCCAAAGGCCTTCAACAACTGGCGCTTCGTTCCTGAGGAATGGGCAAAGCCAGCCATTGAGCGAGACCGACAGTTGCTATTCAAATAAGTAATACACCTTATTATATTATAATGAGTTATTATTGGTTCATATTCTGCAAGACAGATTTGATGCTGGAAAAGACTTCTGACGGAAGCCATACCATCCCTTATGGTGAAGAACCACCCGTTAGTGTGAAAGAATGGACAACCATACACACAATTGACATACCAGAGCCCATACTTCCAGGAAACGGAGATACCAAAGCCAAGACACTACGTATAGACAGTCCCATCATCGACCATCCTTCCTATGAGATGATCGGACTCCGCGCTTCCTATCATCTGCTCCCCCGGCATCTTTATCTCATTGCCGGCAAATGTCAAGAAATCCTTTATTGGGATTCAAATACAAAATTCTGCGGAGTATGCGGTGCGCCAATGAAACTGCATACCAATATCTCCAAACGTTGTACGGAATGCGGTAAGGAAGTTTGGCCCCAGCTTGCGACGGCGGTCATCGTTCTCATTCAGCGCAAGGCTGCCAACGGAAATCCCAAACATCGAGAAGTTCTGTTGGTACATGCAAACAATTTTCGAAGCAATTATTATGGTCTCGTTGCCGGTTTCGTGGAAACAGGAGAGACATTGGAGGAAGCAGTCATGCGTGAAGTGAAGGAAGAAGTAGGTCTACAAATAGAGAATCTCCGTTATTTCGGCTCTCAGCCATGGCCCTACCCTTGCGGTCTTATGGTTGGTTTTAATGCTGACTACGCAGGAGGTGACATCCATCTTCAACGCAGCGAATTGGGTAGCGGCGGATGGTTTACGGCTGATCAATTGCCACAGATTCCAGACAAAATGTCAATTGCACGTAAATTGATTGACAACTGGCTTGACAATCTGTAAGAAAATTGTGTGCGTTAACGGTATATTTATGCACCTTTAGTTTACATAATAACTTTTTTGCACCTTTTTGAAACTTTTTCTTGCAAAATGTTTTGTGTTTTGAAGAAAATGTGTAATTTTGCAACCGCAAACGACAAAATAAAGAATTTTAGTCACAGCAACATTAGAATAAGTTTTCAATAAGAACAATTAAAAAAGTATTATTATGAATGCAGCACAAGTAGTAGAGCAGCTGAAGCAGCGCTTTCCAAACGAGCCGGAATACATCCAGGCCGTAAGTCAGGTTCTCCCCACCATCGAGGAAGAGTACAACAAGCACCCCGAATTCGAAAAGTCTAACTTAATCGAGCGCCTGTGCATTCCCGATCGTTTGGTTGAGTTCCGTGTTACTTGGACTGACGACAAGGGTAACATTCAGACCAATATGGGTTATCGTATCCAGCATAACAACGCCATTGGTCCCTACAAAGGCGGTATCCGTTTCCACAAGTCTGTAAATCTTGGTATTTTGAAGTTCCTTGCTTTCGAGCAGACTTTCAAGAATTCACTGACAACTCTGCCTATGGGTGGTGCCAAGGGTGGATCTGATTTCTCTCCTCGTGGCAAGAGCGATGCTGAAGTAATGCGTTTCTGCCAGGCATTCATGAATGAACTTTACCGTCACATCGGTCCTGATGAGGACGTTCCTGCAGGTGATATCGGTGTTGGCGGCCGTGAGGTTGGTTATATGTTTGGACAGTATAAGAAGCTGACTCACCAGTTCCAGGGTGTGCTCACAGGTAAGGGCATCCAGTTCGGTGGTTCACTCATCCGTCCTGAGGCAACTGGTTATGGCACGGTTTACTTCCTTGTTTCCATGCTTCAGACCCGTGGTATAGAACTGAAGGGTAAGAAGGTCCTGATTTCAGGTGCTGGTAACGTGGCTCAGTATGCTGCAGAAAAGTGCCTGCAACTGGGTGCAACCGTGCTCACCATGAGTGACTCTGACGGTTATATCTATGATGCTGACGGAATTGACCGTGAGAAACTTGACTACATCATGCAGCTGAAGAACGTAGAGCGCGGACGTATCAAGGAGTATGTTGAGGAATATCCTTCTGCTAAATATGTTGCAGGTGAGCGTCCTTGGCATGAGAAAGGTGACATTGCTCTGCCTTGTGCTACACAGAACGAGATTAACGCAGAACAGGCTCAGGCTCTGGTTGACAATGGTGTGATTGCTGTTGCTGAAGGTGCTAACATGCCTACTCTGCCCGATGCTATCAAGATTTTCCAGGATGCCAAGATTCTCTACTCTCCGGGTAAGGCTTCTAACGCTGGTGGTGTATCTGTATCAGGTCTTGAAATGAGTCAGAACTCTGAGCGTCTGAGCTGGACAGCAAAGGAAGTTGATGACTATCTGAAGCGCATCATGAACGACATTCACGAAAACTGCGTGAAGTACGGAACAGAGGCCGACGGTTACATCAACTACGTAAAGGGTGCTAATGTGGCAGGCTTCATCAAGGTTGCCAAGGCCATGATGGCTCAGGGTATTGTATAAATTATAGTTTACGATTATTTAAAGCGGCATTTCTTTTTTAAGAGAAACGCCGCTTTTTCATTTAATTCAGGGTGCATCTCATTTCAAACTGTTTGACTGATTGATAGTTTTTTGTTAAAAATAGATACAATTAAAAAAATATTTGTACCTTTGCCCAATGATATTCTATTTATCTTGCACAGGAAATACGCGTTGGGCTGCCGAAAAGCTTTCCCAGGAATTAGATGAAGAACTAATTGACATTGCTCACGCCCAGCGTGCATCCTATCATCTGAAAGAAGATGAGCGCATAGGCTTCTGCTTTCCTGTACATGGATGGAGACCACCGGTATTGGTACGTAAGTTCATTGCCGACATGGTTATTGAAAATGCCGAAGGTCATTTCTGTTGGGCACTCTGCACGGCTGGTGACGATATCGGACAGTCAATGGAATATCTGAATGGCGATCTCGAAAAGAAAGGACTAAAAGCACAGAGCGTATTCTCGCTCATCATGCCCGAAAGCTATGTAGGGCTGCCTTTCATGGATGTGGACAAACCAGAAAAGGAACTGGCAAAACTTGAGACATCAAAAAGAATGCTTGAATCCTTCATTCCGCTTATCCGTGACAGAAAATCCGGTTTGACAAACACTTACAAAGGTCATTGGCCTAGAATCAATAGCCATGTACTCGGTGGGGCTTTTGTCAATTGGATTATCACAGACGAACCATTCCACGTAACAGACGACTGCATCCAATGCGGAACTTGTGCAGAAGTCTGTCCTACTGATGACATCATCGGCGGTCGTGGAAAACGCCCCGAATGGAAACACACAGGCAACTGCCTTTCCTGCTTTGCCTGCTATCACCACTGCCCTACCCGTGCTATCAGTTACGGTAAAAGGACAGAAAACAAAGGACAATATTATTATAAATAACGAATAGAGTATATGAAAAGATTTCTTCTCTCACTGTCTTTAGTAGTATATACACTGGTTTCATGGGGTGCTAAGGCATCTTCAGAACCTGCCACCATCATCCAACCGGATGGTCTTCGGTTAACTATAACTTTACATGGCGATGAATATTTCAATTACGCAACTACCACAGACGGCGTATTACTTTACCAAGATGGCAACACCTATTATATAGCATCTGTTGATTCCAAAGGAGAACTTTCTTCCACAAATGTGCTTGCACATAATGCTGGCCAGCGTACAGAGGAGGAAATTGTACTCATTGGTTTGCAAGATAAAGAAAAGTTTTATCAGGCAGGGGCATCAGCAGCAAAAAAGGCAAGACGCCGTGAACCTGTAAGCGGTTACAAACTTTTCCCCCATACCGGTAGCCCAAATGTTTTGGTCGCTTTAGTTGATTTTGCAGATTTTAAATTTAAAAATTCAGATGAGAAAACGGTTGCAACATTTGACTGCTATCTGAACAGCGAGGCTATCAAATCTGAATATGCAAACATGAAAGAAAACGGTGACACAACCGTGTGCTATAACTATGGAAGTGTGGGACAATATTTTAAGGATATGAGCTTTGGCAATTTCACACCTCATTTTGACGTTATCCCTTCCGTTATCCACCTCCAAAACAATATGAAACATTACGGTGAGGGGAAAAATGACAAAATAGGAAATCTTATACCAGAGGTCGGCACGGCCTTAAAATCATCTGTTACAGACTTCTCCAAGTATGATTCAGACAATGATGGTTATATTGACCTGCTCTATATCATATATGCCGGCTATTCTCAGAGTGTGAGTGGTAATTCTTCTGACTGCATCTGGCCCAAAGTAGCAGAGTATACCTATGACCTTGGAAATGGAATGAGTATCTACCGTTTCGGAGTAAACGGGGAGTTATTAGGCACTCCCAAAAACACGGAAATGTGGAAAGTGAAGCGTATCAACGGTATCGGACTATTCTGCCACGAATTTTCCCATGCCCTGGGATTACCCGATCTTTATCCAACAATAGATAGTGCTCAAGATGGAAATCACCCAGGTATGGAGTACTGGGATCTGATGGACGGTGGAGAATATACTTATAATGGATGGAACCCTACTGAATACACGGCTTGGGAACGTGAATGCATGGGATGGATGACGATAGATGACCTCACGGCAAAAGGTTCTTACCGTCTCGGCAACATCAACAGGATAGATGAGGAAACCGGTGAATACGGCAAGGCTTACAGAATCAAGAATGACAGTAATGAAAAAGAGTATGTCATACTCCAGAACATCCGCCCTAATGGTTGGAATACCGGACTTGGAATAAATCTGGTGCGTTCGTATGATCCGGAAGCCCGCTGCAAAGACATGCTTGCCATGCACGTTGACTATGATGCCAATAAGTTTTCAATTTCTACCAACAGCGTAAACAACGAAACCGGCCATCCACGCTTCACATTAATCCCTGCAGACGGCCGCATGATGAGCTCCTATGCTGTTTATAAAGCAAAAGATGACTCTGATGCAGAAGTTCAGAAACAACGTGATTCGCAAAAAGAATATTTATTGGAACACTGTGGTGACACATATCCAGGCTCTAAAGGAATAACACAACTGACAAATATTCCTTGGTATGCTACAAGTGCTGATAAACCAATTTACAATATCAAAGAAGTTGAACATGGTGTGATCACTTTCGACTTCTTGGAAAGCACAGTAGGAATAGAAGGTATTTTGTCAACTGAAAATGAAACCAATTCGCGTATCTATACGCTTGATGGCATTCTAGCCGGAACCGACAAAAACAAGCTGAAGAAAGGAATATACATTATTAATAAGAAGAAGGTCATCATCCGATGACCTTCTTTTCTTTTATCTATTCAAACATGATATCTGTATTTCTTCTTGGCTTTTCTTGGTGCCACTGGTGAAGCCCCGCCTGAATGTGAACGCCTCATGGGTACTCCTCCATATTGAGCATAGCGTGAACGGATGCGCTCCACGTAATCAATAGTCTCCGAACTCCTCATATATCCATTCTTCACAACAGGGTCACGATAATATTCGGGATTACTGAGTAGAGCAAGATATCGTGAGACGGAACTCCACGATTTAGCATCCTCCCCATGCTTCTGAGCCAAGGCCATAGCATCACGCACATGTCCGGGACCTCCATTATAAGCTGCCAACACAAAGTTCTGGCGCTCCTGAAAATTAGGGATGTCACCAAACATCGACATCAGTTCCTGCAGATACTTGGCACCTGCTGAGATATTGGGTTCCGGTTCGTGTATCTGTGCCATTGACAATCCCAGATGGGCAGCTGTATTCGGCATAATCTGCATCAGACCGCGTGCACCAGCCCATGACCGGGCCTGGGGATCAAAGCAGCTTTCCTGATAACATTGTGCTGCCATAAGACGCCAATCCCAACGTGCAACAGGAGCATATTTCTGAAAAAGTGCATCGTATTTAGAAATGAGACCTGCACTTCGGTTCAGGAATGGGGAATAAACATGGCGTTTCACACGGTTTACCGTGAACATCAGTTTCTCTTCCTTCCGTGCCTCGTCAATCATTTCAGGACGATACCATTTCCGGAGTTCTTCCTTCAAAGACTTTTCACTAGCCAGTATGACATTTGGCGGAGTAAGTGCCATAACGTCACCACGACCATTCTTAAGCCGATTAACAACTTCCGCAGAATCCTTGCATATCTCCACCCGAAGACCGACACCGAGATGCTGGGCAAACTTCTCAGCAATCAGATATTGCACACCAAGTCCCCGACCATGATAGTCATAATAGGTTTCAGGTCCGCTGATAGTAAGAAAAATAAGCTCACCATTTGCCTGTACATCCCCAATAGAAAAGGTGCTGTCGGAAGGAACTGAATCCGTGACCGCACCCCAAGGAGCAATCACCGGCCCTTGCTGCTTCTCTTTACAGGATGTCAGCAAAACCAATAATAATACGACTAATATGTATATCTTTCTCACAATCGGGCACAAAATTACAACATTATTTGCAGATATGAGCAAAAAAGCGTAATTTTGCTGCGAATTTTAAGAAATAGAATATAGTATATCAATAAATTGTAGATTTTTAAGATGTT